>Ga0316201_10004717_pt1 | contig 10356 bp, 9 predicted proteins | sample CS6wburrow_MG_FD_204516 | JGI IMG/M metagenome (GOLD analysis project Ga0316201, IMG submission 204516) | Coastal sediment microbial communities from Delaware Bay, Delaware, United States - CS-6 worm burrow | ecosystem: Environmental > Aquatic > Marine > Coastal > Sediment | place: USA: Delaware... | reverse complement strand
CCTTATCCCCGGCCTCACGCTCAGGCGAACAAGGGGAGGAAAAACCTGAGGACGCGACCTGGTTCGCGTCCTCAGTACATTGGGGGACTAAAGGGGGAGAACATGCGAAACGCAGGCGCCCGATATTTGATCACCATGGCACTGGCCGTCCTGGTCGGTGCCAACGCGTTTGGACAGCAACTCAGTTCCGTCGAGACGGATAAGCTCAGGCTGCTGTACTTCGATCCGACCGAAACCTACCTCGTCCCGCGAGTCATCCAGACGTTTCATAATTCGATCGAACGTCAGGAAAGCATCCTCGGTTATACGCCTGACGAAAAAATCACGATCCTGCTGACGGACTTTGCCGATTACGGCAATGCCGGAGCGACGTCCGTGCCAGCGAGCTCCATCGTTGTCGACATTGCACCCATTCCCCTGACATTCGAAACGTCGGCCGTAACCGAACGCATGTATACGATCATGAACCACGAACTGGTTCATATCAGCAACACCGACCAGGCCGCACCGGCCGACCTCAAGGCCCGCCGTTTTTTCCGCGGCAAAGTACTCGCCGTTCCTGAACACCCCGAGACGATTCTCTACCAGTACCTTACAGCTCCCCGCAAAACCAGCCCGCGTTGGTTCCTTGAAGGCATGGCGGTATTTCTCGAGACCTGGATGGCAGGCGGTCACGGCCGCGCCCAGGGCGCCTACGACGAAATGGTCTTCCGCGCCATGGTTCGCGATGGCGCACACTTCTATGACCCGCTTGGGCTCGTGGCGGAAGGCGTCAAGGTCGACTTCCAGGTAGGCGCCAACGCGTACCTCTATGGCGCACGCTTCATCACCTGGCTTGCCTACGAGCATTCTCCCGAGAAAGTGGTCGAGTGGGCACAACGTAACGAAGGCAGCCGCCGCTCCTATGAGGAGGAGTTCAATCGTGTGTTCGGCAAGCGTCTGAATGACGCCTGGCAGGACTGGATCACGTTCGAACACAAGTACCAGGAAGACAATCTCGCGCGCATCCGCGAATTCCCGACGACCCCTTACGAAACCCTCACGCGCGAGGCCGTCGGTTCGATCTCGCGCGCCTATTACGACGCCGGCACCAACAGCCTGATTGCCGGCTTTCGCGAGCCGGGCGTGACGGCAAATATCGGCGAGCTTTCACTCGAGAACGGCGACCTTCGACGCCTTAAGGACGTCAAGGGACCGATGGTGTACCGCGTCGCCTCGGTTGCCTTCGACAAAGACTCGGACACCATTTTTTATACGACCGACAACTACGCCTATCGTGATTTGATGCAGCTGGATCGCAAGACAGGCAAGGCCAGTATGCTGCTGCGCGACGCGCGTATCGGCGAGATCGTTTTCAATCAACAAGACCGTTCGCTGTGGGGCGTGCGACACCTGAATGGTTATGCGTCGATAGTGCACATCCCGTATCCGTATGCTGAGTGGAATCTTGTAAAGACCCTGCCCTACGGCGGTATTGCCTACGATCTCGACATATCACCGGACGGCACAAAACTGTCAGGTTCGTTTGGCGACCTCCAGGGGAAACACGCTCTGCAGGTTCACGACATTGAGACGCTGCTGGACGACAGGTTCGAACCTGTTGCCGAGTACGTCTTCGGCGATACGATTCCGGAGAGCTTTGTATTTTCGCCCGATGGCCGATACCTGTTCGGCAGCAGTTACTACACTGGCGTGTCGAACATTTTTCGCTTCGAGTATCAAACCGGCGCGCTCGAAGCGGTCAGCAATACTGAGACCGGCTTCTTCCGCCCGATACCGATCGATAACGACAACCTGATTGTTTTCAGTTACACGGGGCAGGGGTTCATTCCGGCCCGCATTGCCGCCGAGCCGCTCGAGGACGTGAGTCCAATCGTCTACCTCGGGGCGCGGACCATTGCGAAACACCCGGTGCTCGAGACCTGGCGTGCAGGCTCACCCGATGACATCGATGCCGAGGAGCGCATCGTCTCGCGAGGTAGCTATTCGGCAATCGAACATCTCGGCACAGAATCTATATACCCGGTGCTGCTGGGCTATAAGGACTCAGTCTCTGTTGGCCTCAAAGCAAATTTCTCCGACAAATTGCGTCTCGATACGCTGAGTATCGGTGCAGGCTATTCAACCGACAGCGACTTGCCCTCCGACGAGCGCCCCAACTTCAGCATCGTCTATCGCCACAATGTCATCAGCTCGAGCCCAATTGCCGGTGCGTGGACGTTCTCGGCCAAGCGAAACAATGCTGACTTCTATGACCTCTTCGGTCCGACCAAACGCAGCCGCAAGGGTAACCAGTTCTCGATCGAGTTCGACAGGGCGCTGATCTCGGACAGCCCGCGGCGGCTCGACCTCGCAATGAACCTGAGCCATTTCACGGAGGTGGACAGCCTGCCGCGCTACCAGAACGTCCCGGCGACTTTTGATCGAATATCAGCGTTCGGGGCAAGCCTGGACTATTCAGATGTAAAGGCTTCGCTCGGTGCCGTTGATGACGAGAAGGGCTATAAGTGGAACCTTGGAACCAGCGTCAACCACGTCGACTCAGACACAATCCCCAAATTGGTAGCCGGGTTAGACGTCGGTTTTGCCCTGCCCTGGAAACACTCATCCATCTGGCTGCGCAACTCGGCCGGCGGAGCGTTTGGTGAGGCTTCGGACGTGTTTGCGAATTTCTACTTCGGCGGCTTCGGCAACAACTACGTGGATCGCAGCTCGGTCAAACGTTACCGCGACGCTATTTCGATGCCGGGCTTTGAGATCAATGCTGTACCGGGTCGCAATTTCCACCGCGCAATGCTCGAATGGAACCTGCCCCCTGTACGATTCACGCGAGTCGGCACTCCGGGCTTCTACCTGAGCTGGGCACGGCCTGCCGTTTTCGTGAATGCTCTGACAACGAACTTCGACGACAGTTCGAGCCGGCAGGAAGTACAAAGCGCAGGTTTTCAGATCGATTTTCGCTTCACCATCCTGTCGCGCCTGAATATGACCCTGTCGGCAGGCTATGCGAAAGGCTTTGGTAACAGCATAATTCCCGATGATGAGGAGTTCATGTTGTCGCTGAAGATATTGTGACCGGAAACTATGTAATCCATACCTTGCTTGGCCTGCTGCCCGTATGCTGTTTTCTGGCAGCACTCATTTACCTTGACAGCTACAAGCTTGTTCCAATCCGCTGGGTTCTCTCTGCAATCGGGCTCGGCTGTATCGCAGGCGTCCTCAGCTATCCGCTGAATGCAGGTGCCGCGAAGCTGCTCGACATCGAGTTCGTGTCGCTGACCCGATACGTTGCCCCATTTGTCGAGGAGTCCCTCAAAGCGATCATCATCGTTGCACTGGTGCGCAACAACCGGGTGGGATTTCTTGTCGATGCTGCGATTTTTGGCTTTGCGGTTGGCGCCGGATTCGCCATCTTTGAGAACCTGTATTACCTGCAGGTAGCGCCTGGCATGCAACTCGGCACGTGGATCGTTCGCGGCTTCGGCACCGCCATCATGCACGGCGGCGCCACTGCGATCTTCGCCATCGTGTCGCACACATTGATGGGCCAGCACCCGACGAAGGGCAACGTCCTCCTGTTGCCGGGATTTATCGTCGCCGTCATTGCCCATTCTGTCTACAACCACTTCTTTTTCGCACCGATCATCAACACGTTGATCATCCTGGCATCTCTGCCACTACTGCTGACCGTCGTCTTCCAGCAAAGCGAAAAATCGGTTTCAGACTGGCTGGGCATGGGTTTCGACGCGGACACCGAGCTACTTCAGATTATCAACTCCGGTGAATTTTCGGCGTCCAATGTCGGCATGTACCTGCGCTCATTGAAACAAAAGTTCGAAGGGCCGGTCGTTGTCGACCTGCTGTGCTACCTGCGCCTGCACACGGAACTATCAATCCGGGCCAAAGGTCTGCTCATGATGCGCGAACAGGGTTTCAAGGATAAACCCGGGGAAGAAACGAAGGCCAAGCTCGAGGAACTGAGGTTCCTCGAATCGAGTATCGGTACGACAGGGCTGCTGGCCATGAAGCCCTTCATGCGCATGAGCCAGAAAGACTTATGGCAGTTCTACATGCTCTCTCACTAGAAGCTCAGCGCTCGCTAAAGCTGGAAGGCGCAGCGAGCGTTCTGAGGAATGCCTCGAGATACGCCAGTTCACGCTTGCCAAGGCCCAGTGGCTTGGCCTCGTTATGGCCGATCATGGCGTCCGGCGCCTCATTATAGTGCGCCAGCATGTCGGCCAACGTGGCGACCTGGCCCTTATGGCCGTAAGGCGCCGTATTCTCGATGTTGCGTAGCGACGGTGTACGAAAGGCGCCAATCAGTTCCGGACCCGTGCGCGCGAAGTCCAGTTCGGCACATTCCCTGGCCGGATCGTCGCTGTATGCGCCCCTGCAGTTGAAGGGCTGCTCCAGCACCTCGCGAATGCCGACGACCCTGCCTTTGTCAGGGACCTCCCCCTCGAAATTGATCAGACCCGTGTTGTGAAACTCGTTATTGGTGAGAAGCGGCCCGTTGTGGCACTGCGTGCAACTGGCTTCGCCGATGAATAACCGCAGACCGCGAACCTCCGCATCGGTAAACAAAGCCGTTTGCTGCGCTTCGTCACCAGCTACCACAGCTTCGACATAGCGGTCGAAACGCGATGGCGTCGGCATAATCGTGCGCTCGAAGGCGGCAATAGCCTTGCCGATGTTCGAGAACATCGTGTCGACACTCGACGCTTCGCCGAACAGCGCCTTGTACATACGCCAGTAGTCCTCGTCTTCGACAACGATCGCGATGGTCGTGAGTCTGTTGACAGCGTGCTCATTGGGATCTTCGAGCGGCGACAGGGCCTGCGACCACTGACTGTCCCGACGACCATCCCAGTACAACCAGGGACTGTAGGCCGTGCCAACGATGCTGGGCGTATTGCGCTTCGACATGCCGATCGCAACGCCCTTCGGCAGACCATCAGTAAAGTGTCGTTCGGGCTGGTGACAGGTCGCACAGGAAATCGAGCCATTAGCGCTGAAACGGGTATCGAAGAACAAGCGGCGGCCAAGCTCCACGGCGCGTGGATCATCAGCGACGGCGTTAGTAGGATCCGGCGGCAGGTCCGGAAGCGATTCGAGCCAAAGGGACTCCAGAACGGCGATGCCCTCTTCTGACCAGCCCCGCGGCTGATGATCCCACCTGGCGACGAGCCAAATGACCGTCGCGATCGTTATTGCAAGAGCAGCAACTGTGATGGGGCGAGTTCTCACAGGGTTAACGACACCACCAGGGTTTGCTCTGAATCGTCGCTCCTGATCGTGATGACCATCTCCCAATAGCCGCTCATATGAAAACGCACACCGTCGAGACGATAGTCTCCACCGCCCAACTCTTCAGTGACGCGCGGTTTCGTTGGCAAGCCGTGATCGTGAGCCGGCATACCGCCGTCCACGTCAATCTCCGCGCCTTCGACCGGTGCTCCCTGGGCGGTTTCGACATGCAGGACCCAGCTGTGCATACGATTGATCTCGGGCGGACCATCGGGTGTCGAATACGTGACAACGAAATCGGACGCCTGTGCTACCTGCGGCATATGCAGCGCTGCGACACACAGCAACAGCAGAGCCGGTGCAGACTTGCCGAACCATCGTCGGAGCCGGCCGCTCATGACGAGATAGTGGACCTGAACCAGCACGAGTAACGCGATGAGCGCGGGCCAGTATCCCCAACCGGTAAATCCGACTTCAAATGGAAAAACGGCCGCATAGACAACGCCGGTCTCGGGATGCTGTGCCGAAACTACTCCGATGAAGTCACCCTCTTTCGCAAACGTGTGAGCAACCGTGAACACATCCGGTTCCTGCATGGCACTTTTGTGAAACACCGTCACCGCATCGAGGTCTTTAATGGCCGCGACGTGCTCCATCCGGGCAAATCGACCTTTTCCGGTCACATCTCTGATGATGCGAAAGTCGATCGGCATCGTTTGCAGCGCGTCGTGCATGTATTCCATGACGAAGACACTCTCAGCCGCAGCCGGCAGATCTTCGCAGAACTGCTCGTGGCCACTGACCCGTGGCTGATAGACCTTGAAATGGGCGCGCAGGTAGTTAACCTTTATGACGCAAATATCGTCTTCTTCCACGACACCGCCATGCGCGAGCGCAACCGATGGCATCGCCAGCAGAAAAATCAGAAGCGCCAGTCCGGACCGAATCATGAGACTATTCTTAACATGAATTTTCTGTTCAGCACACTCACGCTGCTGCTGGGGCCGTTCATCTACGCCCTCGGCCGGCGAAATCGTGCAATCAGACATGGTCTGGATGCATTCATCATCATCGCCGTGGCATGGATCATTGGTGTGCACATTATTCCCGATTCTGTCGAGACAGGCGGCCTGCTCGCGATTGCTTTCCTGGCAGCCGGGATCGCGTTCCCGCTGGTTATGCAGCGTGTCCTGCACGTTGCTACGGGAACGGCCCACTTCGCAATGACCATACTGGCCGCGATGGCCCTTGCCCTGCATGCCATCATCGATGGCATCGCGCTTATTCCCGGTCATGGCGAACACCTGCCCGTAGCCGTCATATTGCATCGCCTGCCGGTCGGCATGGCTATCTGGTGGACGTTTCGACCGACGATCGGCCGCGCATCGGCTATTGCGGCGTTCGTAATAATCATTGCGGCAACCGGATCTGCCTTCTATTCCGCCACACCTGTGGTCGAACTGGCCGAAAGCAGGAGCTTCGCGCTGTTCCAGGCCTTTGTCTCGGGATCACTCATCGACCTGGTCGTCTCAATGGGCCGTCAGATGTGGAAGACCCGCGCCGACTAATCGGTCAGGGTCCGGCAAAACTACATGCCGCCCGAGTTCGGCTCGCCCTTACGGTGGAAATGACCACGGTAGAAGATCAGTGGGTCTTCGTCGCGATCCTCAAAGCGAAGCACACGACCGACGATGATCTTATGATCGCCACCGTCGTGACGCGCCTCAGTACGGCACTCAAAGCATGCGGCATACTCCGGGAGTATCGGTGCCCCGTGCAGGCCTTCACGGCATTCGAGACCGTCAAACTTGTCAGTGCGTCTGCTGGCGAACCGCGATGACAGCTCCTGTTGTCCGATCGTCAACACGTTGACCGCGAAGTACTCCGCGCGCATGAACGTTTCGTAATTAGCAGAGTTATTGGCAATGCTCCAGAGCACGAGTGGCGGGTCCATGGACACCGAGTTAAAGCTACTGACGGTCATGCCTGCCCAATCGCCGGTGGCATCGACAGTGGTCACGACGGCAACGCCTGTTGCGAAACAACCCAGTGCACGTCGAAATTCGTCCAGGTTGATTTGAGGATCATCAGTACTCAAGCGGTTTTCCTTGCTGGCCAACGAAACAGGCAGGCGCTACGGTAACATCCGGGCATGTTGAAATCAGGTGTAAGATCTAACTTTGGCACACAGAGGCCGCAACGCGGATATTGCCATGCCCCACATGCGGCCCGGTCAGCGCATTCGATTCTGGTCCCCGAGGTTTCTGAATCAACCCGATGTCGCGGCGCCGGGACTATTGCGGTTGCTTGCCGGCATCGGCATGTTCTCTGTCGCCGGCGTGCCGATGTATGCGGTCGCACTGGCTGTAACCGGGGCCGACATTGACAGTGCGGAAGCGATCTATGTCGCGGTAGTCCACTTCGTGCTGCCACTCGGATTATTCTACGCGGTCAACGCAAACAGTCCGCTGAGCAGGCCTATCCTTACGGTCTATTTCCTGGTACTCGCGGTAGCAACCTATCTGGGCAAAGGATTCCTCGGACATCTTGCCGCCGATCACGTTGTCACTCAGGCCGCAACTATCGTCATCCTTCCCGTTATACTTTTGTGGCTGTATGCGACGCCGAAGATGCGTGTGTACTACGCACTGATCCGCGGCCGGGATGTGCCGTTCGAGCTCGAAGCGCGGCGGGACGACCTGACCACGACTGACTGGCTGGGACCAAAAGGTAAAGCAATCCTGTCCGCACTCCTCGATAACCTGGAGACGATCGTGCTTTTGGGATTTATACTCGCAACCCTTGCCGCTTTTCGCGGCATGAGTGTCTAGTCTGACCTGACGTAGCCGGGCTCGCCTCGAAAAACATCCAGCTGCCTGAAAAATACGGCGAGCAAACCGCCTGCAATGAGATGCCACACGCCCCAGACGGCAGCAATCGCGGCCGCGCCGCCCAGACCTTTCAACTGGCTCAGCAGAATGACGAGCGCCAGGCCCGAATTCTGAATGCCGATCTCGAAAGTCAGTGCTCGCCGCGTCGGCGACAAGCGAGACAGCGCCGTGCCGGCCAGGGCGCCCGTCGCAAATGCCACCGCGTTATGCAGGACAACAATCCCACCAAGCAACGGCAGCGCCGGGAACAGGACGGGAAAGAAATAAACGATGCCGTAGATGATTACGCCCACAAGGACCGACACGCCCAACACCGTCGTGCGTTGTTTGATGCGCGCAGCAACATCCGGCGCCTTGGTCGCCACCACCATGCCGAGCACTAACGGTACGGCCAGCAGGAACGTTGTCTGCGCGACGAAAATGAGCGGATTGACGTCGAGCGTTCGCAGCAGCGTTGCCGTCGGTTTATACGCCTGCGACCAGAACAGAATGGACGTCGGCGTCAGAATAGCCGCCAGCAGGCTCGACGTCGTCGTCAACGCCACGGACGTGGCAACATGACCGCGCGACAGGTAGGTCAGTAAATTCGAAACGGCACCACCCGGGCAACAGGCGACGACTATCATGCCCAGCGCAATCGACGCGGCCGGCCGCAACACCAGGATGAGCAGAAACGTCACGAGCGGCAGGATCACGACCTGCGAAATCACACCGCCCGCGAACAACAGAGGTTTGTCACGCAGAAAGGCGAAGTCCTCTACGCGCAGCCCCAGTGCAACACTGAACATAACCAGGACCAACGCCAGCGCGACACCGGTCTGTCCGACCGGGTCGAGCACGATCCGCAGGCTGTCGAGGGCCCCGATATCCAACTACAGCATCTCCGATCCGACGAAGGGCTTCACGCCAGCCGCATTCTCGGCGCCCATGGGTGGCCACGTCACAGCAGTCGCGAGTCTCATTGTTCTTCTCCCTGGTGAGCGCTAAAGAACTCGAACAGTAATCGAGATCCCCAGAAATCGGTGTGTTCTTCCGGAGCGATGCAAATCGTCTGATCCGGCATGCTGGCCGCCTGAAGCTCGGTCACACAGTAGCCGTTGCTGCCGCGAAAGTCTGCTGTGCCTGGCCAGCGATGATTGCCTTCCGGCCACAGGCAGTCGATGGAAGGCTCGCCGGTAGCCCCGCAGACAATCGTGCACTGCACATTCTCGCCCGCAATGACGGGTGATGACCAGTCTTCAATCTCCGCGCCGCAGGACTTGCCCTCGTTCCAGTGACGCGTGACCGACGTCGTGCTCGCAAAGAACCAGCCGCCCGAACTGACGCGACCGTCCGCGGGAACCGCCTCGTCCGCGCCGCCGTTAATCTGCAACAGCGGCAGGCGCTTCGTTGGCGTGCACTCGAATCCCCGCTCGAGGCGACCTCCGACCAGCGCGACCGAAGCGAACAGTTCCGAGGCCTCGCACGCCATGCGATTGGCCATCATTGCACCGTTGCTGAATCCGGTGATATGCAGGCGTTGGGCATCGACGTTCCAGTTGCTGGTGATCTCAGCAACCAGTGCTCGCAGGAAACCGACATCGTCGTTGCAGGAGCTCCAGCCGCATTTGCCACAGTTGCCGCACTCCGGCGGGCATGGCACATGAACGCGATCCGGAGTACAGATGGGGCCGTCAGGCCCGCTATCGAATCCGTCCGAGATGTGATTCCACGATGTCACTTCCCAGGGCTCGCCGCCATCTGCGCTCGACATGAACCAGGTCCCCTGGGGATACACCATGACGTAGCCGTATTCCTCGGCGTACTGGTTCAGGCCCTGAGTGACTTCTGCCTCGGTACCTGTGGCGGTACCGCCATAACCGTGCATGAAAATGGCAGCGGGGAGTGCCTGTTGGCCGTCGTAACGGCTTGGCAGAAATACAAAATACTCGCGCGTGATCCCGTCATGCTGCAGCGTATGGCGCTGCATTTCAGCTTGATGGACTTCCACCTTGTCGCTGCAGGCTGCCAGCGCAAGGGACGCCATTAATACGAGTAGGATCTTGTTCATAGCGCCACATCATAGCGGTTCTTGCTATGCTTGCCGAAAAACGAGACCTGATTCGGGGGAATTCCTGTGAAATTATCATCAGTCGCACTCGCGACATTTGTCCTGTTGGCTGCAGGCTGTGACAAGTCGGCCGACGACAACGGCCCCGATGGCTCGGTACCGTTCGAG
>Ga0316201_10004716_pt1 | contig 10356 bp, 9 predicted proteins | sample CS6wburrow_MG_FD_204516 | JGI IMG/M metagenome (GOLD analysis project Ga0316201, IMG submission 204516) | Coastal sediment microbial communities from Delaware Bay, Delaware, United States - CS-6 worm burrow | ecosystem: Environmental > Aquatic > Marine > Coastal > Sediment | place: USA: Delaware... | reverse complement strand
CTGTTACGCCGCGGACCGGGATGGCCGCATCAAATACGAGTTCGGCGCCACTGAAGGTCCGTGCAATCGACAGCGGCGCTCCTGCGACCTGCAGGTCGTTCGCATCGATGAAATTCAGGATCTGGAAGTACGCATCGCCCATCGCTTCGGACATTGCAACGGGTTCCGGTCGCGAGGTCGCTGAGAGATAAGCGATTTCGGTCGCCTCGACTGTTATGTGCTCGATCTCCGTATCGCCGAAGTCGGCTGACGGCAAACTCTCTGCGAGCTCCTTTAGATTTGCCAGGCCGCTTTCATAGTCTTGGGCAACGATACGGCCAAGCATCGAGGCGAAGTATCGAGCCACGATGTTCATGCCGTAGTCGGCTTCGAAGCGCCAACTGACGATTGTCGTACCTGTGCCGGCGGCCAGGTCGAACAGCGATCGTGCTTCACCCGGCTCGCCCGGATTCATCACAATACCGACATGCCCGTAGGGTTTGCTCTCGACAATGGTCTGGGTTCCGCTGCCGACGATCGCCCCGTCCCAACTCATGGTCGCGCCGATACCCCTGTCGTTGCCAGAATAGAGAATTTGAACATTCGGGTCCGTGTCGACCAGCGGCGACCAAAGCGAATATCGGCGAAAGTTATTCAGCAACGCGAACACGGTGGCCGGATGGGCGTCGATTTCCGCTGAGACTTCGACAGAGTGTGTGCGCGGCAACGCGAAGCCGATTACGATCAGTAATGCGATTAAAGCAACGACGCCATACAGCAGTTTTTGCACGTTCGGCAATTCCATCAGTTAATTGATTCGGTCGCGATTATTCCACAGTTGACCATCCTTCGGCACAATGCGCTCATGAGTGACTCAAAAGAGAACGACCTTCCAATCGGCATTTTCGACTCCGGCGTCGGAGGGCTTACCGTGCTGAAAGCGATTCGTGCCGAGCTTCCCTGTGAAAATCTGCTCTACCTGGGAGACACGGCGCGTTTGCCGTACGGCACCAAAAGCCCCGCATCCATAGCCCGATACGCTGCGCAGGCGACGGCAGAACTGCAGAAGCGGGGGATTAAACTGCTTGTAGTTGCCTGCAATACGGCTTCAGCCGTCGCGCTGGATGCGCTGCGGGAGCAAATGAGCCCGCTGCCAGTCATCGGCGTCGTGCAGCCCGGTGCCAGCGCCGCCGTGAGCGCAAGGCCCGGCGGGTCCCACCTCGTCCTCGCAACCGAGGCAACCGTGCAGCTGGGCGCGTATCGCAAGGCGATTGAATCCCTGGATTCTGCCGCGACGGTTCGTGAACAGGCCTGCGAGCTGTTGGTAGCACTGGCTGAGGAAGGCTGGACCGATGGTGATATCGCGACCAAGGTCATTCGAAGGTATCTCGTTGAAGCCAGCGGCGATGACTTTCGGGCCGAAAGCATAATCCTGGGCTGTACTCACTTCCCGTTGCTCAAAGACTCGATTCAGGCGATTACCTCTGACGAGGTCTTGCTCATTGACTCGGCGAGTACGACCGCGGCTGTTGTTGGCAAGACATTGCGATCGAGTGGGAATCTTCGCGAAAGCGGCGAGGCTGGAGGTCTGCGCTTTCTGGCGACCGACGGTGCCACCCGCTTTGCGCGTGTTGGCGGCCAGTTTCTGGGGCAGCCGCTTTCGTACGCGGATATCGAACTGGTTGATCTCTAGGCCGCAGCCTGGCGGCCTGTGCGATAATCACCCACTAACAATGTTTCAGGGGAAAGCCGTGAATTTCCGAATCCTTACGCGCCCGCTGGGCGTTCTCATACTGTCGGCCATTGTTGCGTCCTGTAGCACGGAATCACCGCCCGAACCCGCCGCAGAAGCAGTAACTACGGTCAAGCCGCGGCCCGAAATCTACGCTGACTTCACGTTGACGGCCGACCTGGGTCACCTCAGTGACGACCAGCTCGAGATGATCAGGATCCTGATCGATGCTTCGAAAATCATGGACGGCCTGTTTTGGAAACAGAGCTTCGGCGAGGATCATGTGGAATGGTTGGAGGGAATAGCGGACGCCGATGCGCGCCGTTTTGCCGAGCTCAATTACGGACCTTGGGATCGGCTTGACGACGACAAGCCGTTTATCGATGGCGTTGGCCCCAAGCCGCTGGGCGCGCGTTTCTATCCCGAGGACATGAGTAAGGAAGAATTCAATGAAGCCTACCTGCCCGGTAAGAACGGGCTGTATTCCCTGATCCGTCGCAACGCGGCAGGGGAGCTTGTGCTCATTCCGTATCATGTCGCATACGCCGTCGAACTCAGCGAAGCCGCCGGTTTGCTGCGGCAAGCGGCCAAACTGTCGGACAGCACTGACTTTGCGAACTATATGAAACTGCGTGCTGCCGCGTTGATCAGTGACGAATTCCAGATCAGCGACCGCTACTGGATGGACGTCAAGGATAATGAAATCGATGTCGTGATCGGCCCGATAGAAACCTACGAAGATCGATTGTTCGGTTATCGCGCCGCGTACGAGGCTTACGTTCTGATCAAGGACCTCGAGTGGAGCGATCGTCTGAGTCGATTCGCCGCCTTCCTGCCGGATCTCCAGGAAGGGCTGCCCGTCGCCGATGAGTACAAATGGGAAACGCCGGGGACCGATTCAGACCTGAATGCCTATGACGTCGTCTACTACGCGGGCCACAGCAATGCCGGCTCCAAGACCATAGCAATCAACCTGCCGAATGATGAGGAGGTACAGCTCGACAAGGGTACCCGGCGCCTGCAGCTCAAGAACGCGATGCAGGCGAAGTTCGAGAAGATACTTGAACCCATTGCGGATACGTTGATTGATGAGTCACAGCGCAAGTACATTACGTTCGACGCTTTCTTCGCAAACACCATGTTTCATGAGGTGGCACACGGCCTCGGTATCAAAAACACGATCAATGGCAGCGGCACCGTTCGCGAAGCTATGCTGGACCTCGCTTCAAGCATGGAGGAGGGTAAAGCTGACATCCTGGGTTTGTACATGATCACGGAGTTGCACAAAGCCGGCGAGCTCGGTGATGTTGATCTGCGCGATTACTACACCACGTTCATGACCAGCGTTTTCCGTTCGATTCGCTTCGGCGCGAGCAGCGCGCACGGCAAAGCGAACATGGTCCGCTTCAACTTCTTCATGGATGAGGGGGCGTTTGTTCGTGACTCTGACACCGGCCGATACCGCGTCGACTACGGCAAAATGGAAACGGCAATGACTGATTTGTCGCGATTATTGTTGACGCTACAGGGTGACGGTGACTATGAAGGTGCCGCCGAACTGACCAGCAAGAAGGGAGTCATTACTGCACAGCTTCAGCAAGATCTCGACAGGCTGACCAATGCGAAGATACCGGTCGATATCACGTTTCAGCAGGGCGCCGCCGCACTGGGCCTCGAATGATAAATATAATTTTCAAGGCGACCGTGCGTTGCCAGCGAACTGGCGGTGTCAAAGATCCTGTTTGTCCAGGCGAGGGAGTTGATGGCCGAACAGGGTCGTCAGGTAAAGGGCGTCGTCCACTTCCAATACGCCGGTCATGGTCGGGAACCGTGCTCCGGCGTCGTGCAGGTTCATGAGAATCTCGCCGTCGCCATCAAACGCAATGACGTGCGACGACGGCACGGCTTTAGGGCGCAGGAATGCTGGCAGGCGCTGCACGATTTTGCGCATAAACGGTCGATCCGAGATTCGGTCCAGCAGGTGATTGCGTGGTGCCGCCAATCCCAGCCAGAACCGCCCTTGTGCACCACTCTTGAGGTTATCCGGAAATCCCGGGAGGTTGTCGAGCAGTACCTCCGTGCTCCCCTTGCGATCGCCGGCGAGCCAGTGCTTCAGGACACGGTAGTGGCCGGTTTCACTAACCAGCAAGAAGCGGCCATCGGCGCTGACCGCGACACCGTTCGCGTAATTTAGCTTCTCCAGTAATACCTGGACGCCGCCTGTCGATGGGCTAAACGCAAAAACGCGCCCGTGCCCACCGTGCTCCATGATGTCCAGCAGGCTTGCTTCATACGTGCCGCTGGATGATTGTGCGCCGAACTTGCTGCTTGATTCGCTGAAAAAGATCGTGCCGTCGGGACCAATTGCGACGTTGTTGGCATAGACGAGCGGCCGCCCATTTATGTCACTAATCAAGCTAGAGACATTGCCGTCGCGTTCCACACGCTGCAGGCCAAGGTAGGCGTTAGCGATGATAAGCGACCCGTCAGCACTGGTCTCAATGCCCAGCGGCCTGCCGCCCGGAAAAGCGAATTCGCGAACCTGCCCATCCTGAATTTGAACGACATGTCCGCTATGAGTGGTCGCATAGATACGTCCGTCAAGGCCAACGGTCGCGTCTTCGGGACCCTCGTGGCCTTTCAGGTCGATGCCAACGGCGGCTCCGAGCAGGTCGTTCGGCTCGAAAGGGTCCAGCAGGCCACGGTCTGTGGGTGCGCTCCAGCGCACGGGCTCGATAGGTACCGGCCACGCGAGCAGGTAGGCGATGACGGCGGCCAGGAGCAGTGCGGCGGTCGCGAAGCTCTTTTTCATCGTGCAGGGAGCGCTAGCGTTTGGCGTCGATCATGCGCAGGAATTCACCCCGTGTGCGCGCGTCTTTGCGGAACGAGCCCACCATCTGGCTGGTAACCATTGACACATCGGTCTTGTGAATGCCACGCGTCGTCATGCACTGATGCACTGCTTCAATAACAATGCCGACACCTTTGGGCTGCAGCACGTCCTGAATGCAATTAGCGATTTGCGCCGTCATTTTTTCCTGAACCTGGAAGCGTCGGGCAAAAGCCTCCACCACGCGGGCGAGTTTGCTGATACCGACGACCTTGTTGTTAGGCAGGTAGCCGACATGCGCTTTACCGATAATTGGTGCCATGTGGTGTTCGCAGTGCGACTCAAACCCGATATCGCGCAGCACAATCATTTCGTCGTATCCCTCGACTTCTTCAAAAGTACGTTCCAGGTACTCGATCGGATTGCTCTTGTAGCCGCTGAACCAGTCTTCATAGGCTCTCGCGACGCGTTTGGGTGTATCGAGAAGACCTTCGCGGCGAGTGTCTTCGCCAGCCCACAGGAGCAGCGTGCTGACAGCGTCCTCGGCCTGCTTGCGGGTGGGCTTGCGTGGTTTGCGTTGCTTATTGTTGGTAGTGGCCACATCTGTTCCTGCTTGAGTTTGACGGCATGCTACGCAGACTTCGCGTTGACGTCGAGGCCAATGGGGCAGGTCACGCCGGTTCCGCTTAATCCGCAATAGCCTCCCGGATTCTTGGCCAGGTACTGTTGGTGATAATCTTCGGCATAGTAGAAAGCGTCGAGCGGCATTACTTCGGTCGTGATAGCGGCAAGCCCGGCGCTGTGCAGGGCGTCTTGATACCCGGCCATGGAGCGCCGTGCTTCGGCCTGCTGTGCATCATTCGTCGTGATGATTGCCGATCGATACTGTGTGCCGATATCGTTGCCCTGCCGCATGCCCTGCGTCGGGTCATGACTCTCCCAAAAAACTTGCAGCAATTCGGCGTAGCTCACTTTTGCCGGGTCAAAGATCACCTGTACGACTTCTGTGTGTCCGGTATTGCCGCTGCAGACTTCTTCATAGGTCGGATTGCGGGTTATGCCGCCCGCATAGCCGGCGGCAGTCGAAAAGACACCGTCTATTTCCCAAAACCTTCGTTCGGCGCCCCAGAAACAGCCAAGCGCGAACACGGCTTGCTGCAGGTGATCCGGAAATGGCCCGCGCAGCGGTGCACCGGTGACGAAATGATGTGCCGGAACAGTCAATGCTGTGTCGCGGCCCACGAGGGCCTCATTCCGGGTTGGAAGGGTCAGCTTTTTCATCGTTTATTGTCTGCCTGTCAGGATTCTGAATTTTCGTCCGCGGACTGTTGCTCTGCCTTTGGCATTTTTGTTGTCAGCTTGTCCAGGTCGGCTTGACGGTAGAAGAAAGAATGCTCGAAGACAAGATTGTCGGATTCCAGCAACCCCTCCTCGGACATTCTCGGGCGATGTAATTGCCGTTTTATCGCACGGTGTACTGCCTGCTGCATGACTGTGAACTGGGGCGGGATCGCTACGCTGCGTATGCTCTTGACCCGACCCCGCGTGGACACGGTGTAGTCGACGCGAATAGTACCGGTCAGGAATTCGGCGGTTGAAGTCCCGTCCGGCGGCGTTTCGCCGACGTACTTCGGAAGGGGGCTTCTCATGAGAAGCACCGGATGCTCGAGCAATTCTGCTCGCGCTGCAAGTCGTTCTTCGGCGGCGGATAACAGGTTCCATACTTCCCTGTAAATTTTTCGTGCGCGAGTATGGGCTTCGGCGTAGACGTAATAGTCCGCCAGCGAGAGCTTCGTCTCCGCGAGGACGCTCCAATCAATCCCGGGCGTTCCTTCCGCAATTCTCTCGGCGCGCTTGAAGTACATCTCGCCATTGGTTACCGCCCCTTGCTGATGCGTCACGGATTGGGTCAGATCCACGAAGTAGTAGGACTGGCCGAGCTTGCTCAATAGCTGTATGAGCTGCGGGTCTTCCTTGCCAAGATTTGCCTCGATAATGCGAATCGCTCGCCGATATGTTGCGCGTTCATCCACGTAATAACGGGCTGCATGTTGCCAGCTGGCACGCCGCATCAGCGAGGGGATCATAGCCAGGTCATTGCCCTCGAAATGACGCACGTTCAGCACGTGAATACGATTGAGGATATCGCGTGCGCCCTTTGAATCTCCCAGCAGCATCGCCGACTGAGCAAGCGACTCCAGGATTTCTACTTGCTCGATGTTGTGCGGACCTTCATTGACGTGCGTGATATGTGTTGCGCGATTAAACGTCCGTTGCGCCAGGTCGGGCCGACCGCTGCCGATTTGCGCGGCACCGAGTCCTTTAAGCGGATTGACCAGTTTTTCATTCAGGCGATCTTCCGCCGTCTCGATGATTTCTACAGCCGACTCAAAATTCTGAATAGCCGCTCCGTATTGGCCATTCTTGTGCTGAACCAACGCCAGGTTGGTCAGCGCTTTCGATGCTTCCAGCGACTCTGGGCCGTGAATTGTTATGACCATCTGGACGATGCGCTTGGCCGAGACATCGGCCTCGTCTAATGCGCCTTCGGTAACGAGGCGCTGGTACCGGTCGAATTCCGCGGCGAGTCTCTGGTCCAGAGTCCGTGGGTCGTCAGCCGGTGTGGCACTGACTACAACGCCAGGCGACTCGTCAGCAACCGGGACAACCTGATCGAGAGGACTGCCTTCGTCATCGTTGTCGACGAGCTGGGCCTGGGCCGCAATAGCCGTCGAAATCGCGAACAACAGTGCGACTGTTTTGTTTACGTTGATCATGCGTTCAAATAGGGTCGGGCGTCCTGGGCTTTTTTTCAGAAAGGCAGTCGTGCTTCAGACCGATTTTGGCGCGAATAGTTCGAGCCAGGCAGCTCTGTACTGCCGCAATAACTATACCGTCTGGCATGGCATCGGGGTAGCCGATCGGTTCGCCTCAGAAGTCCAAACCCATCTGTTGTTGTCCGGGACGAAAAAATTGATTGCAATCAAGAACGTGCTGGTAGGCGTCGGGGTCGATGCCGTAGCGTCGGCTGGCGGTCTTGAAACGTGTTGCGAGCATTTCTGCGTAAGGCCCGCGGCCGGTCTGCCGGACCCCGAACCGACTGTCATAATCGCTGCCACCGCTAGCCTGGCGGATCAGGCTCGAAACCCGCCTGGCACGATCGGGAAAATGGGTTTGCAACCATTCGGCAAACAGTTCTTTGAGCTCGTGAGGAAGGCGCAGAAGAATGTAGTGAGCCTGGCACGCGCCGGCCGCGGCGGCCGACTCGAGAATATGCTCGATCTCGTTGTCATTGATTGCAGGAATGATCGGCGCGACAAGCACGCTCGTGGGCACGCCTCTTTGGGTGAGCTGCGTCACGGCTTTGAGCCTTGCAGCGGCGGACGGTACGCGTGGCTCCATGATGCGCTTCAGATCCGAATCCATCGTGGGCAGGCTAATCGCGACCGAGCAGAGGCCGGCGCCGGCGAGTTCGGCCAACAGGTCGATGTCGCGACAAACCAAATTACCTTTGGTGATGATGTTGACCGGGTGGCGATGCTTCAGAAACAGCAGCAGTAGCGCGCGGGTCAGCTGCAGGGATCTCTCGGCCGGCTGGTACGGGTCGGTGTTGGCGCCGATCGTAATCGGCTTGCATTCGTAGCCCGGTTTTTCCCAGGCCTCGAGCAATTTGGCTGCGGCGTTCGGCTTGAAGAAAATCTGCGTCTCGAAGTCGAGTCCCGGCGACAGGTCGAGGTAGCTATGACTCGGCCTTGCGTAGCAATAAACACAGCCGTGTTCGCAGCCCAGGTAGGGATTGATCGAACGATCGAATGGCACGTCAGGTGAGTTGTTGGAGCTGATGATGCGACCGGCAGGCATTGCACGGATTGTGGTCTCGGGCACGCGTTGCGCCCGCGCGTGTGCCACGTCGTCATCAAGATCGACGGGTCGCGTCGTGAAGCGATTATCGGGCGAAGAGATGGCTCCCCGGCCTTTATGTCCTTCTGTCGGCATGCGTAGGCTCAATACTGTACAAAAAGACAGTACTGTTCCCGCCGGTTTGGGTCAAGGCTGAATGAGTCAGTTGAGCACGCGGTAGCCGCGGCCACGCATGCAGCGTTTGAATACCTTTTGTTTTTCGCGATCGGCGTCAAGCCCGGATCGGGTTCCGCCGTACAATGCGCCACCGGCGGCGCCGCGGCCGGCGTCACCATCTATCGCGCCGCCGAGAGCACCCACGACTGCGCCAGTCGCACCACCCTTGACGATGCCCTGGCTGATGAGGATTTCCTCAGTGTAGGCTTCGCATTCGCCCCAGTCCTTGGCGAGCGCATTGGGATCGACGCCTTGCGTATCAATAATGGGATCTGGATGGGCAGCGCAGCCGGCGATCGCCAGCACAAGCAGGGCTGCCAGACTATAACTGGTCTTTATCATCGTTTTGGTCCGTCCAATCGAAAAGCTGCGGGTCTTGCCAGCATACGCCGTTCCGTTCGCAAGGCCGAGCATGGCATCATAGTATTAACGCATGAACCTAGAGTTCGGTTGACAAGGCAATCTGATGGTTGGAACTTCACACGACTCGACAGTTCGGGCGATTCTTTACGCTTTTATCGCTAATTTCGGCATCGCAATCGCGAAAACCTGGGCCGCCTGGCTGACCGGGTCCGGCAGCATGCTCGCCGAAGCGATTCACTCCTACGCGGATACGGGTAACCAGGTGCTTCTGTACCTGGGTCTAAAACAATCGCTGCGGCCGCCCGACATGGAGCACCCGCTGGGCTATGGCAAACTCAGCTACTTCTGGAGTTTCATCGTAGCGATCCTGTTGTTCAGCATGGGCGGCCTGTTCTCGATCTACGAGGGCTATCACAAGCTGACGCATCCGGAACCGTTGTCGCAGATCTGGATTGCGATCGTCGTACTGTCGCTGGCGATCGTGCTCGAGGGGTTTTCATTATTCGGCGCGCTACGAGAAATTGCCAAGGTAAGGGCCGGGCGCCCGTTCCGCGAATGGCTGAAACATACTCGCAATTCCGAGCTCGTCGTGGTTCTCGGTGAAGATATCGGTGCGCAGCTTGGCCTCGTATTAGCGCTTTGCTTCCTGACTATTGCGGCGATCACCGGCGACCCGATGTACGATGCGCTCGGATCGATCTGCATCGGCGTTGTGCTGCTCGTCATTTCGGTCTTTGTCGCCTGGCGAGTCAAATCCCTGCTGGTCGGCCGGTCGGCAGACCCCGAGATTCAGGAAGCCATTGACGCTATTATCAGTGATCAAAAAGGCATTGAGCACGTGTTCAATACGATTACGATTCAGTTCGGGCCCGACACGATGCTGGCGGTCAAAGTAAAGATGAACCCCGGCCTCAATATCAACGAAGCCGTAGCGCACATCAACGCGCTCGAGCGAGAACTCAAAGCACGAATTCCAAAACTGAAGTGGTGTTTTGTCGAACCCGACGTCGCTGACTAAAGGCGCTAGTCCGCCGACGCCTTGTACAAATGCACATCCTGCTGCGGGAAGGGGAACGAGATACCTTCTTTGTCAAAGCGCTTCTTGATCGCTTCCGTCAGATCGAACATGACGGGCCAGTAGTCGGGCGTGTTGACCCACGGCCGAACGACAAAGTTGACGCTGCTGTCGGCCAGTGCCGAAACCGCGATGGTGCAGGCAGGTTCATCGAGGATACGGCTCTCTGCTGCCACCAGTTCCTGGATGGTGCTGCGCACCTTGTCGAGATCATCGCTGTAGCTGACGCCGATCACCATATCGACGCGTCGTGTCGCGTTTGCCGAGTAGTTGGTGATGATGCTGTCCATTATCTGGCTA
>Ga0316201_10004715_pt1 | contig 10357 bp, 11 predicted proteins | sample CS6wburrow_MG_FD_204516 | JGI IMG/M metagenome (GOLD analysis project Ga0316201, IMG submission 204516) | Coastal sediment microbial communities from Delaware Bay, Delaware, United States - CS-6 worm burrow | ecosystem: Environmental > Aquatic > Marine > Coastal > Sediment | place: USA... | reverse complement strand
TGAGCTTCGCCAGGTCGACATCGACCTGGACTTCGCGCTCCAGGCCACCCGACAGAGTTACGCTGAGGACCGCCGGGATCTGCTCGATCTCGTCCTGAAGATCCTCGGCGAGCGCCTTGAGGCGAACCAGGCTGTAGTCACCGGCCACGTTCACCTGGAGAATGGGAAAGTCCGAGAAGTTGAACTCCAGGATCTGAGGCTCCTCCGCCGCGGGCGGGAGCTCCGGCTTCGCGATATCCACCTTCTCGCGCACCTGCTGGAGAGCCTCGGTCATGTCCATCCCCGCCTCGAACTCCGCGGTGATGGTCGAGACGCCCTCTACGGAGCTGGAGGTAAGAGTCTTCAGCTCCGAAATCCGATTCAACTCCTCCTCGATCGGGCGGGTGATCAGCGTCTCAATATCCTCCGGGGCCACCCCCGGGTAGACCGTATTCACCGCCACGAACGGGACCGTGACGTCGGGTGTGGCCTCCTTCGGCACGGTCACGTACGACCACAGGCCGGCGAGCAGGATGATCGCGAGAAGCACCAGCACGCTCGTGGGGTGGTCGACCGAGAAGGAAGTAAGCCAGAATTCCTTGTACTTCCCCGTGTTGCCCGTCATCGTCCGTCCCCTCCACCGTTCACGACCTGCACATGGTCACCTGGATCCACGAGCTGGTGTCCCTTTGTCACCAGCAGGTCACCGGGCTCCAGCCCGTTCTCTACCACCGCGCGATTCTCGAACGTCGGACCCAGCACCACGGGCCTGGCCTCTGCCACCGGTGAGCCGTCCCGCTCGCCTACCACGAATACCTGGTAGCCCAGCTCCGTCCTGAGGACGACTTCCTGCGGCACGACGACGACGTTCTCGAGGCGCTCGGTGGCCACCCTGACGTTGGCGATCATATGTGGCTTCACCGCTCCGTCCGGATTGTCCATCAGGATCTCGATCGGAAAGGTGCGACTGCCCGGATCGATGGCTTCTCCCACGTATCGGATCGTGCCTTCGAACGGTCGTCCCTGCAGCACGTCAAAGGTGATGATCGCCGTGCCACCTGCCGAGATGAACGGACCGAAGCGCTCCGGGACTCCACCCGTGATCTTGAGTCTCTTCGTGTCGATCACCCTCGCGATCCTCGTACCGGGGATCACGCCCTCTCCGGCGTCGACGTATCGATCATCCACGATTCCGGCCACGGGGGATCGGACGGTGGTTCGGTCCAAACGGGCCTGCAGCAGGTTCAGTCGGGCATTGGCCTGCTCGGCCTGAGCCTTCGTCTGCAAATAGGTGATCTCGCTGCCGATCCGCTCTTCCTCCCATACCTGCTTCTGTCGCAAATACCGCTCACGATCCAGTTCGGCGCTGGCGCGTGCCTCTGCTACCTGCGCCCTGAGGATGTCGTCAGCAATCTTCGCGATCGGAGCGCCTCGCCCGACGCGATCGCCCTTTTCGGTGAAGAATCTGACCAGCCGGCCGCCCTCTTCGGCGCTGACCGTGATATCGTGCTCGGCTTCGGCTTCACCGGTGATCCGGACGAAGGCGGTGAATCCACCCGACTCGACTCGCGTGGCTTCCACGTTCACGACCTTCACGTACGCCTCGGCCGCCTCCGCCGAGTCCTCCGAGGCGCCTGCCGACTCCGAGCCGCAGGCGGAGAGCAGCGGCAGCAGTCCGACCACGAGGGTCGCCAGCGCTGCGGTTCGAAGCGACGGGTATCGTCCGTGTATGTTCATCGCGAGCTCTCCATTGCCGCGTCGGGCACGTAGGGAGGCGGGGCCTCGCCGGGATCTTCCACCATCTGAGCCACCACGGGATCGACGGCTGGAACGGTTCCTATCGCATAGTCCAGTCGTGCCTTGGCGACGAGATAATCGTAGACAGCCTCGGCGTAATTCAGCTCCGATTCCCGGAGCGACACCTCGGCTTCTGTCACCTCCAGGCGGGTCTTCGTGCCGGCGAGATACTCCCGGGTCACGATGTCGAAACCGCGCTGGGCCTGGTTGACTGCGGTTCGTTGGGCAAATGCCCGGGCCCTCGCCTCCAGCAGCTGGTCGAGTGTGCTTCGAACGTCGTTTTCCGCCCGCTGGTTGAGGTCCGCGACCTGTTCCTCGACCTGTCTGACCGCTATCTGACGCTGCTCGACCCGGGTCCACCGCCGCAGTCCGGAGAAGATCGGGACGTTGACCTGCAGGCCGACGGAGGAAGATGTGGCTCGCCCGCCGGCTACCCCGAAGAAATTCAAGCTGCCGTTTTCCTGGGCGAACACGTTGTAGTTCAAGAAAGCGCTGAGGGTGGGAAACAGCTCGGAGCGCTGGACTTTTACTCTGGCTTCCTCGAGTTCCTTCTGGAGTTCTACCTGCCTCAGATCCGACCGCTGGCTTCGCGCCACGGCATAGAGCGAATCGGCATCGGCCGATTCGACATCGCCCGTTCCCGTGAATTCGAGGATCAGCCGATTCGCATCATCGTTCGCGGCGATCGATTCGAGATCGATGGCTGCCAGACTTCCCGCTGCGCCCGCCTGCTCCACGCTCGGCAAACCCATCTCGATCGCCAGAACCCGCTCGGCCTCCCTCACCGCGTTGGCCGTGCGCCTGAGATTCGGCGCGATGTTCGCCAGCTGGACCTCGAGCCGCAGCACGTCGTAATCGCTGGCCAGCCCTGCCCGATTGAGGGCGCTGGTCTCCTCCAGCGTGCCGAGGGTCCGCTCGACGCTGTTCAGGGTCACACGGTGACCTTCGCGGGCGACCAGCACGTTGAGATACGCGATCCGCACGTTCGTGGCGATGGCCTGGGCGGATCCTCTCAGCACCTCTCTCTGGTAGCCGCGAAACCGGCCTGCGGTACTCACTCCAGTGAACAGGGCTGCGTCGAACAGCGGCTGATTCAAGGTGATTCCCGCCGTCCACACGTTGTCGGCGCCGAACTGCACCGCAACGAGGGAGTCGGGCGGCAGACTGGGATCGATGATCGAACCGGGCAGATACGTCGAGGGAACCTGGATATTCCGTTGATAGCCGACGCTACCGTCGATCTCGGGCGCCAGGCTGCCGTAGGCTTCCTTCACCTGTTTCTCAGCCGTCGCCAGGTCCAGCCGGGAGACTTGCAGGGCGCGGTTGTTACGCAGCGCGATTTCCACTGCCCGATCGATGTCCCAGATCTGATCGGGCTCCGGGAGCCTGGCCTGCTCGATGTCGATCCCCAGTGCTTCGGCCCGGGCCGAGGCAGAGTCCTGGCCGGCGGCAGGCACGGCTGACCACCCGGTCCACAGAAGGAGTACGAGCGCCGTCGTCCGCGGCCTCATCGGATTCCCTCCGCTGCGCCGGTCGAGGCTGGCTCCAGCCCGACGCGTATCAGCTCCCGAAACTCCTTGAACAACGCCAGCGTGGCTTCCGGCTGGCCGCAATCGCCACCGCACAGGCCAAGATCGTCAAGCATCCCGGCAGGATCGCAAGCCATGAAGATCGTCACGAGACCATGCACGACGGACCACAAGAACAGGACGACGACATCCGGATCCGCCCGGCGAATCGCCCCGGATTCCATCGCTTCGACGACCGACTCGCGAAGCACGACATAACCACCCTGGCCGGGAACGTCGTGGATCGCCCGGGGCTGCTCGGGGCGGATCGCGAAAATGATCTTGAAGTACTGGCGATTCCGAAGCGCGAACTGGATGTAGGCCTCTCCGAGCGCAGCGACCCGCTCCATGGAGCCCCGCGGCAGATTCTCGACGGCCCTGCGCAGGTATTCCTCAGAGCGCTGGAAACCGTGCTGAACGACCCTGTCCACCAGGGCTTCCTTGTTGTCGAAATAGTGGTACAGGGCGGTGGCGCTCAGGCCGACGCGCGAAGCTACAGCGCGCATCGAGAGTGCCCCGATACCTCCTTCGGCGAGCAGGTCTCGGGCAGCTTCGAGTATCGCAGTCTCAGTGCCTGGCGTATCGGGCTCGGGAAGCCGCGAAACAGCGCCTTCCGGCGGCGTGTCGTCTGAGACCGGGTCCAACAGATCCGGACCGGACATAGGAAGATCTCCGGGGTTAACGGTGTTAGGTTGACGCTGTTAACCTAACAGTGTTAACCCCGGACGCAAGTGGGGTTTCGATTCAAACCGTCCGCAATGCGAATTCGATGCGGTACGTGCCCCTCTCTCCCTTCCCCTCGACCACGTAATCCCCGGGCTCGGGGATTCTTGCCGAACCGCGAAACAGGAGCCTGTCGGCACCCGCTACGCGCGTGATCAGCGCGGACTCCAGGTCGGTGGCCGCCGAACCGAGAGAATCTGAAAGCACGCCAGCAACGTCGGGCAACGAGCTGCGGGCACGACCCATCAACGACCCCAGAACTTCCCCCACACCCTGGCGAATCCGGTCGAGCGTTCCGGGGCGGTTCACGTCGAACACCTTGAACTGGATCGAATGGATCGCGTCGCCCCTGACCAGCAGTATCAGTCGGTCCCAGTCGTCGATTACAGACATGTCCAGCGTCGCGAATCGGCCGTCGTCCGGTCCACGTACGAAATCGATGCTATCCTTGCGTTCACGGTCGCATTCCCACCAGCGGTCGAGCCCGGGGAGAACTGCGTGTTCCGTCGTGTGGTCGCCGCGTTTCGTGACGTACCTGAGGTCCACCACGATCCGGAAGTTCGCGCGCTTCGGTGGGAGCTTGTTCGGGAATCGGAATCCCGTGAGGTCGATTTCCCAGGTGATGGGTGCCATGTGCGCCTCCTGTCTCTACGGTTCGTACGAACCACGGAGACCCCGGGCGCGGGCCCGGGGGGAGCGCAGGGCCGCGGCAGGAACGGCGGACGATGGGTGCGCCGGTACCGGTGGCGCAAGTCTGTTCGGCAGGTCGTTCCGGCCCTGCCTTACCCCTCGAACGCCCTGGCCAGCTTGCGATCGAGCTCCAGGAATGCGGCAGGCCAGTCCTTCGCCTCTGCGTGCCTGACAAGCGGTTCATCACCGTCTGCCAGCGCAAGCACCAGCGCCACCGCGTGCTCGGACGTTTCCCTGACTTCGAGAGCGAATTTCGCCAGCGTGACGCCCGCTCCGCCTCCCGGCAGCCCGGCCAGAACCTCGTCAATCCGCCGCTCCAACTCGGAATCCGGATCGAGGCCACGCCATGTGATCTGCTTGTTCAAGTCTCTACCTCTGATGTGGGAAACGGATCTCGACATCGTGTGCTCGCGCAGCAGTTCGGACGCCAGGTCGACGAAGTCTTCCGGACTTGTCGTCGAACAATCCGCACATGGCTGTTGCGAGGGACTGCGATCGCCGAGATGTTAACGGGTACCGGGACGGATCACACCCCCGAAGCCACCGACGTCGGGAGTACGCAATGGAACCGAGGCCACTGCAAAAACTGGAAGACCTCGACCTCCGGCAACCGATCTGGCACAGGTTCTTCTGGGTCTCGCCACTGGCTGTAATCGGTACGCTCGAGCCCGATGGTCGAATCGACTTCGCGCCGAAGCACATGGTGACGCCCATGGGCTGGGACAATTACTTCGGCTTCGTCTGCACTCCCCGTCACTCGACGTACGTGAACATCGAGCGAGACGGCGTCTTCACGGTGAGCATGCCGCGCCCCGACCAGGTGTTGCTCGCGAGCCTGTGCGCGGCCCCTCGTTGCGGCGGAGAGGACGGAGACAAGCCTGTGCTCGATACGCTGCAGACCCGCCCGGCGACCGTCGTGAAGGGGAGCTTTCTGGCACAGTCCTACCTGTTCCTCGAGTGCGAGAGCTACAAGATCGTAGACGGATTCGGTGAAAACAGCCTGATCACCGGCAAGATCGTCGCGGCGCACATCGCGCGGGATTCACTGCGTACTCTGGAGCATGACGGGCAGGACTTGATCAGGCAGGCGCCGCTGCTGGCCTATCTCCCGCCGGCCCGATTCGCGACGGTAGAGAGGACCTTTTCGTTCCCGTTCCCGGCCGGATTCAAGCGCTGACCAGGATGAAGGCGAGCATCGCGGACACGATCCGCGAACGCCTGTCGGCCAGGCAGAACGGAATGGTCGAGTTCCTCATCCAGCTGGTGGAAGCGGAGTCTCCGACCGTTGATCCGGACTCGCAAAGAGTCCCCCAGCAGCTGCTCACCGAACGCCTGGAATCTCTGGGCTTCCGGGTGCGCCGCTACCCGGGAGAGACCTCGGGCGGCATGCTGCTCGCCCGTCCTGCCGACCGAGTTCGAGGTAGTCCCATCCAGCTGCTGATCGGCCACTCCGATACGGTGTGGCCGTCGGGAACGATCGCCGACATGCCCGCACGCACGGAGGACGGGCGAGTGTACGGTCCGGGCTCGTTCGACATGAAGGGCGGCCTCGTCGAGATCGTGTTCGCAATGGAAACGCTGCGCGATCTGGATCTCCACCCGGCGGTGACTCCCGTCATTTTCGTAAGCAGCGATGAAGAGACCGGCAGCCTCGACTCGTGGCGACTGATCGAGCGGCTGGCCCGAATCGCCGACCGGGCGTTCGTGCTCGAACCGGCGCTTGGACCGGGAGGACTTCTGAAGACCGCCCGGAAGGGGAATGGCCAATTCCTGCTCCGGGTGCACGGCCGCGCCGCTCATGCGGGGCTCGAACCGGAGAAGGGCGCGAGCGCGATTCTCGAATTGTCCCTGTGCATTCAGCAGTTGTTCGAGCTCAACGATCCCGAGCGTGGGATCACCGTCAACGTCGGGACCATCGATGGCGGCATGCGAACGAATGTGGTCGCGCCGACGAGCCAGGCGACGATCGATGTCCGCATTCTCCACGCTGCAGATGCTCCCCGCATCGAGCAGGCGATCCGATCTCTCCGGGCACGGACTCCGGGCACCGAGCTCGAGATCACCGGCGGCATCAATCGCCTGCCGATGGAGAGAACTCGCCGAAACCGCCGTCTGTGGCATAGCGCCAGGAGGTCCGCTGTCGAACTGGGGCTGGAGATCGACGAAGGCGTGTCTGGCGGCGGATCGGACGGAAACATCACCAGCCTGCACTGCGCGACGCTGGACGGGCTCGGTCCGGTGGGAGACGGAGCGCATGCCGTGCACGAGCACGTGCTCGTAGACAGCCTTCCGGACCGGGCGGCGCTACTGGCCTTGCTGCTCCTCGAACCGTCCCTGGGCGGCGATAAGCCCGGAGACCTGGAGTTCGAGTTGCAGGGCGCGCGCCCGGTCCGGCCACCGCCGGCCCTGACCTGACTGTGCGGAGTCCGAAGGCTGCCTGAGCGAACTCGCGGTCTACCGGCCGCCGCAGGGGTTTTGCGCGGCTGCGCATGGATTCATGCCTGCAGCACACGGATTCGCAGCACACGGATTCATCGCATCGGCACCATTCAGCGCCGAACTGCCGCGCGAGGTGGCGTGGAGTTCGGTGACGAATGCCGTCAGCGCCGCCAGCTCGACGGAGCCGTAGTCGAGTGGCTTCGCGTTCATCGGAATCGCCATGCAGAGCTGAACCATCTCCGCCGCGTTCACTTCAGCGAGGCCGGCCTTTTCCTTCGCCATCGCCACCTCGTGCGGGTAGGGCTCGTCGAATGTGGCGTTCATCATTGCCGTACCGTCACCGGTGTGGCAGGTCGAGCATGACGTGGCGCCGGTACCGCTCAGGCTCGGATCCGACCAGAGTTCCGTCCCCATCTCGACCAGTCGTTCCATCGAGTTGCCGTGAGCGCTGAGGACCCGGCCATCCTGCCGGATCGCTGCTATCGGCAGCGCACCGTCCATCCCGCCAGCCGCACAGGGATTCGATGGCATGGCCGCCGCGCAGGGATTCTCGGCCATCGCCGCTGCGCACGGATTCGCAGCCGCATCGGCCGCATAGTCATCAGCATCCGAGCCGCTGCCCCCACATGCGGTAAGCAGAATCACACCTGCGGGTGCCATCCAGTTGAGCTTCGAGATCATCTTTATCCTCCTTTGTGAACAACTCATCGATCGCGTCAATCGCTCGCTGGCGGACTACCTGTGCCACTGACGGGAACCATGTGTCCATCCCTTCAGTTCCCGGGAGCGCGGCGGTCTCTTGACCTGACGGCTTAGGGGTGGGCGCCCGAGGCTACTCAGAACCGGCTCCGGGGATCAAGGTCCCCTCGCCGGGAGGAGTCCGGACACCCGTATGGCCGGGAACGGCCGTTTACAGGATTCCCGACCGGAGGTATGCTCGTCCGGGCAACACGGGGTAGGCGGCTCGTGGGCGACGGGTGCAGAGCGGCGGATATTGCGGAAACGAGTCATGACGGAACTGCGCAGGCCATACGAAGAGGTCGCGAATAGCGTCACCCACGGACTGGGAGCGTTGGCCAGTGTGGCCGCCGGTTCAGCCCTGGTCGTGCTGGCGATTCTGCGCGGAGACGTCTGGTTGGCCGCCGGGTCGGCGGTTTTCGGAGCCACACTCGTGGCCCTCTATTCGATCTCGACCCTGTACCATGCGATTCCCAGGCCCGCCGTGAAGGCGCGGCTGAAAGTGGCCGACCACTGCGCGATCTACGCCCTGATCGCTGGCACGTACACTCCGTTCATGCTTGGCGGGCTTCGCGGAGGCTGGGGTTGGACGCTGTTTGGAGTAATCTGGGGTCTTGCGACCGCCGGCATGGTGTTCAAGCTGTTCTTCACCGGCCGCTTCAGGCGACTGTCCACCGCCGTGTACCTGGCGATGGGCTGGCTGGTCGTGATCGCCGCGAAGCCTGTCGCCGATGCCCTGCCGGGCTCCGTTCTCGCCTGGCTCGCGGTGGGAGGAATCGCGTATACCGCGGGTACTGCATTCTATCACAACCACAAGATCCCGTATTCGCACGCGATCTGGCACCTGTTCGTGATGGCGGGCAGCACCTCACACGCCGTTGCCCTCGCACTCCTGATCCTCGCGAGTTGACGACCAGCGGGTTCGATACCCGCGGCGGTCTCAGACGAACTCGACTCGATCCTCGACCGCCGCCCCGGCCTCGATCGTCTTGTGCACCGGACAGCGCGATACGATCTGCTCCAGTCGCTGCCGCTGAGCGTCCGTGAATTCGCCACCGATCTCGACGTAGCTGGTGAGAGCGTCGACGACTCTCTTCTTCCCGGTCTCGTCGATCTCGTCCCGCTTCTCGTACTCGTACCGAGCGCTCGCTCGCTCCAGCGTGATTCCCTTGTGCCGCGCATACAACTGCAGGGTGATCAGCGTGCATGCTGCGAGTGAGCTGAGCAGCAACTCGTAAGGGCTCGGACCGGTGTCCTCTCCGTCCTTCTCGATCGGCTCATCGGCCTTCCAGGTGTGCCGTCCGTTGCTGATCTCGACCCGTGTATTCTCCGTCAGGTCCGCCGTGATCCAGACCATGTTCGATTCCTTTCGGTCTTCGTATCGACGATCGCGAGATCAACCGATCCCGATCGCCTCCTCCGCCGGAACTCCCCTGTCGATCGCGTCGTAGTCCAGCTGGCTCCCCTGAACGCTATGCGGAATCAGGTAGACGAATACCGTTACGACCGAGGCTACGAGTACGAGCGCCCTGACCCCGCCCCCCGAGCGATCGTCATCGAGCGGGTCCCCCGTGTCCCGCCGCGCGACCCGTTCGATGACAAGAGCTGCCACGAGCCAGGCAATCCACATCACGAGAGTCTTGTTGTCGGTGAGGTCCCAGCCGAACGGAATTCCGGTCCAGTACTCGCCGAATGCGTAGTTCTGGACGATCGGACCGAGAATCATCCCCCCGACCGTGAACAGGCCAAACGCCCACCAGGCGAGCCGGCGCAGCCCGTACGGACGCACCAGCGCTCCGAGCCCGGCTCGCCAGGCGATCACGACCGCGAAGAACATGAAGAAGATGTGTGGAATCAGCACTCCAAGGGGGACCGGATCGCGATACCTGAGGACCGCATTCCCGCGCTCGACTTCGGGCAGCCGGACCTGACTGCCCTCGACGGACAAATCTATCGAATACTCGAGCTTTCCCGCAGCCGGTTGAATCGGGAGCCTGGCGACCCAGTGTTCGCCGTCGAGTACGAGAGGCTCCTGGCTCCAGGCTTCTTCAGTCGGATAGCGACGCCACGATACGACTCCTCCTTGCACTCCCGGGACGGCAGGGAGTTCGATCCGCGCCATTTCGTCGGTCCACGCGGCTCGGACCAGCCGGTAAGTCACCGACTCGCCCGCCACCTCGATGTTTCCCCTCATCGGGTGCGTCGGACCGGTGAGCCGCTGATATACGCCGGCTCCCAGCATGAGGAGGAAAGCCAGGATCCACAGGACGATGCTGATCGTCCTTCCGTTTGAGCCCGAGTTCTTCATCACGACCGAATTCGCTCCAGAGTCAGTGACAGATCGACCGTTGCCGGGATTCCGAGACCGCGCACAATAACCCCTGCGGCTGGCGGGACATAGACCCGGATCGGCTCCGGATACG
>Ga0316201_10004714_pt1 | contig 10357 bp, 10 predicted proteins | sample CS6wburrow_MG_FD_204516 | JGI IMG/M metagenome (GOLD analysis project Ga0316201, IMG submission 204516) | Coastal sediment microbial communities from Delaware Bay, Delaware, United States - CS-6 worm burrow | ecosystem: Environmental > Aquatic > Marine > Coastal > Sediment | place: USA... | reverse complement strand
AAAACTCCCGGCCGGGAGTAATCTTGCGGTCACGTTGGTCGGTTAGCCTGAGCCGGTCACTCCGACTCGCAAAGAGAGGGAAAAATCATGAGGAAGTCACTACTGTCTGCGCTCATCGGTAGCGCAGTGCTCTTGCTCGTGCCGTTCAGCAGCGCAAACGCGGTCCAGGACGGCTGGTTCATCGGCGCCAGTATCGGTAACGCCCAGGTCGAAGCGAATGTCGATCCCGGCAACCTGCCGGAGCCGCCGCCGACGTTCGACGAAGACGACTTCGGCTACAAGCTCTACGGCGGTTACAACTGGGTACTTGCGAAGACCTTCGGCTTCGGCATCGAAGGTGGCTATGTCAACTTCGGCAGTCCGTCGACGACTATCCTGGATACACGCTTCAAGTTGGAGCCTACTGCGCTCGACCTGTTTGCCACGCTGGGCTTTGATATCGGTCCCGTCGGCATATTCGGCAAACTGGGCTACGCCTGGTGGGACGTCGACATTAGCGTCGACGACCAGACCATAAGCGACGACGGTAGTGACGCGGCCTACGGAATCGGCGCCCGGTTCAATCTCTGGTCGCTCGAAATACGCGGTGAGTACGAGATCTTCGACGTTTCCGACGTCGAAGATGTGACGATGTGGTCCGTCGGCGTGGTCTGGCGCTTCTAACAAACCAGGGGACAGTGACCTTAATTGCCGCTTGATTGAGGTCACTGTCCACGATTTCACATAATGCGCTTCGGTGACGGGTTAATGTGCCGTTCACCTTGCCCTGCGTAAGCTTTTGCCCGATCGACATTCTTCGCAACAAGAAAGGGCAAAAACATGACTATCCAGACACGATTCGCGCTGCTCGCCGGCGCCGCAATTATCACCCTGACAGCCATCAATGCCGACGCCGCGGAAAGCGGCTTTTTCATGGGCGGCAGCATCGGCACCGCCGCCGTGGAAGCCAACGTCAACGACGGTATCGTCCTGCCGGACCCCGCACCTGTCTTCGATGAAGACGACTTCGGCTGGAAGTTCCTCGCCGGCTACGACTTCGCATTGAGCGACGCCTTCTCGCTGGGCGTCGAGGGCGGCTATGTCGATCTCGGCAGCCCGTCCGCCGATGTGCTTACGGTTCCCGTCAGCCTCGATCCGACCGGCCTGACCCTCTACGGCACGGCCGGCGTGGATATCGGCCCCGTAAACCTGTTCGCGAAGTACGGGTTCGTCGACTGGGAGGTCGAGGGCAACATCGGCGGCATCGACTTCGATGATGACGGCAACGATCCGGCATACGGCGTCGGCGTGCGCTTCAACCTTGGTTCGCTGGAGATCCGCGGGGAATACGAGATCTTCGATATTTCCGATGTCGAGGACGTAACGATGTTGTCAGCAGGCATCGTCTTACGCTTCTAACCCGGCGCGACTGCAGGAGCGCTCCTTCTGCTGTTTCAGGCCGCAGGAGCGCTTCTCGAAGCGCGACCCCGAGTGTTTCGCTGAAAGGGGAGTCAACGCCGGCAATTACGTATGGGGGAATAAAAAACCGCGGCAGACAATAGCGCCTTGGTACCAGCATCGCCACGATGAACACGCAGCAACACCTGGTCTATTGTCCGCGCCAGACGCCTACCTGCCTGGTCACCTCCGAAGTATCTGATTCCATTGGACATACGCCGCTGATTCGGCTCCAGGCCGCGAGCAGGCTGACCCGCTGCAACATCTTCGCGAAGGCCGAGTTCATGAACCCCGGCGGCAGCATAAAGGACCGCATTGCGCGCCATATCCTCTCCGAGGCGGAGAAGCGCGGTGAACTGCGGCCCGGCTCGACCATCATGGAAGTCACTTCGGGCAACACGGGTATTGCGCTTGCGATGGTGGGTGCGATGCGTGGCTACAAGGTCATCATCGTCATGCCGAGGACGGTCAGCGAGGAGCGGCGCAGCATGATTAGCTCGTTCGGGGCGAGGCTGCAGCTGCTCGACGACATAGAGGATATGCAGGATGCCATCGCAAGCACCGAGTCGTATGCCGCCAGGCACGACGAGGTGTTCCTGCCGCGGCAGTTCGCGAACCCGGACAACATCGAGACGCATCGGACAACCACCGGCCCCGAAATCCTGCGCCAGCTCAACGGTGAAATCGACGCATTCGTGATGGGCGTGGGAACCGGCGGTACGGTCATGGGCGTCGGCCGGGCGCTGCGCAAGGCGGGCAGCCGGGCACGAATCGTCGCCGTCGAACCGGACGAGTCGGCCGTGCTTTCGGGCGGGTCGCCGGGAGCACACGGCATCCAGGGGCTTGCCGACGGGTTCATACCCGCGCTCGTCAATCTCGACGAGATCGACCAGGTGGTGCGAATCCCGACACAGGATGCCATCGATGCTGCGCAGCAAATCGGCGTTGAGGAAGGCCTGCTCGTGGGAATTTCATCGGGTGCGAACGTGCTGGCCGCCAGGCAGGTTGCCGTCGAACTCGGTCCCGGGCACAACGTCGTAACGGTTTTGTGCGATCGCGGCGAACGCTACCTAAGCACCGTGCAACAACGGGCTCACTAAAGCATCACGGATTCGTCACTTCGTCATCAGGCGCTTTCCTCCTGAAGGCGTGATCTTCAGCGTCGGGGAAGTCCCCGGACGAAGGAGATCACTATGAAGACGACCAAGACAGGCGAATGGTTCTGGCCGGCGGTCTTTGCGGCTGCGATGCTGGCTCCTGAAACCGCTTCCCACGCCCAGGATGATGTCGAATGGGTAACAACGTCCCGCGGGCGCTACGAGATCGCCATCGGCGGGCACAGCTGGCCCGGCCTTGCAGAGCTCGACACCGCCCGCGATGGCGAATTCGACGAGGGCGGTTTCAACATCAGCTTTGCCGCACACTGGCCCGTCAGGCGCTTCGCCGCCTCGGAGCTGCTCGCCGGCGTCGACGCCGGGCTATTTGCGAACGAGAGCGATATTCGCTTCATCTCGGACACGCTCATCGCACGCAATGGCTACCTGGTGCCGTCGGTGAAATGGATGTTCGGCGATCGGCATCGCTATTCGCTCGACGCCGGTGTCGGCTACTACCTCCAGGACATCGCGGAGGTGGCCGGCGAATACCCGATGAACTGGGAGACACAGCTCTGGGAAGACGGCGCTCTCGGCGGCTATGTCGGCGGCACCGTGGATTTCGGTGGCGGCGTGCCGTCGAATTCCCGCGGCGTAATGATGAGCCTGAAGGTTCACCTGGTCGATTTCGGCACCGTGCGTGATGAAGGTCCGCTGCCGCCGACCCTGGGCCAGGACGCAGGACGCCTGACCGGCCCGATCTACATGTACCAGGTGGGCTATCGCTGGCGCTAGCCGCCGGTCGCGCTTTGACTTGCGGTATCATCCGCGGGCGTCTTTTATGGAGAAACCATTCTGGATCTGAGCGTCATCATCCTGGCGGCGGGACAAGGCACCCGCATGCGATCCGACCTGCCGAAGGTGCTGCAGCCGCTGGCGGGTCGGCCACTGCTCGCGCACGTGCTCGAACGTGCCCGCGAACTGGGTGCGAATGACGTCTGCGTCGTTTACGGTCACGGCGGCGAACAGGTACGCACTGCGTTTCCATCACCGAGCATTCGCTGGGCGCTGCAGGCTCAGCAGCTGGGCACGGGGCACGCGATGCTGCAGGCGATGCCCGGAACACCGGATGACAGCCGGGTACTGGTCCTGTTCGGTGATGTACCCCTGCTTACGGCTGAGAGCCTGAACACGCTCCTCAACGCGGCGCAGAGCGACGACCTGCTGGTGCTCACGGTGGACATGGAGGACCCGACGGGTTACGGGCGCATCCTCCGTGACGGCGAGATGGTCACGGGCATCGTCGAGGAAAAGGACGCCAGCGCCGCGCAGAAAGAGATCGCCGAGATCAATACCGGCGTGATGCTTTGCCCGGGCACGAAACTGAAGACATGGCTCGGCCGTCTGAGCAACGACAATGCGCAGGGCGAGTATTACCTGACCGACGTCATCGCGATGGCGGTTGCGGATGGTGTCGCCGTTCATGGCGTCAAGGCACGAAACCAGGTGGAGGTAATGGGTATCAACGACAGGAAACAGCTCGCGGAAGCGGAGCGAGCGCTGCAGGCAAGATTGGTGGAAGAACTGATGCGCGAAGGCGTGGGGTTCGCCGATCCGGCCCGAGTCGATATTCGCGGCAAGCTGACCTGTGGCAGGGACGTATTCATCGACGTCAACGCCGTATTCGAAGGCGACGTGACGCTGGGCAATGGCGTGCGTATCGAGGCCAACAACGTGATCCGCGACAGTGCGCTGGGCGACGGCGTCGTCGTGCACCCGAATTGTCACATCGAAGGCGCGGTAGCCGGCGATGACTGCGAGATCGGCCCGTTTGCGAGGCTGCGACCGGGCGCCGAGCTCGCGGAGAACGTCAAGGTGGGCAACTTCGTCGAGATCAAGAAGAGCACGGTTGCCGAGGGCAGCAAGGTCAATCACCTGACCTACATCGGCGATAGTGAGATCGGAGTCAACGTCAACGTCGGCGCCGGCACGATAACCTGCAATTACGACGGCGCGAACAAGCATCACACCAGGATCGGCGATGGCGCCTTTATCGGTTCGGGCGTCAATCTCGTGGCCCCGGTTGAGATTGGCAACGGCGCAACAATCGGCGCCGGGTCGACGATCACGAAAAACGTCCCGGCCGACCAGTTGACGCTCGAACGCAGCAAGCAGCTCACCGTGAAAGGCTGGAAACGGCCAACGAAGAAAGGCTGAGCCAAGAGAACCAGGAGACAGGAGTTATGTGCGGAATCGTCGGCGCAATTGCCGAAAGAAACGTCGTCCCGATACTTATCGAGGGCCTGCGGCGCCTCGAGTATCGAGGCTACGACTCGGCGGGCGTCGCAATCCTGCAAAGCGACCGGTCGATCGGGCTCTCCAAGACCGTGGGCAAGGTGGCCGAACTCGAGGAGAAGCTGGAAGCGAATCCGCTGTACGGCCTGCTCGGCGTGGCCCATACGCGCTGGGCTACCCATGGCGGCGTGACCGAGGCGAACGCACACCCGCACCTGTCCGGCGACCGTGTCGCCGTCATTCACAACGGCATTATCGAGAACTACCAGGAGATCAAGGACGAGCTCGAAGCAAAAGGCTACGAGTTCGTATCGGAGACCGACACCGAGGTTGCGGCGCATCTCGTGTATGACAACCTGCAGCAGGGCCTCGGCCTCACGGAGGCGGTGCAGAAAGCGGTTGCTCGTTTTACCGGGGCATTCGCCCTGCTGGTCGTCGATGCGGAGGACCCGGATCGTTTCGTTGTAAGCCGGGTTGCAAGCCCGCTGGTCATCGGACTCGGCATCGGCGAGAACTTTGTTGCGAGCGGTGTGCCCGCACTGTTGCCCGTGACGCAGCGCTTTATCTACCTTGAACAGGGCGACATCGCGGAGATTACTCGCCACGAGGTGAACATCCTCGGCGCGGATGGAAAAGCGGTGGAGCGCGAGGTTAACGAGACGCAGTGGAGCGCCGATGCTGCTGAAAAGGGGCCGTATCGCCACTTCATGCTCAAGGAGATTTTCGAGCAGCCGAGCGCGCTGGCCGATACGCTTTATGGCCGCATCGAAGGCGGCAAGGTCGTCGCCGATTCCCTGGGCCCGCAGGCGGCCGAGATGCTAGCCGGCGTTGAGAACATCCATATCGTGGCCTGTGGCACCAGCTATCATGCGGGCTGCGTGGCCAAATACTGGATCGAATCGCTGGCTGGTGTCACCTGCCAGGTCGAAATTGCGAGCGAGTACCGCTACCGGGACGTCGTCGTACCGCCTGATACGTTGTTCCTCACGCTGTCGCAGTCGGGCGAGACTGCCGATACGCTCGAGGCGCTGAGGATTGCCAAGCAGTCGGGCTATGTCGGGTCGCTGACGGTATGCAACAGTGCCCACAGCTCGATGGTGCGTGAGTCTGACCTGAGCATGATGACCCAGGCCGGCCCCGAGATCGGCGTCGCGAGCACCAAGGCATTCACGACGCAGCTCCTGTCGATGCTGATCGTCACGTTGATCCTCGCGCGTCAGCGCGGCATGAGCGCGGAGATCGAGGCCGAGTACGTGCCACACGTCGTGCATGCGGCCGCTGCTGTCGAAGAGGCGCTGCAGATGAGCGAAGGCCTGAAGCAGCTTGCCGAAGACTTCGCGGAGAAAGAGCACACCCTGTTCCTGGGCCGCGGGCCGATGTGGCCCGTTGCGATGGAGGGAGCGCTCAAGCTCAAGGAAATATCATACATTCACGCGGAAGCGTATGCCGCGGGCGAGCTCAAGCACGGGCCCCTGGCGCTGATCGACGAAGACATGCCCGTCGTCGTCGTCGCACCCAACAACGAGCTGCTCGACAAACTGAAGTCGAACATGCAGGTCGTACGTGCGCGGGGCGGGCAGCTCTACGTGTTTGCGGATCGGGAGACCGGCATCGAATCCGAGGATGGCGTTACGGTCATCGAGATGCCGCATGCGGATCGACTGATTTCACCCGTCGTGTACACGGTGCCACTACAGCTGTTGGCCTATCATGTCGCGGTGCTCAAGGGCACCGACGTCGATCAGCCTCGAAACCTGGCGAAGTCGGTTACTGTCGAGTAGTCGACGTTCGCTCCGACAATAATTCAGGATTTCGGAATACTTACAGAGTCCGCGACGATCTCGTAGACCTTGCCGGCCTGGATCGTGTCGCTGCCCGCATCCTCGCGGAAATGCGCCGCCTGCTTCTCGGACAGCACGCGCTCGACCAGCGTGCCGGTGAGAGTTACTGTCTTTCCGCCCGTATCGGTCGGCACGAAGAATGAGTAGTCCCGAAACGAAATGCGTACCGCCTTGTCGCCGGCGGTTGCGATCATGAAGCAGCCTTTCTTCTGGCATACCTGCGAGATCCTCGCTTCGACCCGAACGGAGGTGTCGAGGTAGTCGTCCGGATTGTCGAGAAGTGCTTCGAGCGATGCCGATCTGGCATCGGCATCGAGCGGTGCGCCGAACACCTCGGCGTCGTCGGTAACCTCGACGGGTTCCGACAGGCGAGTGACTTCTGCGACGGCGACCTGGGTAAACAGGACGAAAACCGCAAGAGTGATGGAAGAAGCTACGGTGCGTATTTTCATAACCAACATCCGATTTTGATTACTCTGAAGTTGGCAGAAGTATACCGAAGCCGGCAGTCTCCCGCCGCAACGGGGTAAAATGCGGAGATGTCTGGCACTGGTCGCCAACTGTCCATTGCACTGCTCGACTTTGCCGAAGGCCTGGCCCGCGAGCTGGGCTACGACGAGCTCTTCATGAGCACCGCTATCCTGGGCGAACATCTAAAGCGCAGGGGCTGGCAGGAACAGGGGGACGTAGAGTTCCTCAATGACCAGCGAGGTACGTTGTACGTGTGTCCGCTGACGATGGGCCGTTCGCCATGACCTTCACTCACCGGCAACCAGGTAGCACGGTGCGCCGAATTATCTCTCTGGCCGCCGTGGCCGGGTTTCCCGCGGTGCTCATGATCTGGTACCGAATGCACCAGGTCAGCACATTGGCATCGATCGAACTGATCGCCTATCCGTTGCTGTTTGGCGGCCTGGGCATCATCGTGATTCTGCTTCTAAAAAGGCTTTATCTCCGCGAACCGCTGTCGGATTTCAATAGCGGCAGCGGCAACCTTTTCACTGACGTCCTATGGGGCCTGGCCCTCGCCATCGCCTGTTTCGCGCTCTTTTTCATCTCGCAGATGACGCTTCGCGACCTTCTCGACTTTCGGCCGAACGCGGAGTTGCTCGGCCTGATGCTGGATATGCGCGCGCACCCGTGGATGGTGCTGGTCTGGTTTGGGCCGGTGCTTTGGATAGGTATCGCCCTTTACGAGGAGCTGGTCAGGGCGTTCCTGCTGACCGAATTGTGGTCCTTCGCCGAGAGCAAAGTGTGGATCGGCCTGAGTATCGTACTCGCGGGTACGCTGTTCGGGCTTGTGCATTGGGGCCAGGGTCCTTACGGGATTGTAACGATTGCCATCAAGAGCATTGTTATCGGGGCTTTCTATCTACGTGTCCGCCGGATACTTCCACTGGTGCTGGCGCACGTGCTCTACGACGGAGTGCAGGTCGCCGCGTTCCTGCTTACATACCCAGGCGGCTGAGGGTCATGGAAACGACCGACTGCCCGGCCACGAGATAAGCGAGCCCGCGAGAAATACCAGGTAAAGGTCTACCCTGGCGAAGCTGGGCCATCTGTTCGGCAATCGGCAGGGACCCTGGTTCAGCGAACCCGGCAGTTGAAGCGGGTACCCTTCGGCCACTCGACCATGGCCTCGTTGCCCTTGATCCAGAACATGGTACCGAGCTCACCCTCGTACTTTGCGCCCGATGCGGCACGTACCTGCCGTGCAATTATCAACGCACCACCCCTCGCGAGACGCACCGTGGGCGGGTCGCCCGCAGCAAAGGAGGCTACGATCGCAGAGTTGCCCTCACACTCGTAGAAAACCGGGTTGTCGGCATCGACGATGATCGAGAAACCATCGAAACGGTACTCGCGGAAGCCGTCAGTCATCACGTAATCATCGGCCGTCCCGTCTTCGATCGCGGCGAAGGCCTCGCCGAGCGCCGTCATGTAGCGCGGTGCGACGACCGGGACGTTGTGCGAAGTGAGCGCCGCATCTATGTCGTCGGCCAGCCCCGCCAGGCGCTCGGCGGTCTTCGCGTAGTCGAGGAAATCGGACCCCTCGAGATGGGTATACAGCGGCGCGAGATAGAAGGAATCGCCGGTCAGGAGTATCCGGTTGTCGCGGTCGAGCAGGCAAATGGCGTCGGGGGCATGCCCGGGCGTGGCAAGGATCTCGAGCTTCCTGCCGCCCAGGTCGATGATGTCGCCTTCATCGACGAAACGGCTGATCGCGAACGGCCGGCTACGGAAGTCTGTCGGGTCGAACGCCTCGGGCAGCTGCTTCCAGACCCAGCCGTCCTTCAGGAACTCGGCTACGGCATCGGGCGGGCTGCCCGCAGCACGGCCGAGCGTATAGTCCGTATCGCGGGCCCAGATCGTCTCGAACTGGTGGTTTCCGCCGATATGGTCGTAGTGCGTGTGTGAATTGAGAACCACGATGTCGAGATCGGTCAGCTGCTCGACAACGCGTTTCATGTCGCCGATGCCGAGGCCGGTGTCGAACAGCAACGCCCTGTCGTCGCCGATAACCAGGAACGAGATGACTTCCTCGAACTGCCCCGGCTCGTAGATAGCGAAGATACCGTCCGCGATCCGGTAGACCTCGAACCAGTCCTGGTCCTGGTCGATGCGCTCAAATGCCGACCATTCCGGGCGCGGCAGTTTATCCCACCAGTTGTCCTTTCCGGCGCCACGATTCTGCACCTGGTCGTTCGACGTCGAACGGGTCGCCGCCTTCTCGTCGCCGCCGTGCGCATTCGCGCTTACGGCAAGAAACACCGCGCAGGTTATCAACAGTAATCGAACGATCATCGAAGGGCCCTCCCGGTCGGCCACCAAGAGTGCCCCGTGATCGGCGGGCCTGCAACAGGCATCGCCAACCCGCGCTCCTGCTACCATTGCACGATGATGAGTAACGACGTTCCGCGACGACCCACGGCGCTATTCCTGTCGCATGGCGGTGGGCCGCTGCCGCTGTTGGGCGACCCGGCGCACGACGAGATGGTGCAGAGCCTTCGGTCTCTCGCGGCGAACACCGAGCGACCCGCCGCAATTATCGTCGTCAGCGCCCACTGGGAGGAAAGCGCCGCGACGATTACGAGCGCTGCAAGCCCCGGGATCATCTACGACTACTACGGCTTTCCGCCGGAGTCTTACGAAATCGAGTACCCGGCGCCCGGTAACCCGGATCTCGCCAGCCGGTTGCGAGCGTGCCTGCAGGACAGCGGCATCACGGCGTCGCTCGATGGTGACCGTGGCTTCGATCACGGTCTCTTCATACCGCTCAAGATCATGTACCCAAAAGCCGATATACCGTGTATCCAGCTGTCGCTGCTCGACTCGCTGGAACCGGCTGAACACATCGCGCTCGGCGCGGCGATGTCCGGGATTGGCGGCGATGGCGTCCTCGTGATCGGCTCCGGGTTTTCATTCCACAACCTGAAAGCGTTTTTCGGGGGCGGCGCTGGGCGGCCGGATGAACGCAACGAGGCTTTCGAGCGCTGGTTGATCGACACCTGTTCGGACCGCGGCCTGGACGAAGCCGAAAGGGCACGCCGGCTGCTGGCCTGGGAGAGTGCGCCGCACGCGAGGTACTGCCACCCGAGGGAAGAGCACCTGCTGCCGCTGCATGTCTGTTACGGAATGACAAAACGTCCCGCCGAGGCGGTTGTCGAGTTGACGATCCTCAACAAGAAA
>Ga0316201_10004713_pt1 | contig 10357 bp, 10 predicted proteins | sample CS6wburrow_MG_FD_204516 | JGI IMG/M metagenome (GOLD analysis project Ga0316201, IMG submission 204516) | Coastal sediment microbial communities from Delaware Bay, Delaware, United States - CS-6 worm burrow | ecosystem: Environmental > Aquatic > Marine > Coastal > Sediment | place: USA... | reverse complement strand
ACGTCTTTCATGGCAGCCATCGTAACGACAGCGAAGGCCTCGTTGATCTCGAACAGGTCAACGTCGTCAGGCGTCCAGCCCTGCGCCTCCAGCAATTTCTTCAAGGCATAGACCGGAGCCGTCGTGAACCACGCGGGCTCATGGGCGAAGACCGAATGCCCGACAATCCTGGCGATCGGCGTCAGGCCACGCTTGTCCGCCTCGGCGGCTGTCATCATAAGCACGGCGGCCGCGCCGTCGGATATTGACGACGAGGTGGCCGCGGTTACGGTGCCGTCTTTTGCAAACGCGGGCCGTAGCGTGGGTATCTTCTCAACGCTGACCGCGCCCGGAGTCTCGTCCGTATCGACCACCGTTTCGCCGCGGCGTGATTTGATCGTAACGGGTGCGATTTCGCCGGCAAACGTTCCGTCCGCGACAGCTCGCTGCGCACGCCTGGCCGATTCGGTGGCGAATGCGTCCATTTCTTCGCGCGAGAAACCGTACTTGTCGGCGGTTACCTGTGCGAAATGCCCCATCATCCTGCCTTCAAACGGATCCTGCAGCCCGTCATAGAACATGTGATCGTAGACTTCCTGGTGGCCCATGCGGTAGCCGTCACGAGCCTTCGGCAGCAGGTACGGCGCATTACTCATCGACTCGAGCCCACCGGCAACAACGATGCTCGCGCTGCCGGCCAGGATCATGTCGTGCGCGAGGACGATTGCCTCCATACCGGAACCACACATCTTGTTCACGGTGACGCAGGGCGTTCCTTCGGGCACCCCGGCCGCGAGGGCCGCCTGGCGAGCCGGCGCCTGCCCGAGTCCGGCAGGTAATACGCAACCCATGATGACGCGATCAACGGCATTGACGTCGATGCCAGTCCCATCGATTGCACCCTTGATCGCGGCAGCCCCGAGCTGCGTTGCGGTCGCGCCACTCAGTGCGCCCTGGAATGCGCCAATCGGCGTGCGTTTTGCTGCGACGATGACAACTGTGTCCGAACTCATAAGGTATCTGCTCCGAGGATTCACGACGGCGCGGCTACTTTCCTGCAATTCTTGACCAGGCGCAATACTACAAGTGTGTTATGCGGCTCCGCCCGGGCCTTCGTCTTCAAGCAGGTCAGGTTCGCCGAGAACGGCGAGGATTCGCTGTCTCGAAGCCTCCGCCAGCCCTCGGCTGGTTGCGAACTCGTCGTCACCCGGGGCTATCGCCGGCAGGATGTCGATGGTCAGCGGTCCGCGCCGGGGAATAAACCCGCCGGAAGGCAGCATGTACCGCGATCCACCGATGGCAATGGGAACGACCGGCATATCGCCCTTGATGGCCGCAACGAACGCCCCCGGCCGAAACCGGTCGACGCCCGGTTCCTTGCGAAACGTACCCTCAGGAAAGAAGCCGAGCGACTCGCCGCCAAGCGCGGCCTTCACAAGCTGCCGGGCATCGCGCGTACTGCCCTTGATGTCAGTACGCTCGACAAACTTCGAGCCCGAGCGCCGCAACAGGAAATGTGCCGGGCCAAAGTCACGCATTTCGCCTTTGATCACAAAATTGAATCGCCAGGGCAGGTATCCTTTCAGCAGCGGCCCGTCGAGGTAACTGGCGTGGTTGGCGACCACCACGCAGTTGTCGGTCGGCAGGTTGTCCATGCCGCGCACCTGCACATCGATACGGGGCAGGACAAAGACCATGCGGGACGCCCAGGTCACCAGTTTCTGCCGCCTTTCAGCCGTCGGCACGATCAGGACGACGACCAGGGAGAATAGTACGGCGAGGCCGAACGATAGCCAGGCGAACAGGCCCCAGGCCAGTTCCTTGATGCGTGTGACCCAGTTCACTTTATGTTAATGCCTTCTTTAATATGTGACAGCGGTCACGCCCGGCCCCGGGCTTCCTAAGCATACTCAGAAACCTTGCAAAATCCGTCGCTTGGCGATGAACGAGACCCGGTATGCTACCAGCAGGACGCAACGGTTGGCATAAGGATTTTCACCGCAACAAGGGATTGTGCGACGAAGGATGATGGACGTTTATGGCCAGTAGCAACAAACAGAGTAAGCCAGAGTCGAAAACGGTACTGCGCTCGGAAGAGCTGGTGGATCGTTTTCTTGATGCTATCTGGATGGAGCGTGGCTTGTCCAAGAACACGCTGGGTGCCTATCGAGCCGACCTGATGACGCTGGGACGTGGGCTGTCCGAAAGCGACAAGTCCATCGAGCAGGCCGACAAGGCAGACCTGCTTGATTTTATTGCGAAACGCGTCGAATCGGGCGCCAAGCCGCGATCCACGGCACGCCAGTTATCCAGCTTCCGTCGCTTCTTCCGTTACATCATGCGCGAAGGCATGCGTGACACCGACCCGACGGCAGAAATCGAGATGCCTCGCATTGGCCGTTCGCTGCCTAAATCGCTGTCGGAAGACGAAGTCGATTCCCTGCTGAATGCACCGAACACCGAAGAACCACTGGGTCACCGCGACCGGGCGATGCTTGAGCTGCTCTATGCCACGGGCCTCAGGGTCTCCGAACTCATCAACCTCCAGCAGTCACAGATCAACTTCAACCAGGGCGTCCTGCGCATTGTGGGCAAGGGCGACCGTGAACGCCTGATACCGCTGACCGACGAATCGCAGCGCTGGCTCAAGGATTTCATTAACGGTCCGCGCATGGAGATCCTGCTCGAGCGCCAGACCGACTATCTGTTCCCCACTCGCCGTGGTGATCGCATGACCCGCCAGGCCTTCTGGCACATCATCAAGCGCTATGCCGAGAAAGCCGGCGTGCGCCAGAAGATGTCGCCGCACAGCCTGCGCCACGCGTTTGCGACGCACCTGCTGAATCGCGGCGCAGACCTGCGCGTCGTCCAGATGCTGCTGGGCCACAGCGACCTCTCCACGACGCAGATCTACACGCACGTGGCCCGCGAGCGCCTGAAAGAGCTGCACGGCGAGCATCACCCGCGCGGGTAGTCGTCACCCCGGGTATTGACCCGGTGCCGCAAATTCATTGCAACAAAACGCCCTGTTGCAGGGTCTCTTTGTTAAACTTGCCGCGCTATTTTCCAAGGGTCACACGATGAATCGGATCTCCGCCAGAATCACACAGCTGCTCGCAGCCACCTCTTTCCTGTTGCTGGCGGTACTTGCCAATGCGGCTGACGCGGATCCGCAACTTGAGAAAGCGCGCGCGAAACTCGCAGCGTCGATCGATTTCATTAATCCCGAGGATGTCACTCCGAGCCCGGTTGACGGCTGGTACACGGTGCAGAAGGGCTCGTTTATTGCCTACGCATCCGCCGATGGACGCTATGTCATACAAGGCGATCTTTTTGATCTCGATCGGAAAGTGAACCTGAGCGAACTCAGCCGTACGGTTACACGCCGCGGCCTGGTCAGTGCGCTGGAAGACAAGGACACGATCCTGTTCTCACCAGCGGAGGTCAGGCATTCGGTGACCGTGTTTACCGATGTCGATTGCACCTATTGTCGCAAGCTGCACGCCGAGATCAATGAGTACATGAGCCGTGGCATTGCGGTGCGCTACGTTCTGTATCCACGCAATGGTCCGGCATCGCGTGCGTGGAGTACCTCGGAAGACGTTCTGTGCGCCAGTGATCGTGGGGTCGCGCTGACAAAGGCCAAGCTGGGCCAGAAGTTCGAAACGGCGAAGTGCAATACGTCAATGCTCACGCGCCATTACTCGCTGGGACAGGATATCGGCCTGAACGGTACGCCAGCGATCGTGCTGGAGGATGGCACGCTTATTGGTGGCTACGTGTCGGCAGAAATGCTGGATATGCGGATTGCGGCCGCGCTGCAGCAGTAGGTACCCCTAGGAACGCGAGCGACGCAGTTCGTGCACGTGCACACCGTTGTTCCTGCCGCGGTCTTCAAAATATTTCTCCAGCGCAAACTTGCCGCTGTGGAAGGCGATTTCCTCCCATGGGATCTCGTCTTCGCTAAACAAGGCTGATTCGAGCGTTTCTTCCCCGACGCCGTAGTCGCCGAGAAGCGTTCCTGTATAGAAGAGATGCACCTGGCCCGCATCGACGACATCGACCATCGCAAACAGGTGGCCGAGTTCCACTGTGGCGAGCGCTTCTTCGAGCGTTTCTCTCGCGGCACCGCCGGCGACCGTCTCACCGAGCTCCATGAATCCGGCGGGCACGGTCCAGTAGCCATAGCGTGGCTCAATGGCTCGCTTGCAGAGCAGAATCCTGCCGTCGCGCTCGGCGACACAGCCCACAACGACGAGCGGGTTTTGGTAGTGCACCCGGCCACAGCTGTCGCAGATTGCGCGCTCGCGATTGTCGTCTTTTGGGACGCGGTAGCTCACTGTGCCACCGCAGTCGGAGCAGTACTTCATTACCAGCCTGATTAATGGTGCCGGGAGGGGGAATCGAACCCCCACTTCCTTTCGGAAACCGGATTTTGAATCCGGCGCGTCTACCAGTTCCGCCATCCCGGCTATTGTCGAGGGCGCACAGTATATGCGGGGATTCGAAAGCGTGCGACCCTTTGCTGCAATTAAGCATCTAAGATGGCAGATATGAGCAAATTTGCTGACATCGATATTGATCCAGGGATTATCAAGCGGGCCGCGGCAGGCGACGCTCGAGCGCACGAGATTATCTATCGCGCATTCTCGGCGCCGGTGTATTCGATCTGCCTGAGATTCACGAAGGTACCGGCCCATGCCGAAGACCTTGTTCAGGAGACCTTTATCGAGATCATGCGCTCCATCGCAAAGTTCCGGGGTGAAGCCGCGCTTGGCAGCTGGATCCGGCGCATTGCGGTGACCAAGGCGCTGATGTTCCTGCGCTCCGCCTGGACGAAGCGGGGCCAGATGCTGGCCGACGACTGGCACGACGTGACAGAAGGCGACGCACTGAGCCACGGCATTTCGAAGCACCCGGACGACGCGCTCGATCTGGACGCGGCACTGGCAAGCCTCTCAGATGTGAGTCGCACTGTTGTCTGGCTGCACGATGTCGAAGGATTCACGCACAAGGAAATTGCCGGGTTCATGGGCAAGAGCGAGAGCTTCTCCAAGTCGCAATTGTCGCGCGCTTACCAACGCCTGCGGCCATTGCTGGAAGTACAGGATAGTGGTACGCAGCCCGAGGGCGCGGCCATCAGCTACTAATGAAGACGATTAAGACAGGAGTTACCAGGAATGTCGGGTAACAAGAAGGAAGAAGAGATGATCTGTGCACTTACCGCGGAAGAACATGCGGCATTGAAGTCGGGGCTGAATGCGCTCCCGGATACTATGCCACCGCGCGACGTGTGGCTGCGAATTCGGGAGCAGGCGGAAGCCGAAGGTCTCATCGCGTCGAAGGGCGCACAGAAGCGCTCTGCCTGGTACATGGGTGCAGGACTGGCGGCGGCAGTGGCGTTGATTGCTGTTGTCCTGGTGCCGGGCGTAATGACGGAAACTGAGGAACCGGGTTCGGTGGTTCCAGCCAGTGTGGGTACGAGCAGCCAGGTCCCATTGAATACGCTGCGAACACTGATGACGCAATCACGTGAGCTCGAGAGCAATCTGCGGGCCCTTCCCGATGCCCCCCGTGTGCAGCGTGCAAGCACGATGGCCACAATTTCGGATCTCGAAGACCGGATCGCGGCAATCGACTTCCAGTTAAATGACCCCGAGGCGCAGATGTCGCCTGAGGATACTGAGCTTTTCTGGCGCGAACGCGTCAGGCTAATGAAATCGCTGCTGCAGTTGCGCTATGCGCAGGCGCAACGGGCGGCATTCTAGACAGGAGTAGGACCAGATGAAGAAGTGGAAAGTCATATTGCCGGCAGTGACCATGCTGTTGCTGGCGGGCCAGGTGGCTGCGCAGACCGACGAAGACGAACGGATGCGCGCGATGGAAGCCCGGGAAGTGGCGATGGAAGAGAAACTCCGCGCCGCCGAAGCACGCATGGCAGAGGCTGCACGCGAGATTGCCGAAATAACGAAGGAACGCCTGCCACGCATCGCAGAGATCGAGCAGCGCTTTGCACTGTCGAGCAAACCCCGGCTGGGCGTAACGATAGAAACGAATGACGAGGGACCGGTCGAAGGCGTCACTATTCTTGGCGTCACACCAGGGAGTGCTGCCAGCGACGCAGGTCTGCGCTCCGGCGATATCCTGACGGCGGTTAACGATGAAGGTCTGAGTGCAGAGCGCTCCAGGGACGCCAACAGGCGCCTCCTTGACTTCATGAGCGGTGTCGAGGAAGGCGATGTATTGACCGTCGAGTACCTGCGCGATGGCAAAGTGGGCGCGGTCGAAGTTGAGCCACGAATCGTTGCCGACAGCACGTTTGCATGGATCAACAGGTCGGGGCGGGATTTCACGATGCCTGCCGCGCCAGTGGCGCCTGAGATTGTGGAGCGCTTCAAGATGGAGTTTGGGTTCCCGTGGGCCGGTACGAGTCTCGGCGACCTCGAGCTGGTCGAACTGAACGAGGGCCTGGGCCGTTACTTCGGAACGGACAAAGGGCTCCTCGTGGTCGCGGCGCCGAAGTCAGACGCATTCGACCTGCGTGATGGTGATGTCATTCAGAGCATCGATGGCAGGGAGCCCAAGGATGTCCGGCATGCATTGCGTATTCTCGGTTCCTATCAATCCGGCGAGAGACTGGAGCTCGGTATCATGCGGGATAAGAAGAAGGTGAAGATATCGGTAGAAATCCCGGCCGATCATCATGGCAGGCGCCACGAGGAGCTGCATATCGAGGTCAGTCCTGCCCCAGTGTCTTAGAAACACAATCACCCTGTGCCTGATCCCCATGGGCGCGCGTGGCTTTGGTACCATGCGCGCCCATGCTTATTTCCGACTTTGATTACGAGCTCCCTGGCGAGCTGATTGCGCGTTATCCCACGGCCGATCGCCGAGGTAGCCGGCTGCTCGCGGTCGGCGATGATGTGCGCGATCTCGGATTTGCGGATCTTGCATCCCTGCTAAGGGCAGGGGACCTGCTGGTATTTAACGACACCCGCGTGATCAAGGCACGTCTTGCGGCTCGCAAGGAGACGGGTGGTAAAGCGGAGGTCCTCATCGAACGTATCGAGGGCGACTGCATAGCGCTCGCGCATGTGCGTGCCAGCAAGTCGCCAAAACCCGGCAGTCGTCTGCAGTTTGCGGGCGGTGTCGATGCGGTCGTAACCGGTCGCGATGATGACCTGTTTCTTCTCGACTTCTCCGTGGATTTGCTGCCCTACCTGGATGCACATGGCGAGGTGCCATTGCCGCCGTACCTCGAGCGCGAAGCAGATACCGCCGATATTGAGCGCTACCAGACGGTCTACGCGAAAGACCCGGGCGCGGTTGCTGCGCCGACTGCCGGACTGCATTTCGACGACGCCATGCTGGCCGATACGTTGGCGGCCGGCGTGCAGCACGCGCATGTTACTTTGCACGTTGGTGCCGGGACGTTTCAGTCCTTGCGGGAAGAGCATATTGAGGAGAACCGGCTGCACAGCGAACGTGTCCGTGTGTCGCAGGAAGTTTGCGAAGCCGTCGCCTCGACTCGTGCCGCCGGCGGGCGTGTCATCGCGGTAGGCACTACATCGGTTCGTGCTCTCGAATGCGCCTCAGCAACGGGAACGTTGCAGCCGTTCTCTGGTGAGACCGATTTGTTCATCTTGCCGGGGTACGAGTTTCGCTCTGTCGACGCGATGATCACAAATTTTCATCTGCCGCAGTCTTCCTTGCTCATGCTCGTCGCGGCCTTTGCCGGCAAGGAACGAATCCTCGCGGCGTACGAGCACGCCGTGCGTGAGAAGTACCGCTTCTTCAGTTACGGTGACGCTATGTTTCTTGCGCCCGCCAGGCAGTCATGAAGTTCAGCATCTCACAATCAGCCGGGGCTGCCCGCACAGGCTCACTCGAATTCCGCCGCGGAACCGTGCAGACACCCGCGTTCATGCCGGTAGGCACTTACGGCACCGTGAAGAGCGTGACGCCTGAAGAGGTGTCGGCGGATGGCGCGGAAATCATCCTCGGCAATACCTTCCACCTGATGTTGCGGCCGGGCACCGAGGTCATTCGCAAGCACGGCGGCCTGCATGAATTCATGAACTGGCGCGGACCCATCCTGACGGATTCGGGCGGCTTCCAGGTGTTCTCGCTTGCCGCCATGCGCAAGCTCTCGGAAGAGGGCGTCAGGTTCCAGTCACCGGTCAATGGTGACGTGGTCTTTCTTACACCCGAGAGATCCATGGAGGTGCAGCATGACCTCAATGCCGATGTCACGATGATCTTCGATGAGTGCACGCCGTATCCAGCTGCAGAAGAAGAGGCTCGAGACTCGATGGCACTGTCATTGCGCTGGGCGGCTCGCAGCCGGCAGCGCTTCGACGAGCTCAAGGGCGAGGAACCCGAGCGCGGCGAGGCGCTCTTCGGGATCGTGCAGGGGGGCATGTACGGGGCGCTGCGCGAAGAGTCACTCGCTGGTCTGACCGACATAGGTTTCGATGGCTATGCTGTCGGCGGTCTCGCCGTTGGTGAGCCGGAGGAGGAGCGGCTGGCGGTGCTGGACGAACTCATGCCGAAGATGCCCAAGGACACGCCTCGCTACCTGATGGGCGTCGGCACGCCGGTGGACATCGCCGAGGCCGTCATGCGTGGTATCGACATGTTTGACTGCGTTATCCCGACTCGGCATGGGCGCAATGGACAGCTGTTCACATCCCGGGGCAACGTCAAGTTCAGGCATGCTCGCTATCGCGATGACACGTCACCCCCGGATCCCGACTGCGCCTGCTACACCTGCCAGAACTACAGTCTTGCCTACCTGCGGCACCTGGAGAAATGCGGGGAGATCCTGGGCCCGCGACTCGCTACTATTCATAATCTACATTATTATCAGAAACTTATGCGCGATATTCGCGCAGCCATCGTGGCCGGCGAGATCGATAAGTTCGCGGCCAACCTGCGCGGTATCTACGGAAAATAGAGCCATTCGGGGGCTCCGGGCTTGCCTTCACTTAAGTCGCCCCCACCTCCGGCTCTTGTGCCATAATACCGCGCTGTTTTTCGGGGACACCTAATGGATTTCTTTATACAGAACGCATACGCGCAAGGCGCGCAACAAGGCGACTCGACCAGTTTCATCATCATGATGGTTCTGATGTTCGCCGCTTTTTACTTCCTGCTCATTCGCCCGCAGCAAAAGAAGCAGAAACAACACACTGCGCTGGTTGCTGGTCTGCAGGTCGGTGACGAGGTGCTGACGGCTGGCGGCATCCTCGGCAAGATCACTGGCGTAAGCGAGCATTACGCTGTGATTGCCATAAGCGACAACACCGAGATCAAGATTCAGAAAGCCAGTGTGTCGATGGTAGTTCCGAAAGGTACGTACGACGAAGCATGAATAAGTTTCCCGCGTGGCTTAACACTCTGGTCCTGGCCATCCTGCTGTCCGGTTGCCTGTTCGCGCTGCCTAATCTGTATGGCAGCGTCGAGGCTGTGCAGGTTGCCGACAATGCTGGCATCGAATACACCGAGCAACGGCTTCAGGAGTTTGTGCGCGTCGTAGAGAACGCCGGCATAACACTCGAAGATGCGTATCTGCAGGACGGTCGCGTTGTCATGCGTTTCGACAATGCGGAAGACCAGGAGCGGGCCGGCACAAGCCTGAAGTCTGCTTACGGTCGCGAAGCCAATGTTGCGTCAACGCTGGCGCCGAAGCTACCGGCCTGGGTGCGTGACCTGGGACTCAAGCCAATGAGCCTCGGGCTTGATCTGCGCGGCGGAGTCTACGTATTGCTGGAAGTCGACATGGACACGGCAATCGACAGTCGACTGAAGGGATACCAGCAGAGTTTTGACGAGCGCCTTCGCGATGCGAAGATCCGTCGTCGCGTTGACCTCGACAGGCAGATCATCACGATTCGCCTGACCGACGCCGAGGCAATGGAGGCGGCGCGTGAAGTTATCCGTCGCACTGACCAGGACGTTCTGATCGCGGATGGGGCGGATGGAAAGTCCCTGACGGTGCGCATGAGCGAGGCGCAGATCCAGGCCCGGCAGAATTTTGCGATCGAGCAGAACATCACGACATTGCGTAATCGCGTGAACGAACTCGGTGTTGCTGAACCGCTTGTGCAACGCCAGGGCGTCGATCGAATCGTTATCCAGCTCCCGGGTGTTCAGGACCCTAACAAGATCAAGGGAATCCTCTCGGCAACGGCGACCGTCGAGTTTCGTCTTGTGGATCAGTCCGGTGGCGAACCGGGTTCGCGTCGCTACGAGGGGCGGGGCGAAGAACGCCCGCAGGTGCTCAAGCGCAGTGTGATAGCGTCGGGTGATCAGATCATTGATGCCAGCGCCGGGTTTTACGAAGGCCAGCCGCAGGTCAACATCACGCTGGACTCGG
>Ga0316201_10004712_pt1 | contig 10357 bp, 11 predicted proteins | sample CS6wburrow_MG_FD_204516 | JGI IMG/M metagenome (GOLD analysis project Ga0316201, IMG submission 204516) | Coastal sediment microbial communities from Delaware Bay, Delaware, United States - CS-6 worm burrow | ecosystem: Environmental > Aquatic > Marine > Coastal > Sediment | place: USA... | reverse complement strand
TACGCATCGGTCAACCAGCTGTGCAGCATCGGGAAGCCTGCCTTGATGCCAAACGCAATGAAGATCAGCCAGCCGCCGGGCGCATCGAGGCCTATGAAATCAAAGGTCAAGCCGTTGCCGGCACTCGTATACCAGATGGCACCGGCCAGCAGCAGCACCCCGGACCCCACCTGCATCACCAGATAACGCATGCCGGTGGACAGCGAATGTTTGCTGCGGCGCGCCAGCACCAGAAACACCGATGTGACGGCCAGCAGTTCCCAGAACACGAACAGGGTCAACAGGTCTCCCGCAAATACGGCACCCACCGCGCTGCCCGCATAGGCCAGGGCGGCCACGTCCTGCATCCGGTCCTTGATGTGCAACGAATAGACGACGCCGATGAATGCCGCCAGGTGGAACAGGTAACCGAACAGAATAGACAGCTTATCCACCCGCACCGGCGTCAGCTGTAGCCCCATCATCTGGAACTCGATGATGGTGCCAGGCTCCAGCTGGTATACACCCCAAGCCCCCAGCATCGGGGCGGCCAGCATGATCAGCATGCGCACCTGACCGCGGCTGACCGCGACCAGGAAGGCGCCCAGCAACAATGCGACGGCAGGCCAGGACTCAAGCACGCTTATCCTCCCGGGACGACGGGTCGGCGGATGGCAGCGTCTCGTCGTAGTAGTCCTCGTTGCGTATGAGCACCTTGCGCATCTCCTTCGCCAGGAGCACGAGCAAAACGCAGGCGACAAAGCCGTAGACGGCGTAGAAGCCGAACATCGCCTCCCACGGATGGGACACGTGACGGTGCACCACCAGGTCCAGGGCGATCAGGATCACGCAGGCGCCTACCAGACCGAGCACGACGCGACGCACATTGCGCGGGTTGTCGAACAGATAGGTCTTTTGCTTGTCGGCACTCATCGGAACACTCCATTCATCAGTTGATAGATCGGATCGGGTGAGAAGAACAAGACGATGCAACCGAGTACGGCCACGCCGATGGCCAGCAGGCTGGCGATCGGTGCCTCCTGCAGTCCCTCGGCACCGCTTGCGGGCCTGGCAAAGAAACCACGTAAAGGGATGACCACCAGATACATGATGTTGAGCAGCGAACTGATCAGCAGGGTGGCGGTCAGCAGCCACATGCCCGTGTCCAGGGTGCCCTGCACCAGCAGCCACTTGCTCCAGGTACCGCCAAACGGCGGCAGACCGACGATTGACAGGGCCCCGATCAGGAACGCCAGCATGGTCAGCGGCATGCGCCGACCCAGCCCGTCGAGTTCGCTGACCCGAGTCTTGTGCGCGGCAACCAGGATGGCCCCGGCACAGAAGAACAGCGTGATCTTGCCGAAGGCGTGCATAACGATGTGCATGCCGCCCCCCACGACGCCCGCGGCTACGCCCAGCATGGCACCGAGCGTGATATAGCCGAGCTGGCTGATGGTGGAATAGGCCAGTCGCGCCTTCAGATTATCACGGGTCATCGCCACCAGCGAGGCCGTCAGGATGGTCAGGGCCGCCAGCGCAGCCAGCCAGTCGGCCACGGCCAGCTCTGCGATCTGATCGATGCCGAACAGATAGATCACCACCTTGAGGATGGTGAACACCCCGGCCTTGACCACGGCCACCGCGTGCAACAGGGCCGACACCGGGGTTGGCGCCACCATGGCCGCTGGCAGCCAGCGATGGAAAGGCATCATCGCGGCCTTGCCGGTGCCGAACACGTAGAGCACCAGCAGCACGCTGAGGATGGTCGGATCGACGGATGCGCTGAACACGCCACCGGCGGTAAACGTCAGGGTGCCGGTCAGCTGCCAGGTCCAGACCATCGCCAGCAACAGAAAGGCAATCGAGGTGCTCATCAACAGCCCCAGGTAGACACGGCCGCCGCGGCGTGCAGCAGCGTCGCCGGCATGGGTGACCAGCGGGTAGGTCGCCAGGGTCAGCAGCTCGTAGAACACGAACAGCGTCAGCATGTTGGCCGACAGCGCAATACCCATGGTCGCCGCGATGGAGGCGGCAAAGGCAACGTAGAAACGGGTCTGGTTATCCTCGTGGTGAGCGCGCATGTAGCCGATGGCATACACCGTGGTGACCGGCCACAGGAAGCTGGCCACCAGGGCGAACAACATACCCAGCGGTTCCGGCGACAGCGCCAGGGCCAGACCCGGCAGCGGCTCCGCCAACACCAGGGTCGGTGGCGCCGTCAAATCCACCTGCCCCAGCAGCGTCGCCACCAGGCCGAACAGCAACAGGCCGGTCAGTACGGATACCGCCTCGCGCACGTTGGGCCGGTTGGCTGTCGCCAGTATGGCAGGCACCGCCAGCAGCGGCACCAGGGGGATGAGCGCCAGTAGCAGGATGCTGTTCACCCGGCACCTCCGGTCAGCACCGCGGCAGCCTGGCGGGCCAGACCGACGCTCACTTCTGTATTCACGCCGAAGTAGACGTTGGCGATAACCAGCACCCACAGCGGAACCAGCATGGACAACGGTGCTTCCTGCACCGCTACGTCGTCTCGCGGTTCAGTCAGATAGGCCGCCTCGACCAGCTTCCACACGTAGACCACCGCCAGCAGAGAACCCAGCAGAATCAGCAGGGCGACAGGCCAGAGTCCTTGTTCCAGTGTCGCCAGCACCAGATACCATTTACTGACGAATCCCACGGTGGCCGGCACGCCGATCAGGCTGAGCCCGCCTATGACGATGGCGAACATGGTCCAGGGCATGCGCCGGCCCAATCCGGTGAAATCCTGCAGTGCCGTGGACCCTAGGCGGTAGGCGACGGCGGCCAGCGCGAGGAACAGAGCACCCTTCATCAGCGCGTGGTTGAACAGATGCAGGATGGCACCGGTGACACCTGTGGTGCTGGCCAGGCCTATACCCAGCAGCATGTAACCGATTTGGGCGACGCTGGAATAGGCCAGCAGACGCTTGACCTCGACCTGGTAGATGGCCACCAGCGAGGCGGACAGGATGCCGATTACCGCGACCGGCAGCAGAATGTACTCGAACGGCATGCGCCCCAGGGCAAAGTCGATACCGAAGATATCCAGCATGAAGCGCAGCAGCACGTAGACCGCCACCTTGGTGGCGGTGGCTGCGAGAAAGGCGGTCACCACGGAGGGCGCGTAAGTGTAGGCGTTTGGCAGCCACAGGTGCAGCGGGAACATCGCCAGCTTGAGGCCGATACCCACAGTGAGGAACGCGAAGCCTGCCCGCACCGTGCGCGTATCCCATACCTCCGGCAGCCGCGCTGCCAGGTCCTGCATGTTCAGCGTGCCGGTCATCATGTACAGAAAACCGATGCCGATCAGGATGAAGGTGGCGCCGATGGTGCCCATCACCAGGTAATCGAACGCCGAGGTCAATGCGCGACGGTCGCGTCCCATGCTGATCAACGCATAAGAGGCCAGCGAGGAGATCTCCAGGAATACAAACACGTTGAAGACATCGCCGGTGGCGACGATACCCACCAGGCCGGCGAAGGCCAGCATCAGGGCGGCGTAGAAGCGCGCGGCCTGAGCCTCGGGAACCTCCCTCGCAACGCTCTCCCTGGCAGCCACCACCACCAGCGCGGCGATGCCGGTGACGATCAGGAGTACATAGGAGCCCAGCGTATCGATACGATACTCGATGCCCCAGGGTGGTGCCCAGCCCCCGAGTTCGTAACTGATCACGCCGGTACCGTTCACCTGAGCCGCCAAGGCGACGGCGACGGCGAAGCTCAGCCAGGCCGCCGCCAGCGCCACGCCCCAGGCTGCGAGGGGCCGCTCGACCAGTACGCATAAAGGACCGGCCATCAGCGGGATAATGACCACCAGTACCGGCAGGTGATCCCACAGGGTCATCGGCGACCATCCTCCCGGTCGGTAGTTTCTGCATCCATCAGAGCTTCGTCGGCCGCGATATCCTCGGCATGAATCTGGTCCTCTTCCACCGAGTTGTAGGCCTCGTGGATTCGCACCGCCAGTGCCAGCCCGACCGCCGTGGTCGCCACACCGACCACAATGGCGGTAAGAATCAGCACGTGTGGCAAAGGGCTGGAGTAGGCGGTCACACCTTCCACTACGATGGGTGCCCGGCCACCGGAGAGATTTCCCATGGTGATGTAAAGAATGAACACCGAGGCCTGAAACAATCCAAGGCCCACGAGCTTCTTGATCAGGTTGCCCTGGGCGATGACGACATAGAAGCCTGCCATCATCAGGACCACGACGACCAGGTAATTGAAGATGCCCGGCAAAAAATTCACCGCCGGCGGCTCCGACCGGAGAAGGCATAAAAGATCAACAGCACGACCGAAAACACCGCGATGCCGACGCCGAGCTCTACCAACAGTACGCCCAGATGCTGGCCGTGGACCGGATCAGCTGCAAGCGCCGAGTAGTCCAGGAAAGCCTTGCCGGCCAGGAGCGAGTAGACACCCACCCCCCCGTAGATGAGCACGCCAAGGGCGGCCAGGCGGTGCAGCCAGCCGGGGGGTACCACGGCACGTGCGCTGCCATCACCAAAAACCAGGTCGTACAACACGAAGGCGGTGGCGAATATCACGCCGGCCTGGAAGCCGCCGCCGGCACCAAAGTCGCCATGGAATTGTACATAGAGACCGAAGAGCAGGATAAGCGGCAGCAATGGCTTGACCACCGAACGCAACACGACCTGATCGCCGATTGCACTCACGCCCGGACGCATGCGAGCATCCTCGTGGATGCCGAGCAGCAACAGCACCGCCAGACCGGCGGTGAAAATCACCACGGTCTCGCCGAAGGTGTCATAACCCCGGTAGCTTGCCAGCACCGCGGTCACCAGGTTCGGCATACCCACTTCCTCTGCGCCCTGTTCAAGGTAGCGGGGGGTCACGTGTTGGTGCACGGGAGCCGTGGGATCGCCGAGCAGGGGCGCATCCAGGACGGCATAGACCAGCGCAGCCCCCGTAATCCCGATCACCAGCAGGCCCAGCAATGGTTTACGTCTGGGCAAAGCTTCCCAGCGCTTGGTTAGATGCAGACTGGACAGCATCAGCACGGTGGTGACACCGGCGCCGACCGCCGCCTCGGTAAACGCGACATCCACCGCATCCAGGTCCATGAACAATGCGGCAGTCAACAGACTGTATACCCCGAACAGCATCACCACCGCGAACAGATCGGAGAGCAGAATGGCCGCCACCGCAATCATCACGAGAAAACCCAGCAGGGTGATGTCGATCAGGGCTTCGATGAGCCGTCTCCCCCGATGTCTTTGCCATTGGCGAACTCCAACGGGCGCTGGCCGCCGTGCAGCGTCGCCTTCGCCATTGCATGGGTGGCCGTAGGGTTGGTGGCCAGCACCAGAATCAGGATCATGATCACCTTCACGGAATCCAGCGACAGCTCCATCTGCAACAGCAACCCGCTCAACAGCAATGGTGCGGCCAGGGTCTCTGTAACGCCGGAGGCGTGGACGCGCGAGAAGAAGTCCGGCATACGCAGCAGCCCCACCCCGCCCGAAATACACAGCACACCGCCAAGCAACAGGCATAGACCGCTGAGCCACTCAAGGATCACCGTCATGCTGCCGTTCCCGGGTCGTCGCGCTCTTCCGACGCATTGCTGTATTCGAAGAAACGCATTACCGCTATCGTGCCGACAAAATTCACCAGGGCATAGAGCAGGGCCACGTCGAGAAAACTGTTCCATGACAGGGCATGTCCACCCAACGCAATCAACAATACCGTCTTGGTGCCAAAGGAATTGGCCGCGAGCATGCGATCGTATTCGGTCGGACCGAGAAAGGTTCTTATCAGGGCGAGGAACATGGTGATCAGGATGGCGACAATGGCGGCAGTCAACATTGGATCATATCCCCAGGCGCTGTATCTGTTCTTCCATGCCGCCTTTTCTCAGATCTTCGATACCATCGGGCGAAAGACTGTGCACCATGAAGTGGTCTTCCCTGACATCCGTGGTGAGGGTGCCGGGCGTCAGGGTGATGGAATTTGCGTACAGTGTCTTGGCCAGTGAGGAAGTGACCTTTATATCGAGTCGCTGCCAGGTGGGCCTTATCGGCAAGGTCGGATCCCAGATCCGCCGCACCAGATCAATGTTGGACAGCACCACTTGCCACATCAGCCACAGCAGGTAGTACAGCATGCGCGGCCGCATCGGCAGAAAGTCCAGTTTTTCGTCGACCCGCTCCATGCGCCACATGAACCAGATCACAATCAGCACTGACACTGCACCTAACGATAGAATCAGCGCGGTGTAATGACCAGAGAGCAGTAGCCAGACGACGGCGACGAAGAGTGAGGATCGAATGTAGCGCATCTGTTGTTGCTCTGTTCAGTCAAATATGTCGGGGACAGATCCGGCGCCCCGCTCTACCCTATCCAGCTCAAATACAGGTTTGGCCAATCAGGCCTGGCAAGGCGGCACCACATCAAGGCGACGGTACCCCTACGGGATGGATGCCATATGGTAAACATTCTTGTCCTTCATTGAAACCCTCTTTTTGCTGGCGCCTGCGTTCAACCGGGCAATCTGATCTGTACAACTACAACCAACTACAACAGGGTCGGACCTGCGTAACTCACAGACAATAACGAAGAAACTGAGAAATTAGCGATTCCAGAGCAGCTTAGATCACTGTTTTTCACCCTGAAATGCAACGTCTAAGCAAGGACAGGTTAATTTGTGTTTATTAGTCTTTCGATTTTTATATCAAAATGATGCATTAAGAACGGATCGCATCTGTTTATCATACGTAAAAACTTATATTACAATGACTTGTGCTGGTCCGTGCCGGTTATCTTGACTTACTGGCATTGGGTCCGACCCAGTTACGTACAGTTATGTTATGTGGTTACCGAGAAACGGATATAAGAAGTGGCGATGGTCGGCTTTCTATTGGACTTATCCCGGAGAATAGCTATTTAAATTTACGATAAAAGCCAATGGTAAAACTTGATCAATTTCAGGTTACACACTTACTTCCTGAACACCAGTCCCAGCATAATTATATCTTCATCTTCCTGATAAAGACTGTAATAACGTCTGCCGCTAAAGGTAATGCCGAATCGCTTTGTAACGTCCACCACAACACCAAGTTCAGGAAAATAGGCAGCGACTGCCTCGTCTTTATCCCAGTTGTAACCTAATGACGCCCCAATCGACAGGTATGGCGATACATACCAGTTAAAAGCGAAACCCGCACCAAACTCAAGGGCCGCCGCTTGTCCGTTTGTATCTGAATCAAGGTAGCTTAAATCGAAATGACCCACCATGTTACCTTTAAGTGACACAACGCCAAGTGTAGTAACATTGATTTGATTACTATTGTGTGACTCACCATGCCCGATTCGAAGATAGTATTTATCCGGCTGAGCTTCGGCTGCGACACCTGAAAGGCCGATTAAAAATAGACAAATAGCAGATGTTATTATCTGGAAGTAGATGCGAATTCTGTTGAAAACCGTTTTACTGCACTGAGACAACCTGTCTTTTCTCATGCGTATCATTTTCTCTTGTTATGAAAAAGTAAACTTCTGTAGACAGTTGAGCGCTATCCATCAGCGCTTGACCGAGATCGACCGCATTTAACTTTTCAATAACACGCACAGACCGGCACACGCATGAGGGAGAAGCTGGAGGTTATGAGACACGCAGGACATTAGCAGTTATGTAATGCCTGTTTAAATTCTCAAACACCATCACTAGCCCGCATTTCTCACCAGGCGGCGTAGCTCACTGATAAAGCATTGGCACGTTGGAGTATAGCGAGGATGACCAAAAACACAGTGTGTTATTCAAGCATGCCTATCACGGTTCAGGCTAGTCTTCGTGTCCGTAAGCTTGCTCTTCACTCAAACCGTAGCTATGGCTACGCTTTTCGCTCCAGAGCGGCGCTTACGAACACGAATCCTGCGCCTGCTCCCGTGATCCTGGTGAGAAATGCGGGCTAGAGTTGATATGCCTTTACTGTAGTTCTTTATGGTGCAAATTATCTGGTTTCAATTGAAATAAAGAATAAGTGGGCTCAGAATAAAAAAATATCAACGTGCCGCCTCCTTTACCAGATATAACCAGGGAAAGCTGAACCGGGTTGTAACCGGCCTGGATTTCAGTTGATCGTAAACACCAGTGTCCCGAAGCGCTATCTTCCGGTACTGGTATAAATCACCCCGGCACGTCGTCTCGCACTATGGGTAATGTGCAGCCGGGTGGTCACGCGGGTACGCCGGACCAGAAGGCAGGACCCTTGGCGAGGAATTCGTCGAAACGCATGTAGTGCGACCCGTCGCAGGAAAAGGTCAGGCTCACCATTCCATTAAAAATGTTAATGGAGGCCGTGCGCAGGTAGATAGTCGTATCGACTATGCGCAGCGACTGCATGCTGTTCAGAATCCGGGTGATCTTGTCCCGTGGTATTGCGGCATCAGCCGGATACGGTCGCGACGGGTATAGCAGGCAGATGTCCGTGTCCTGGAGCACCTCCTGGTCGAGGATGCGATAGCGCAGCGGATCATCGATCGTCCAGATCGTGGCCTGGCTGCTTGAGAAGTGAATCTGGCACTGGAAGATGCCGCGCTCCGTAAGCAGTTCCTCCAGGATAGACAGCGCATTCTGGATATTGCGGTCCATCGGGTTCTCGGTCCGGGTCTGCTGGAACAGGTTGCCGCGAATTGCCGGGTCGCCCTTCACCTGCCGCCAGTTGCTCGGTTCCTGGTAAAGCGCTCATGTCACCGGAAGACTGCGCAGGTCGAAATCCGCACCGAGATTCCCCAGCGTGCCTGCGTCCGACACAACGACTTGCAATGCTCTTAGCGAGGGCCAATGCTCTTCCTGGTTGACGTAGCCGTCCGACAACAGGAACCCACACGCCGGCATGGCTTCCTTCATGTAGGGTCGCTCGGCACGATTGAGGTGATAGTGCTCGGGGATGACCCCGGCATGGCTGATATGGTCGCTAATCTGCACACCGTGTGTGTCGACGACATACAGGTAGGTGCAATAAGGTATGCTCGAGAAGCCTTCCAGAAGCACCTGATTAAGCCGGTCCCGATCATCCCACACCGGTATGCATTTGCTGGCCAGCAGCGCGAGTGGTTCCCGCAGCATTCGCGCCAGTTCTTCACGCTGCCGGTAGATGCTGTCTTTCCAGGAGGGCTCAATGGAATCGATAGAAATCAAAGGTTGTTTACCAGGCGGGAGTTGGCGCTGATAGTAGCAAAAAACGATGATCCCATAGAACTACTTTCGACCTGCCGGGTTATGTTTCAGTTGTTGTACTGATTTTCGAACGTGTTCAGCCACTTCAGGCCGCCGATTTACGGGCGACCCCTTGTATCAAATAAAGGGGTCTGACCGAATTATTGATCATCCACCCCGATCATCGTCTGCCGTGACTACATTGTTGAGGATACCAACAGGGTGATTTATTGGAGTTTCGAGGTATATTTGACGTGTTACTTCAGACTCAAAATAGACAGTCATAATACCATCCTTAACAAATGGGTGGCCCTCACTGCCTGGAACATCATTACCTGTTATCGGGTCTGTATGACTGGTAATACTGGTTGGCTCATGCAACCGACGACTCTGTGTTTGGTCGCGAGACTCAATATCACTAATTTTCGTAAAAGGCCCAGCCAGGTTAAACATTGGTTTAGCTACATTGGATTTGATCGATAATTTGTTGTCCATAATATGGTCCTGGGTAATTAATAAATCTGAAACATCGAATACTTGACGAAAAGCAGAAGAAAACGACAGTTTGGCAAGCGCAGGACGATTGGGGTTCTGTTTACCTGATGAGGTATTACCTCGGCTTGATACCACTATAGGCTGATCATTCACACATAGATATACTTATTATCTTTAATTCATGCTTGTCTGAAACAACCATTGAAATACAGTGGTTTGTCGAAATCAAGCGGACGGGATTAATAAGGAGTCATGGAGTCAGGCTCCCTGAACTTAAACGAATCAAGGAGTCTGACCCTATGATTTTACAATCAAGGCCGACATCACTCCAGCATTGGGCCAGGAATCTTCGATCAGCCAGTCGGTTTCCCTGTTACACTACAAGCACATCGGCACCGCATTCCATGCCACCTTAAGGTTGCGGGTCATCCTGTCCTGGGTGGATTAGATCACGAACATAAGCTGGTACCAAAGGCTGCATGAATATTTGCGCACCTCAGCGGCAAATATATAACTTAAATTTTGATAAGGCGATGGAATCGCCATACCAGCAAGTCGGCACACAGCAGGTTACTTAATGTCTGAAAATGGTTTAACACTGATAATTCAAGGAACACCGATCTCACCGGGTCTGGCGCAAGGCATTATCCATGTGCAACACAGTCTGCTTGGACCTATAGACGC
>Ga0316201_10004711_pt1 | contig 10358 bp, 7 predicted proteins | sample CS6wburrow_MG_FD_204516 | JGI IMG/M metagenome (GOLD analysis project Ga0316201, IMG submission 204516) | Coastal sediment microbial communities from Delaware Bay, Delaware, United States - CS-6 worm burrow | ecosystem: Environmental > Aquatic > Marine > Coastal > Sediment | place: USA: Delaware... | reverse complement strand
GCTCTGCAGCTCGCGCATAAGCCGATCGTACTCGGCGTCGGGAATCTCAATATCATCAAGCGTATGGTAACGGTGGTTGTGATAACGGATCTCGTCACGCAGTGACTCAATTCTTTTTCGGGTGTTCGCCGGCGCTCCCATGATTCCTGGACGCGCCCTCTCAGGTGAGCAGATTAGAGTGTTGGTACTGAATAATTTCTTCGCGCAGGTAGCGCTCACGCTGGATACTCAGCGTGCTTCCCGACTCATCAAGCAGCTCTCCGTCCAGTGACTGCGAGAGCGCACGTGCAGCAGCCATCATCAGGTCAAAGCCATCAACGCTATCGACCGGGCCGGGTAACACCAGGAATAAGCTGATACCTGGAATCTGCTGATCCTTGATATTCGCGAGATCAAAGCTGCCAGGTTCAACCAGGCTGGCAGCACTGAAAATCGTTCGGGATTCGTCGTTGCCATCGTAGCGATGGAAGATCCCGAATTTGCCATGGCGCAAACCGATGCCACGCATGCTAAGTATCAATTCGTCGCCCTGGAACGGTTTCTTGTCATGCCCCACCAGGCGCAGCGTCACTATTTTCTGCGGTGCGCTTGCAGGTTCAGGCTCCGATGACTCGTCCTGGCCAAGACTCGGTGAATCGACCTGATACTCATCATCTTCGAAGTCATCAGATTCATCGTCACCCAGGGTAGGCTCGACACGCGGTCCCGATGTCTCTATTGATTTATCAGTGGGCTCTTTTTTTTCACGACGGCTATAGAAATAGACACCGGCGATCACCAGCAGTCCAAATAGCAATAACCACCAACGCAAACCTTCCATTTCCACGACTCTGAAGCGTTTTTAGCTTGCCGCCATCTTCACAGCTGCATCGAGATCAACCGATACGAGCCGAGATACGCCGGGCTCCTGCATCGTGACACCCGAAAGCTGACGCGCCATTTCCATCGTCACCTTGTTATGCGTGATGAAGACGAATTGAACCTTGTCTGACATCTCGCGAACGATATCGCAGAAACGACCAACATTGGCATCATCGAGTGGCGCATCGACCTCGTCGAGCATACAAAATGGCGCAGGATTTAGCTCGAATATAGCAAAGACAAGGGCAACGGCTGTCAGCGCCTTTTCACCACCCGACAGCAGGTGAATTGTGCTGTTCCGCTTACCCGGTGGCCGCGCCATCACCGTTATTCCCGTTGACAACAAGTCCTCGCCCGTCAACTCGAGGTACGCGTGACCTCCACCAAACAGTTTCGGGAACAGACGCTGGAAACCAACATTAATGTTGTTATACGTTTCACGGAAACGCGTACGCGTCTCGCGATCGATCTTGCGGATGGCGCCTTCGAGGGTCGCAAGGGCATCGTTAAGATCTGCCAGCTGTGAGTCAAGGTACTCCTTGCGCTCAGACTGCTCCTTAAATTCGTCGATAGCCGCGAGGTTAATAGGCCCAAGGCGATCGATCTTGCGGCGAATCTTCTCGAGCTTCTCATCCCAGGTTTCAACGTCTGCCGCCTCGTCCATCTCCTCGAGCAGCGTTGCGAAATCAAAGTCCGTTTGTCCCAACTGTTCGGCAAAACCTTCCCGCCGAACACGAAGTTCCTGTACGCCCATCTCGGCTTCGCTGACCGTCTGGCGGGCAGCGTCGACAGACTGGTCGATCTGCATCCTAGACTGATCAAGCTCACGCAGTTCAGACTCAACCTTCTCAACTTTTTGTCGAGCGCCTGTTAACTCTTCTTCAACGTCAACACGCGTCGCCAGTTGTTGTTCAAGCAAAGCCTTGTTGTCGGTCATCGGTGTCTGGCTGCTGGATAACTGCTCGCGAATCTCGTTTTCACGGGTGCGGAATTGCTGGAGCTGCCGCTCCATACGCTCCAGGTTTTGTGCCGCCGATTCCTTGCTGTTACGCCGGCTCTCAAACTGAATAGTGATGTTCTGGACCGTCTGGCGATCCTCATCCGCCTGCTCACGAACGCGCTGCAGCTCACTGCGTAATTCATCACGCTGCTTTTCGAGGCTCTCTTTCTCCGACGTCAGTTGCTCGAGTGCTCCAAGCGCCTGTTCATGCAGACGCCGCGACTCACGCAGCTGTTCTTCGGCGGCGATCTTCTCTTTATCGAGTTCCGATACCTCTTCGGCCAACGCCACCTTACGTGCGTTCGCCTGGTCCACCTGGTATTTCGCCGACTCCATAGTCGCTTTGATCTCGGAGTACTCGTTAAGCAACGATGACGCGTCCTGCTGCAGCGTCTCGCGACGCTCTTCAAGCTGGTTTAGCCTGATGCGACCGTCAGCAAGCAGTTTCTTCGCACTGTCAAAGCGAGCCTGCATCTCGCGAATGTCGGCCTTGAGACGACGCATGTCATGCTCTCGAGCCAACACACCGGCTTTGCCATCCTTATCCCGGGACACGCGCAGCCAGTTGCGACCAAGCCAGATACCGTCTGCGGTCACCACCGACTCGTCGCCTGTTAACCGCTCACGCATCGCCAGGGCATTCGAGATCGAATCAGCGAATTTCACACCCGCGAGCATCTCCTGCACGGCGGCAGGCGCTCCGCTAACTTTTGTCGCCAGCGTGTTTTCGATGTTGAGGGAAATATCATCTTTCGATTGCTCGCGAAGTACCGTGATTGCGCCAGAGCGAAGACTCGCGATCGTTTCTGTCACGGGTGTAATGTCTGCAACACACACTGCCTGCAGGTATTCGCCAAGGACGGTCTCAACGGCCTTGTCCCAACCGTCATCGACGTCCAGTGTCTGGGCTACCCGCTTGTTACTCTCAAGCCCGGCGCCTTTAAGCCAGTCCTTGATCCCATCATCACCCTCGCCCAGCGCTGCCTGTTGCAACGCTTCCAGAGAGGCAAACTTGCCCTGCGCATCCAACAATGCCGATCGGCGTTCTTCCACGAGCCTCGTCAGCTTCTGATCCTGCTCACGCAGCCTGCGAACTTTTTCGCCGATATCGGTCAGGTGACGCTCAAATTCGTCACGTGCCTGGCGCTTGCGCATCTCCTGCTCGGTAAGCTGGTCATACTTGGCCTGCAGATCCTCAGGCGTGGCATCAGCCTGTGACTCGTCGATCTTTCTGCGCCGCTCGGCAAAGCTCTGCAACCGCGACTCGATTTGCTCAGCACGAGAATGCTCGACATTCTGCTGCTGCATCGCTTCATTGTGTTTCAGCGAATGTGCGTCCCACTGCTTCTGCCACTCTGCCAGCGCCTCATCCGCTCGCTGCAACGATGCCGAAGAGGCACGCTCGCTCTGTCGCGCCTGCTCAAGACCCGGCACGAGTTCACTCAGAGTCAGTTCAAGCTGCTCGATCTCTGTTTGATCCTGATCGATATGCCCTGCAATCTCTTTCGCACCCTGCACTGCCTGCTCGAGATCCCGTTCCTGGCGCTCACGAAGTTCGCGTGCATGCTCGATCGATTGTTCAAGGCGGGCGATCTCGCCGCCAACCTTGTAATAACGACCCTGCACCTCGTTAAACTCGTCGGTGTACTCACTCTGACGCACGCGAGTTTCCTCAAGCGACGCCTCGAGGCTGCGCTGCTTGGCGATCGCCGCTTCAAGGGCAGTCTTGCGTTCCAACAAGCGGGACTTGGCTTCGCTACCCCGGTCATCGAGTTCTTTGGTCCGCAGGGCAAGCAATTCAGCCGAAGTACGGCGTTCTTGTGCCTTGTGCTTACTGTAGCGTTCAGCCGTTTTCGCCTGACGATCCAGGTGCTTGATCTGTTTTTCAACTTCGTCGAGAACATCGAGCAGACGATCGAGGTTCTCTTTTGTATGTTTGATGCGATTTGAGGTCTCGCGACGGCGCTCCTTGTACTTCGAGATTCCGGCCGCTTCCTCAATAAAGACACGCATCTCTTCCGGCTTTGCCTCGATGAGACGCGAAATCATGCCCTGCTCGATGATCGAGTAGCTGCGAGGACCCAGCCCCGTGCCCAGGAAAACACCGGTTATATCTTTACGACGGCACTTTGTGCCGTTCAGGAAATAGCTGGAAATGCCGTCACGACTCACTTCGCGACGAATCGAGATCTCGGCGTACTTCGCATACTGACCCTCCAGGGTCGTATCCGTGTTATCAAAAAGCAATTCGACCGATGCGGCTCCGACGGGCTTGCGCGAACTCGATCCGTTAAAAATCACATCTGTGATGGAGTCGCCCCGGAGGCGGCTCGCGGAACTCTCACCCATTACCCATCGCACGGCATCAATTACGTTCGACTTGCCACATCCATTGGGCCCAACGACGCCGACTAGACTGCTGGGAAAGGTAATAGTTGTGGGGTCGACAAAGGATTTGAAGCCAGCGAGCTTGATCTTGCTTAATCGCATGCGTGGTCTACGCCATATCCCGTCTATAAAGTCGGATAGTGTAATGGAATTGAGGGCCGATTTCCCCAGAAAATAAGGCTTCCATGCCGACGCAGGCCATGTATAATCCCGGCCTTTTCTTTCCCCGGCAGGAGCACATAATGCCCGCAAAGAAAGCCGCAAGTAAGAAGCGGAAAAAGACGCCAACTTCTCGCAAGAAGGTTGCCGCCAAAAAGACCGCGACGAAGAAGAAAGTCGCGAAAAACAAGGCCGTGAGCAGGAAAAAGACACCTACGAGAAAGAAACCGTCCAAAAAGAAGGTTGCCAAGAAGAAGGTAGCCAAAAAGAAGGTCTCCAAGAAGAAGGTCTCCAAGAAGAAGGCTGCCAGTAAGAAAAAGGTAGTCAAGAAGGCTGCCAGCAAGAAGAAGGTTGTCAAGAAGAAGGTTGTCAAGAAGGCCGCGAAGAAAGTCAGCAAGAAGAAGCCTGTAGCCAAGAAAAAGCCTGCCTCCAAAAAGAAGGTCGTGAGCAAAAAACGGCCGCCTATGAAGAAGAAGGTCCCTACCAGCAAGGCAGCCGCCCGCAAGGTCCCGGCGCGCCGCATCAAGCCGAAAGGTGACGTGCTCTCAGGCCCGATTCACGGCATCGCTCCGTATAAGGCCAAACGTGGCGAGGAGTACATGAGTGACAAACAGCTCGAGCACTTCCGCAATATTTTGACCGCCTGGAAACGGGAGTTGATGTATGAAGTTGACCGAACGGTCCACCACATGCAGGACGAAGCAGCCAACTTCCCCGATCCTAATGATCGTGCGACGCAGGAGTCCGAGTTCGGCCTCGAGCTCCGCACTCGTGATCGTGAGCGCAAGCTGCTCCGCAAGATCGACTCAGCCCTGATTCGTATCGACGAAGGCTCCTATGGATTCTGCGACGAAACCGGTGAGGAAATCGGTCTGAAGCGGCTGGAAGCAAGGCCTGTAGCGACGCTGTGTCTTGAGGCACAGGAGCGTCGCGAACTCGCCGAGCGCCAGTTTCGCGACCGGGACGATCGTTACCGGTAGACAATACGTTGGCCGGTTTGCCCCCTCGCCGACCGGTCCGCTGCACTTCGGCTCGCTTGTAGCCGCCGTAGCCAGCTACCTGCAGGCCAGAGTCCAAGATGGACTCTGGCTTGTTCGTATTGAGGACATTGATCCACCGCGTGAACAGGCCGGCGCCACTGATCTGATCCTCACCGCCCTTGAGGCCTATGGCTTTGGCTGGGATGGCGACGTCATCTATCAGAGCGCCAGCACTCAGGCACACGAGAAGGCTGTGCAGACCCTGCTGGACAACGCGCTGGCATACCGTTGCGGCTGTTCACGAAAAGACCTTGCCAATGCACCGCGTGGCCCGCTGGGCACAATCTATCCCGGCACTTGCCGAAATGGCTGCGATCGGGCTGAAACTGCCATCAGAATTCGTACCGATAACGTACCGATCAGCTTCGAAGACGGTCTCCAGGGTCAGCAAACCCAGCGACTGGAATCGGAATCCGGCGACTTCATCATCAAACGGCGCGACGGGCTTATCGCCTACCAGCTTGCTGTGGTTGTGGATGACGAGCTCGAAGGTATTACAGAAGTCGTGCGTGGCATCGACATTATGGACTCGACGGCACGGCAAATCTGGTTACAGAAGCTCCTCGGATATCGAAGCCCGGACTACATCCATATCCCGGTCGTGACGCACCCTGATGGTGACAAGCTCAGCAAACTGACTGGCGCACCCGGCATCCCGCTCAATCGGGTCCGTCCCATGCTCGTTGCGGCACTGCACGCACTGCAACAGAGGCCACCTTCAGACCTCATTGAGTCGAGCTTGAATGACATCTGGCAATGGGCAATCCAAAACTGGAAACTCCAGCCACTGCAAGGAGTTACAGACATATCCATTGACTCGATTGGCCCAAACATCTTGACAGCCACCCCATCTATGCCATAGCGTGACCTTTGCAACGGGGATACGCTCCCCCGCCCCCTGTTGCAGAGCCTGAAGGGGTAACACTCCACGGCAGGCCCCCTGCGCAAGCGGGGGGCCATTTTTTTGCCAACTATGATTATCGACAGTCAATTCACACCCGCCCGCTGGCTAACCAACCGCCACGCACAGACCTTTTACCCTAGTTTTCCATGGTCCTGGCGATTCTGGCCTGAACTGCGGCGACAGGAACTTGATCTGCCCGATGGCGACACGACCGCCGTTGACTGGCTGGCCGCAGGCGATGCATTGCCGGGGACCAGCCCGCTACTCATCATTCTCCATGGACTGGAAGGCTCTGCCGATTCCTCATACGCACGCATGCTGATGGGCGCCGCGCTCGAGAAGGGCTGGCGTTCCTGCGTGCTGCATTTCCGCGACTGCGGAGACTATAGAAACCGGCTACCGAGGCGCTATCATGCCGGCGAAACCAATGACTTACGCTTCTTTCTTGAGACACTGCATAAATCACCGGACGCTGCCGAAAATTCTGGGCCCATGGTCGCGGTCGGCTATTCGCTCGGCGGCAATGTACTGCTCAAGTACATGGGCGAATCAGGGGACGACACCCCACTTCGCGCTGCGACGGCCGTCTGCGTACCGCTCGATCTACACGAGTGCGCTAAGGCATTAGATATTGGTTTTTCAAGAGTTTATCAGCGATACCTCTTAAAGCGCATGAAGAAATCCGTGGCACGCAAATTCGACCAGCACACCGCCGCCTTTGAGTGGGATAAGGCCATGAATGCCCGGACATTTGCCGAATTCGATGACTGGGTAACCGCGCCGTTGCACGGCTTCAAGAACATGCAGGACTATTACGACCGGTGCAGTTCCGTGCATTTCCTGAAGGGCATTGAGCGACCAACGCTCGTCATTAACGCGCTCGACGATCCCTTCATGACGCAAGACGTCATTCCGTCAGATGAAAAACTCTCCGAGAGCGTGACTCTGGAAGTTTCCAGGTCGGGCGGACATGTAGGATTCGTAGATGGAGGAACGCCCTGGAGGCCTTCATTTTACCTGCCAGGGCGTATCATTGGGTTCCTGGAACCGCAGGTCGCGATTCCAGGAATGTAGCTCTACTCTGCGTCGACTTCTTTCATGGAGAGGCGCACGCGACCCTGACGGTCAACTTCCAGCACCTTCACCTTGACGACATCACCTTCGGCCAGCTTGTCGCTGACTTTCTCAACGCGCTCGTTGGAAATCTGCGAGATGTGCACGAGGCCATCCTTACCCGGCAGAATGGTGACAAAAGCACCGAAGTCCATAAGACGGGCCACTTTACCTTCGTAGATGCGGCCAACTTCGACATCAGCAGTGATCTGCTCGATACGGTGGAGAGCTTCCTTGCCGGACGCGCCGTCGACCGATGCGATGCGAATCGTGCCATCATTCTCGATGTCCACCGATGCGCCCGTTTCCTCAGTGATCGCACGAATAACCGCGCCACCCTTGCCGATAACGTCGCGGATCTTGTCGGGGTCGATCTTGATCGTCATGATCGTAGGTGCCCACTCGGACATCTCGCCACGCGTTTCGCTGATCACCTTGTTCATTTCACCAAGGATATGCAGTCGACCGTCACGCGCCTGATCAAGCGCCTTGCTCATGATCTCTTTCGTGATCCCCTGGATCTTGATGTCCATCTGCAGGGCGGTAATACCGTCTTCTGTGCCGGCGACCTTAAAGTCCATATCACCGAGGTGATCTTCATCACCAAGGATATCGGTCAGTACAGCGAATTCGTCACCTTCCTTGACCAGGCCCATCGCCACACCGGCAACCGGCGCTTTCAAAGGTACACCTGCGTCCATGAGTGCCAGGCTTGTGCCGCAAACCGACGCCATTGAACTGGAACCATTCGACTCAGTGATCTCCGATACAACGCGGATCACGTAGCCAAACTCGTCCATGTTCGGCATGACTGCCTCGATACCACGACGTGCCAGCTTGCCATGACCGATTTCGCGCCGTTTTGGCGAGCCTACAAAGCCCGTCTCGCCTACGCAGAACGGAGGGAAGTTGTAATGCAGCATGAACGGCTCTTTACGTTCGCCTTCGATCGCATCGATGATCTGGGCATCGCGGCCGGTGCCGAGCGTCGCAACGACGATCGCCTGGGTCTCGCCACGCGTGAATACGGCTGAACCGTGCGCGCGGGGCAGAACACCAACTTCTACGTCGATAGGACGGACTGTGCTCTGGTCACGGCCATCAATACGGGCTTCGCCCTTGATGACACGCTGACGCACAATGTTCTTCTCGAGCTTGTACAGCTCGCCCTTGACGTCCTCTGCAGACCACTTCTCGCCATCCGCAAGCGCCTCAACCGCGGCGGCCTTGACCTCGCCAACAGCTGTCTGGCGATCCTGCTTGTCAGTAATCGTGTAAGCGTCAGACAACCCAGCGGTCGCAGCAGCTGCTACGGCTTCTGCCAGTTCTTCGTCAGCCTCAGGCGCAGTCCAGTCCCAGGCAGGCTTGCCAACTTCAGCGGCCAATTCGTTGATCGTGTCGATCGCGACCTGCATCTGCTCGTGGCCGAACATAACAGCACCCAGCATGACTTCCTCAGAGAGGCCAGAGGCTTCTGATTCAACCATCAGAACGGCGTCCTTGGTGCCGGCGACTACGAGTTCGAGATCACCTTCGGCGACAGCAGCGCGGCCCGGATTGAGCACATACTCGCCATCCTTGTAGCCAACTTTCGCGGCACCGATCGGACCCGCAAACGGCATACCTGAGATAGCCAGCGCAGCCGAAGCACCAATAAGTGCCGGGATATCCGGATCCACATCAGGATTCAGCGACATTACCGTGGCAATAATCTGTACTTCGTTCTTGAACCCTTTCGGGAACAGCGGACGTACCGGACGATCAATGAGGCGGCAGGTGAGAACTTCTTTCTCGCCCGGGCGACCTTCGCGTTTGAAGAACCCACCCGGGATCTTGCCGGCGGCGTAGGTCTTTTCCTGGTAGTTGACGGTCAGTGGGAAAAAGTCCCGGCCTGGATCAGCGGCTTTTTTGCCTACCGCCGTTACCAGAACCTGTGTTTCAGCCATGTCGACGATAACTGCGCCGTCGGCCTGACGCGCGATGGCGCCCGTATCTATAGTTACTTTGTGTTCCCCGAATTGGAAACTCTTTCTTGTCGATTTCACGATGATTTCTCTGATTGACTATTCTTAAGACAAAAGCAACCGATGGCGTACCCTGTTCCAGGGACGACGCATCGGTTACTGATTGCCTATGGATACGCTCGCTGGATTAGCGGCGCAGACCGAGCTTCTTGATCAGCTCGCGGTAGCGGTCCTGGTCCCTCGACTTCAGGTAGTCAAGCAGCTTACGACGCTTGTTGACCATCTTCAGAAGGCCCTGACGGCTGTGGTGATCTTTTTTGTGCTCGCCGAAGTGTTCGGTGAGTTCTGCAATTCGCTTTGACAGCAGTGCTACCTGAACTTCCGGGGAGCCCGTATCGGCTTCACCACGTGCGTGTTCGGCAATGACGCCCTGCTTTTCTTCACTGGAAAGTGACATTTCTAAGTTACTCCAATTTTCTCTATGTTTAGCCCTTTTTTGAGCGCGGTATTCTAGCGCCTAGGAGGACCCATTAACACCCCAAATTCTTAAATTTAAGGGGTTTTTTCCTGTATTTGAAACACCCTGCGCGGTGCGAGCATTCCGTCGCCGGAGAGCTCGCCCACGCCCAAAAACCTGTGGCCCGCCTGGTATACCCGGACCAGCCCTTTCTTGCTCTCATCGGCCACCCGCAACGCCTGGCCGCCGCTAAACTTCACACCGTCAGTCGCATCGACCTCGACGGCATCCATACTCGTCAGGGCCTCATCCGGCGGCAACAGGCCGGCAGTAAGCGCCTCCCTGTCCTCCTCCGCCCGAGCCTCAACCGTGGCCAGGTCGACCATGTCTTCTGACCTGAATCCGGCAACCGACTCCCGGTGTAACCTGGCCGTATGCGCAACCGTTCCGGCCTGCAGCGCGATATCCTCTA
>Ga0316201_10004710_pt1 | contig 10358 bp, 9 predicted proteins | sample CS6wburrow_MG_FD_204516 | JGI IMG/M metagenome (GOLD analysis project Ga0316201, IMG submission 204516) | Coastal sediment microbial communities from Delaware Bay, Delaware, United States - CS-6 worm burrow | ecosystem: Environmental > Aquatic > Marine > Coastal > Sediment | place: USA: Delaware... | reverse complement strand
CGCTCGTTGGTTCCGCGCAGCGCCGATTCGGCGTCGACGTCGAGGTGACGCGCCAGGTTGACGCAGGCGAACAGCAGGTCACCCAGTTCGTCGGCAACCCGCTGTTGGTCTCTGTGCTCGATCGCTGCGCGCAGTTCGCCGATTTCCTCGTCGATCTTGTCGAATACCGGCGCGGCGTCGGGCCAGTCGAAGTGCTGCTTCGCCGCGGCGTCCTGCAGTTTTTGCGCGCGCATCATCGCCGGCATTTTCTGCGCAACCTCGTCGAGTCGGCGTGGGGCTGCGGGTTTCTCCCTCTTTTTCTGCGCATCCCATTGTTCGCCGAGTTGTTGCTCGCTGATCCGGTTGTCCCGCTGCGGGTCGAATACGTGCGGGTGACGCCGGGTCATTTTTTCGACAACGCGCGCGATCACCTGGTTGATATCGAAGCGTCCCGCTTCCTCGGCGATGCGTGCGTGGAACACCACGTGGAACAGCAGGTCGCCGAGTTCCTCGTTCAAATGCTCGTGGTCGGCGGCCTCGATCGCGTGCAGCAGTTCGTAGGTTTCTTCCAGGGTATAGCCGGCGATCGACTGGTGGGTCTGGCGCACATCCCACGGACAGCCGGTTTCGGGGTCGCGCAGCGCGGCCATCAGTTCGGTCAAAGGGGTCAGGTCAGCCATAGGTAGAGAAATCTTTCTGATAGTCAAAGCGAAGTGATTGGCCGACAGCTTAACGCCTCGCGGGCCAATTGCAATGCGGTGATCAACAGCGCCATAATACGCGGCTTTGCCGCTCATTCCGCTACCTATGTCCGACCGTTTTAACGCCATCGGGGCCTGGCTCGACAGCCTGGGTTACCGCCATTACGAGTTGAGTATCGCGTCTGAGGATGCCAGCTTCCGGCGTTACTTCAGGCTGCGCACGGCTGACGCGAGCCACATCGTGATGGATGCGCCGCCCGACAAGGAGCCCTGCGACGCGTTCGTCAGGGTGGCCGGTCAATTGCGCGACGCGGGTTTGAACGCACCGCGCATCCTGCACGAAGACCACCAGCAGGGCTTTTTGCTGTTGACCGACTTCGGCAATGCATCCTACCTCGACGTATTGAACCCCGATACCGTGGACAAACTCTACGCCGACGCGCTGGACGCGATCCAGCGCATGCAGGCAGGCGTCGACGCCAGCCACCTGCCGGCCTACGACGAGGCGCTGCTGCGCCGCGAAATGAGCTTGTTCCGCGACTGGTTCCTGCAACAGTTGCTCAAGCTCGACCTGAGCGAGCAGCAGGCGGCCGATTGGCGGGAGACCACCGATGCGCTGGTGAACAACGCGTTGCAGCAACCACAGGTATTCGTCCACCGCGATTATCACAGTCGTAATTTGATGCATCTGGCGCAGGATAACCCGGGGATCATCGATTTCCAGGATGCAGTCAAGGGCCCGGTGACCTACGACCTGGTGTCGCTGTTGCGCGATTGCTACATCAGCTGGCCACAGGACGACATACGACGCTGGGTTGCCGGGTTTCATCGCGCAGCCCAGCCCGCACTGGTCAAAGGGGTCGGGGTGGATCAGTTTTTGGGCTGGTTCGACCTGATGGGCGCACAGCGCCACCTCAAGGCGGTGGGGATTTTTTCACGCCTGTGCCTGCGCGACGGCAAGGACAAGTTCCTGTGCGATATTCCGCGCACCCTGGGTTACCTCGAATCGGTTGCGCCCCGGCACGCCGAACTGCAGGGCTTGCATCGACTGCTCGGGCAACTGGACGTGACCCGCGCGATGCAACGGCTTCTCCAATGAATGCCGCGCCCCAGCCATGAACGCGATGATACTGGCTGCGGGCCGGGGTGAACGCATGCGCCCGCTGACCGACACTTGCCCCAAACCCCTGCTCGAGGTCAGGGGTGTACCGCTGATCGAGTATCACCTGGACGCGCTGGCGCGGGTGGGCATCCGGCGCGTGGTGGTCAACCTGTCGTGGCTGGGTGGGCAGATCCGCGACGCGCTGGGCGATGGCACCCGATTTGGTCTGCGTATCGATTACAGCGAGGAAGCCGAGGCGCTGGAGACCGCCGGCGGCATCGTGCAGGCGCTGGACCTGCTCGACGAGCGGTTCATCGTCACCAACGGGGATGTTTTCACCGATTTCGACTTTGCCCGGCTGCTGGATCAATCCGCGGCGGCGCACCTGGTGATGGTGCCCAACCCCGGGTTCAACCCGCAGGGTGACTACGCGATCGAGCAGGGGCTGTTGTCGAACCGGGGCGTGCAACGCCATACCTTTTCCGGGATCGCGGCTTACCAAAAATCTTTCTTTGCCGGACTGGCCCCGGGCCGGCGGCCACTCGCACCCCTTCTTACCGCGGGCGCCGATCAGCAAACGATCAGCGCCGAATTGCACCAGGGGTTATGGAGCGACGTCGGTACCCCGCAGAGGCTGGCGCGACTCAATCGAGATTGAGTCGCTCGGACTGATCACCCTATCAATTCTCAGGTGCTTTTTCGATGATCTGTTTCAGGTGACGCAGACGAAAGTCACGCAGCGCCCTGGCCATCGCCTGGCCTTTGAGACCACTGCGCGTGACTTCGCTCAGGTCGAGCGCGGTCAGTTGTTGTAGCAGGCGGTTGGCGTACGCCGCCTGGGGGTAGGGGTCGTCCTCGAAGCCGGTGCGACCGCGCGCGTCGGCGACGCAGGCCCGGGTCATTTGGCTGAACCGAGCGGGGCGGCGCAGGGCGTCGGTCGCTTCGAAGAAATCCAGGATGGTCGAGGGCTTCATCTCGTACATGCGGTGGATATGGGTATGGTACTCGCAGGTCATCACGGCCAGGTCCCGTTGCGCCTTCGGTACGCGCCAACGCTCGCAGAATTGCCGGGTCAACGCCACGCCGCGCTGTTCGTGGCCGCGGTGGCCGGGCAGGATATGCGCCGGGGTGTTGGCCTTGCCAAAGTCGTGGCACAGCACCGCGAAGCGGGTCTCGCTGTCGAGGTCGAGGCGGGCGGACTGGCGTAGCGCCATCATCAGGTGCACGCCGGTGTCGACCTCGGGGTGGTATCTGGCGGTTTGCGGCACCCCGAACAGGTCGTCGACCTCGGGGAACAACTTGTCCAGGACCCCGCAGTCGCGCAGGGTTTCGAAGAACACCTGCGGGTCGGGTTCGTCCAGGGCCTTTTTCAGTTCGCTCCAGACCCGCTCGGCGACCAGCGCGGACAATTCACCGGACTCGCCAATCGCGCGCACCAGAGCACGGGTTTCGTCGGCCACGGTGAATCCCAGGTGGGCAAACCGCGCGGCAAACCGCGCGATGCGCAGCACCCGCACCGGGTCTTCGACGAAGGCGTCACTGACATGGCGCAACACGCGGTTTTCAAGGTCTTGCTTGCCGTGGTAGGGGTCGATCAGATTGCCCGACGGGTCCTCTGCCATGGCGTTGACCGTCAGGTCGCGGCGTTCAAGGTCCTGCTCGATGCTGATCGACGGGTCGGTGTGGAACTCGAATCCGGCGTAGCCACGCGTGACCTTGCGTTCGGTGCGCGCCAGCGCGTATTCCTCGTGGGTTTCGGGGTGCAGGAAAACCGGGAAGTCCTTGCCGATCGGCCGGTAGCCCGCGGCGGTCATCTGGTCCGGCGTGGCGCCGGTCACCACCCAGTCGGTATCGCGCACTTCGAGGTCGAGCATGCGATCCCTGATGGCGCCGCCGACACGGTAGAACTGCACGGCTCAGTCCGCGAAGCGTCGATACCGGTCGTATTCGGCACGACGATTGAAGCGGCTTTGCAGGCCGCGCAGATAGACGCTGAACGAGGTGTCGCAACCGGGCGAGGGTTGGCTGCAGACGCTGGCCACCTGCAGCGAACGGTAATTGTCCATGGTGAACAGCTTGCCCGGCAGATTTTGCAGAATAGTCGCCTGCAACCGGGCCAGCGGGTTGGGCAGGGCGACAACCTTGCAGGGTTTGCCGATTGCGCGCGCTATGTGTTCGACGATCTGACCCAGCGACAGGGTTTCCGGGCCGCACAGCGGGTAATGCTGGCTGACGCTGGCCGGGTCGTCGATGGTGACTGCGATACGCTTGACCACGTCGCCAACGTAGACCGGGGAAAAGCGGCTGCGCGCGCAGGCCAGCGGCAGCAGACCCGGGGTCATCCGGATCAGCGGGGTAAACCGGTTGATAAAGCTGTCATCCTCGCCAAAGATCACCGAGGGGCGGAAGCTGGTGACCTTGAAATCCTTGCGGCCAAAGGTGTGCACGAGGTTTTCCCCCTCGCCCTTGCTGCGCAGGTACTCGCTGGCGCCGTTGGCCTGGTCGGCGCCCAGCGCGCTGACGTGCAGCAGGCGCTGGACGCCCTGTTGGCGGCAGGTTTCGAGGATGGTCTTGACGAACTCGACGTGGATGGCGCGAAACGTTGTGCGTTTGTCCTGGTTGAGAATGCCAACCAGGTTGATGACCACTTCCTGTTCCTTGCACAATTCTGAGAGTTGGTTTACTTCGGTGATCGAGGCCTCGACCAGTTGCAGGCCGGGCAATACACGCAAAGCGTTGAGTCGACCTGGGCGGCGGCAAGGCAGGGTTACCCGCGCGCCGCGTTGCGCCAGTTCAACCGCGAGGTGGCGACCGACGAAACCGTTGCCACCGAGCAACAGTACGCGTTTACCCTGCATGCGCTCAGCCCGGGGTTGGGCTCGACGCCGACGACGGTTTTCTGCGCCGCCGGCTGGGTTTGCGCTGCTCACCGTCAGCACGCTTACGATGGTGACCGCCGCCCGGTTTACCGGGTTTGCGCCGGGGACCGTTGTTGGCGCGTGGCAGGCTGTCGCGCATGCGCTTACGCGGCTTGGGCTTGACCAGCAGGTCGGCGCTGATCGACTGGGTGGGTATGGATCGGCCAATGTAGGCCTCGATATCCACCAGGTTCATCGCGTAGTCCTCGCAGGCGAAGCTGATCGCGTGGCCATCCTTGCCGACGCGCGCGGTGCGACCGATACGGTGCACGTAATCCTCGCCAAGATCGGGCAGGTCGTAGTTGAATACGTGGGTCACGTCGGGGATATGCAGCCCGCGCGCGGCGACGTCGGTCGCGACCAGGAAGGCGTAGTCGCCATCGTGGAATTTCTTGAGCAGTTTTTCGCGCTTGTTCTGGTGGATGTCGCCGGAAATCACCGCCGACGGATAGTCGTTACCTTCGAGATACTCCCAGATCTTGAGCGCTGCGTACTTGGTGTTGACGAAAATGATCGAACGCTTTGGTTCGAGTTTCTTGATCAGGCCGAGCAGTAGCGGAATCTTTTCCTGGTTGGCCGGATGGTAGGCGGTCTGTTCGATGCGCTCCACCGCCGGGCTTTCCGATTCGATCTTGATCAACTCGGCGTTGTTCATGTGTTCGTACGCCAGTTCCATGACTTTTTGCGCCATCGTCGCCGAGAACAGCATGCTGAGGCGTTGGTCGGGCGGCGGCAGGCGGCGCAGCATGAAGCGCACGTCCTTGATGAACCCCATATCGAACATGCGGTCGGCCTCGTCGAGCACCATGCTCTGCGCATATTTCAGCGTGTACAACCGCTGCTTGAGGAAATCGATCAAGCGGCCCGGGGTGCCGATCAGGATATCCACCGGTCGCTCGAACTGCTGTTTTTGCTCCTCGTAAGCCTTGCCACCGTAACAGATGGCCAGGGTCAGTCCGGTTTTCGGTACCAGTTTTTCCGCGTCCTTATGGATTTGCAGCGCCAGCTCGCGGGTTGGCGCGAGGATCAGGACGCGGGGTTTGCCCGGTTCGGTGGCGCGCTGCTCTCCGTTCAGCAGGCGCTGCATGCAGGCCAGCAGGAACGCGAGCGTCTTGCCGGTACCGGTTTGCGCCTGGCCGGCGCAGTCTTTCCCGCTGAGCAAAACAGGCAGCGCTTCGGCCTGAATCGGGGTGCAAAACTCGAGTTTGTTGTCGATCAGCGCCTGTTGCAGGCGGGGATCGAGTGGTAACGAGTCGAATCGTGTTTCGGTTAAGTGCTGGGTACTCATCAAGCGTAGGTCAGTTCGGTTTGCGCGCATGATAGCATGGCTTGGGTTGCTCCCGAGGGTTAATTCTACCCATGCTGGTGCATCCAGCGCTTGTCCTGGCTCAACCTACAGGAGTCTGTCGGATTTAGGTGATCGTAGCGAGCATGGTGGGAAATCGAGGACAGTTTTTGCCAGTTTTGAGACGCATAGTGGGCCTACGCAACGAAAAACTGGCGGAAAATGGACCGATTTCCCATCAGCGCAGTAGATTAACCCTGAATCCGACAGGCTCCTGGCACCGGCTCCAGGCGATCTGGATTCTTGACAGGCTGTCGGGATATGCATAAATTGGCGGATCATTTCTTATAGCAAATACCCCTCTGGAGTCCCCTGTGAGTGAAAAGATTGTTTACCTGACTGATGACAGCTTCGAAACCGAAGTCCTTCAGTCCGAACAGCCGGTGCTGGTCGATTACTGGGCCGATTGGTGCGGCCCCTGCAAGATGATCGCCCCGGTCCTCGAGGAAATTGCCGACGAGTACTCGGGCAAGGTCAAGGTTGCCAAGCTGAATATCGACGAGAACTCGGGCACTCCGCCCAAGTACGGTATCCGGGGTATCCCGACCCTGATGCTGTTCAAGGGTGGGAATGTCGAGGCCACCAAGGTCGGCGCGTTGTCCAAGTCGCAGTTGACCGCCTTTATCGACAGTAACATCTGACACCTGGCGCGGACCGTCCTGCTTGCTGGACGGTCCGCGTGTTGTGTGCTAAGCTCAACCCAAAATTTCCGCCAGTCCTTGGCGGTGCCAAGATAATTTCTCAAATCTCTTAAACTTTTTTATCTGAAAGTACTATTCCGGCTGCCTGGCCAGGCTTCCCCCTTTTTCATTCCCGTGCATAAACATGAATCTCAGTGAATTAAAGAAAAAAAGCGTCCCCGAACTCGTAGAAATGTTGAAGGAAATGGGTGGGGATCATTCCTCGCGCATGCGCCGCCAGGACATCATCTTCAGCCTGCTCAAGGCGCAGGCCAAGAAGGGCGAGGATATCTTCGGCGACGGCGTACTGGAAATACTCCAGGATGGTTTTGGCTTCCTGCGTTCGGCGGACAGTTCCTACCTGGCCGGGCCCGATGATATCTACGTCTCGCCCAGCCAGATCCGCCGTTTCAACCTGCGTACCGGCGATACCATCAGCGGCAAGATAAGGCCGCCCAAAGACAACGAACGCTACTTCGCGCTGCTCAAGGTCGACCAGATCAACTTCGATTCGCCGGAATCGGTCAAGAACAAGGTTCTATTCGAAAACCTCACCCCGCTGCACGCCGACGACCGCCTGACCCTCGAACGGGGCAACGGCAGCACCGAGGACATCACCGCGCGCATCATCGACATGGTGTCGCCCATCGGCAAGGGCCAGCGCGGCCTGGTGGTCTCGCCGCCCAAGGCGGGTAAGACCCTGATGCTGCAGAACATCGCGCAGAGCATTACCAGTAATTTTCCCGAATGCTACGTCATCGTATTGCTGATCGACGAGCGTCCAGAGGAAGTGACCGAGATGAGTCGCATGGTCAAGGGCGAAGTCGTCGCCTCGACCTTCGACGAGCCTGCGAGCCGCCACGTGCAGGTCGCCGAAATGGTCATAGAAAAAGCCAAGCGGCTGGTCGAGCACAAGCTCGACGTGGTGATCCTGCTCGATTCCATCACCCGCCTGGCGCGCGCCTACAACACCACGATCCCGTCGTCGGGCAAGGTCCTGACCGGTGGTGTCGACGCTCACGCCCTGCACCGGCCCAAGCGTTTCTTTGGCGCCGCGCGCAACATCGAGGAAGGCGGCTCACTGACGATCATCGCTACCGCGCTGGTCGAAACCGGCTCGAAGATGGACGAGGTCATCTACGAGGAATTCAAGGGCACCGGCAACATGGAATTGCACCTCGACCGACGCATCGCCGAAAAACGCGTGTTCCCGGCGATCAACATCAACCGTTCCGGCACCCGCCGTGAGGAACTGCTGATGAGCCAGGACGACCTGCAAAAAATCTGGATCCTGCGCAAGTTTCTGCACTCGATGGACGACCTTGAGGCGATGGAGTTCGTGCTGGCCAGGATGCAGTCCTCAAAGACCAATATCGAGTTCTTTGATCAAATGAAAAAATAACGTTCATCGAAGGCCGTGCTCCGCCCATCCTTCGTTGGCAACGTGCTCAGACGAGTCACGTCTTGTCCATACGCTCCCCGTCTTGCGCGAGCCGCCGCCTTGACTGGACGAAGCACAGCATCCGCTGAACTTCATTTTTATCCGAACACTGATATCCTGGAACCCCGATGATCCGGGGTATGCAGTGTTGATTTCTGATTCTCGATAAAGAATCCCGCCAGACGGAGCCGGTGTATATGCCTGTGCTTCAATCTTTTAAGCCGATCGTCGGCAGCCATCCGCGGGTCATGATTCTGGGTAGCATGCCCGGGGTGGCGTCGCTCGACGCGCAACAGTACTACGCGCATCCGCGCAATGCCTTCTGGCCGATCATGGCTGAGTTGTTCGATGTTGAGTGGTCCGGGGACTACGCGCAGCGGGTTGTCCAGTTCCAGCGGTTGCCCCTGGTATTGTGGGATGTGCTGCACAACTGCCAGCGCAAAGGTAGCCTGGACGCGGATATCGAGACGCACAATCTGGTGCCCAACGATATCGTGCAGATGCTGCAGGATTACCCCGCGATTTCGCTCATCGCGTTCAATGGAGCGACCGCGCAGCAGCTTTTTCGGCGGCACGTGCTGCCTCGACTGGCACAAGCCCGTGAACTGGAATTGCTGCGACTGCCTTCGACCAGCCCGGCCAACGCGCGACTCGACCTGGCGGCAAAACTGGATCAATGGCGCGTGCTTCTGCACTACCTGTAGCTCCCGTGGGCGGGGCTGTTGGCCCTCTCCGGTGGGCAGTGCGATGCCTGTAACCGACGCTTCCCGCCCCCGCCAAACCACCTGAAAACATGTTTTTTCTTCCAATATTCGGGCGTAGGCTCTAAATTACCCGGAATTGATATAAATCACTAAGTGGTCAATTATCGATTCCCAACAATCACAAACGTTATTTAATGGGGCTTTCCTGCATCCGACGAAGCAGGAAGTCTGTTCAAAGTGACAACATAAATAAAAGAGGTGACTTAATGAGTATTCAACGTCGAACTTTCATCACAGCCAGCGCTGCACTGTTGGCCACGTCCATGCTGTTCCCGGTTGCGGGTGTGGCCAAGGAGCGGGTCGTATTCAGTGGCGGCCCCGCAGGCGGCACCTTCCAGGTGGTCGCGAATGCCATCCAGGTGTACAAGCCGATCAAGGAAGCCGAGGGTTACCGGGTCAGGGCACAGTCCTCTGCCGGGTCGGTCGAGAACCTGCGCAAGGTTAACAGCGGCAAGGCGCAAATGGGCGTGGTGTACTCCGGTCATGTGTTTCTGGGCCGTAACGGCAGGATGAAGAACGACACCAACAAATACGAGGACGTGATGGCGGTAGGCTGGCTGTACGGTGCACCGGCCCAACTGGTGGTGCGCAAGGGTTCCGGCATCAAGTCCACCAAGGACCTGGCAGGTAAGCGGGTCGGTGTCGGTAACGCCGGTTCTGGTGCTTTCGCCAACTGCGAGCTGTTCTTCACCCACATGGGTGTATGGGACAAGGTCGAGCGCAACGCGATGGGTTACAACGACGCAGCCCAGGCATTTGGCAACAACCAGCTCGACGCATTCTGGCTGTTTACCGCGTTCCCCAGCGGCGCCGTGATTATGGCCGCGCAGACCAACGACGTCGATCTGGTCAATCTCGGTAAAGATGCGCAAGACTCTGGTTTCTTCGACCAGTACCCCTATTTCTCGAAGCTGTCGGTACCCGCCGGGACCTACCGTGGTGTCGACTATGAAACCCCGTCGTTCCAGGACTCCGCGTTGTGGGTGGCCAATTCCAAGGTGTCGGATGATACGGTCTACAACATGCTCAAGACCATTTACACCGACGAAGGGCTGGCGCACATGAAGGCGCAGAAGAAAACCTTCAAGGACATGAGCCTGAAAACCGGTACACAGGGCGTGGTCACTCCATGGCACCCAGGGGCGGTCAAGTTCTGGAAAGAAAAGGGTATGATGTAATTACCATTTCACTCCCGCTTCGGCGGGAGATTTTCATCTATTGCTTACCAGCACCCTGTTTCAGATAAAAACTCATGGAAAAACACCAACGCGTAAGTGAAAAACTTAACAGATTTGAATTGCTGTTGTTTGATACCCTGGCCCTGGGGCTGGTGATTTTCTACTCATACTCGGCGGTATTAGAACCGGCAGCCACCCAGTTTCACCGTGGTATTTATGTCGTTATAACCTATGTGCTTGTGTTTCTAGT
>Ga0316201_10004709_pt1 | contig 10359 bp, 10 predicted proteins | sample CS6wburrow_MG_FD_204516 | JGI IMG/M metagenome (GOLD analysis project Ga0316201, IMG submission 204516) | Coastal sediment microbial communities from Delaware Bay, Delaware, United States - CS-6 worm burrow | ecosystem: Environmental > Aquatic > Marine > Coastal > Sediment | place: USA... | reverse complement strand
TGACGGTGACTGCTTCTCGATCGGCGCCGCCCACTGGATACATGCGATGCGTTACAACATGGATATAACGCTGCTCGTATTCGACAACGGCATTTACGGCCTGACCAAGAAACAAACGTCTCCCACGACCCCGATGGACGTGCCGACCAACACGCACCCGTCGGGCGCGTTGTTGCCGCCGCTCAATCCGCTAACCGTGACCCTCGGCGTGACAAATATTTCTTTTGTCGCACAGATCGTCGACTGGAATGCCCCGCTACGGCACGAAGTGATCACGAAAGCGCATCAGCACAAGGGAACCAGCTTCGTCCGGATTATTCAGCGCTGCCCGGTCTATGTGGAGTCGATCGGCAAGGCCTTGCAGGATGAACCCGCAAGGATGCAATTGCTAACGCACGAGAAAGGTGTGCAGGTCGACGATAATGTCAAGCGGCTGTTCCCGAACCACGCCGAGCATGATCCGTCGGATCTCGCCGCTGCCCGTGCACTGGCGGAGGATGAGACCGCCCTGCCGTTAGGGATTCTTTATCACAACCCGAATGCGCCACGTTACGACCTGATGACCTCGGTCGGCATGGAGATGAGCGTCGATGAGAGGCTCGCCGGTATGAACAAGGCGCTGGATAATTTCGCCATATAGTGGTCCAACGATGAACTCCATAGAAGACACCGACGTGATCGACCTGCTCCGCCGATTCCATTATGGCGAACCGGCTGCGGCAGCAAAAACCACGCTACCTTCGGGCGCGGTCTTGCCAGCCCTGCTCAATGCCTACCGTGATACGTCCGCCATTCGTTACCAGTATCCGTTGTACCTGGTTCCGCCCGATGGCACGACGACTCTTTCTACACTCGCGAAACCTGTCGGCGAATATTTTTCTGAGTCGCTTGAGGACTTGGCGCCGGAAGCCGACGACGCCAGGATTCTGAAAGACAATCTCCCGTGGATAGAACGCTATTTGCGACAAAAGCTCGACGGCCATGATCCCGTTGATGCTAACGACCTGTTCGCCGAAGCGGCAGTAGCTTTGCAGGAGCATCTCGACCTGGATCCGGGCAATCGCGACAAACTGCAAGCCGAACTCAACAGGCTCAAACAGACTTTAGCCGCCGATGGACAGTTCCTCGCTTACGGGCCGACCGTGTCGCTGCATTTGATGTTGCATGCCATTCGGCACCGACATTATCAGAGCCGCGAACGACTTCGCCGGCAGATCGACAAGCAGATTCACGGTTTGCGGTCATTACTGGATATCGAACACGCCAAATCGGCCGATGCGAGCAGCATCGGCCCCGGGTCCCGACATTTCGACGCCAGCGCTCTGTCCGGAATGCTCGGACAACGTGTGCACGGATCGGTTGAAATGCCGGCCGAACGACTGGCAAGAGTTGAACGCGCTTTGCACGACCTGCAGGCCTGGCAAGACTATCCAGTACTGGTCAGGTTTGTCGGTCAACTGGACGATCCCTGGTTCACAAAACTGCCCGAGCTGGAATTGGTTGGCAGTGATAACCCCTGCGCGACGGCAGCCGAGGTCTTCGAGCGTGACGCCGCTGGTTTCGCGAGACTGTTTGCCGCGCTCAGAATCGCCGCGCTGGAAATTAGCGATAATTACAATCCGGCCATACACGACTCCTGGTTTGCCAGCTTTGACTGGCAGGCCTTTTCGAGTGAGGAACTGCAACTCGTAACCGAAGTCGTCGCGCTGGTGTCGGCAGACCATCTGGCTGGCGACGGCCTGCCGGCTTTCTCGCATTTATTGGGATCGCGTCTGCCTGTACAAGTGCTGAGCTGGGTTCGTGCTTACGATAATCCGGCCGCGAAACCGGGTGAGAGCCCGTTCGATTCGTATCGATTCGAACTCGGCTACTTTGGTATCGGGCACCGACAGGTCGTTGTCGCGCAGACTTCTGCCGCACGCCACGAGGATCTTTTATCCGGGTTTCTTTGCGCGCTGAACAGCAATCGCACAAGCCTGCACCTTATCAATCGCGGCACCCAGACCAAGACACAGAAACCGTTACTGGACGCCTGGTTTGTCGCGAGTGCCGCACTGGAAAGTCGAGCGCACCCGTTCGTATTGGTCAACCCGGATGGCGGCGATCACGCCGCGCAACGAATCAGTTTCGGTGGTAACCCGCAGGCCGAAAACGACTGGCCGGTCGAGAAGCTCGAGTACCGCAACGCCGACGGCGAGGTAACCGAGATGAACCTCGCGTTTACTTTTGCCGACTACGCATTGTTGATGCCCGCGCTACATGAGCATTTCCGCGTGGTACCTGCGGGATTCGAGTCCTCCGACCTCATACCGGTCGATCAATTCCTGGACAGCGAAGAGGAGCCTGTCGATCACGCCGTGCCCTTCATCTGGGCGATTGACGACCAGGATGTGCTCGTTAGGCTCGTAGTCTCCCGAGCGCTTGTATTCGCATGTCGTGACCGGCTGAACTACTGGCACACGCTGCAGGAGCTGGCCGGGATCCGCAACTTCTATGTCGAAGAGGCGATGGAACGAATCGTCGAAGAACAACGCGCGGCGCTCGACGCTGAACGCGAGCAAATTCAGAAAGAGCACGAAGAGCAACTGGAAAGCATTCGTGAAGAAGCAGCCGGCCACGCGATAGGACAACTTGTCGATGTCCTCATGGGCGCCGACTTGTCAGGCATGATTGACGACGGTGGCCAGCCTGCAGCAATGCCGGCCGTAGCACCGGCGCAGACCGAAGCCGCAACCGAGAAAGCGGTGGCTGAAGCGGAGCCTGAGGTCGAAAAAGAAACGGAGGAGGAACCTGGTTTTGACAAACCCTGGCTCGACACGGCGATGTGCACAACCTGCGATGACTGCATGGGCATCAACAAGATGATGTTTGTGTACAACGATGACAAGCAGGCGATCATCAAGGATGCTAGAGCCGGTCCGTTTGCCGATCTCGTGGCAGCAGCCGAAATCTGTCCCGCCAAGTGCATTCACCCGGGCAAGCCGCTGGATCCCAATGAACCAGGGCTCGATGACTTGATCGCCCGCGCAGCGCCGTTCAACTGATGAACAGCCTGCTCGTAGCGCCCCGCCAAGTGTGGCGGATGCAATGAGCAGTGCGAAAAATAGGAAGGCCAGACCTGCTGACCCCCCGCTCCTCTCTAGTGAGGCAACTTGTAGCTGACGTTGTTCTGGTTGATGACGATCAGCTTGCGTTTCTCCATTTCCTTCACTAGCGCGGTGAGTTCTTTCGCCTCGAGTTTCGGGTTGAAGAGCGAATTGATGGTGTTTGATAACGTCGTGACCTTGCGGGGTCTTGCCAGACCGCGGCCACCCAGGTTCTTGACGATCGCGGAGATTTTGTCGTCAATGCTTGATGTATCGGGAAGTTGCAGCAACGGTATCTCGCCGAGGTCTTTTTCGCGTTGTATTCGGATCTTGCGATTTTTGAGATGCTGGATCAGCGGATCAAAGCCCTTGTCCCTGCTGATGATGTGAAAGTAGGCATCCGGCTCCTTTGCCACGAGCTCACCCACGTAATAGGTGATGTGAAAATCCAGTGCGTTCTGGCCGTTGCCCGTTATTTTTATGTAGCGGGCATCCTTGCCAAGTAGCTGCATGGAGTCGGCAAGGTCGAACGGGATCTTCGCCTGGCTCTGGCCGACAAACACAAGCACCTTGAACTCGTCGCTCGCAAGCAGCTCCAGGTTCTTCGGTTGAACGTTTTCGTAGTCAATCAGTACGTAGTTATTGGACATGAGTTTTTCTCTCTTATTCGCCAATGTCTTCATTCCACAACTCCGGATTCACAAGAATAAAATCGCGCATCAGGCGAATGCAGTCCCTGTCGTCCAAAACCTCGACTTCGACGCCGCGCGAACGCAGATAGTCTTCCGGTCCCTGGAACGTCTGGTTCTCACCGACGACGACTTTCCGGATGCCATACAGAAGTATAGCGCCGCTGCACATGTCGCAGGGCGATAGCGTGGAATACAGTGTGGCTTTGCGGTAGGTCGATGCGGTGAGTCGCCCGGTGTTCTCGAGGCAGTCCATCTCGGCATGCAACACCGAACTGCCTTTCTGGACACGTTGGTTGTGGCCGCGCCCGACAATTTCACCATCAACAACGATCACTGAGCCGATGGGAATGCCGCCTGCCTGCAAGCCTTTGCGGGCTTCTTCGATGGCTGCTGTCAGGTATGCGTCCATGCTGCAGATTATAACCGCCCGGCGAAATGGTGCTATCTTCTAACACTGTCAAAATGGAGGCCGAACGAAATGGCTGGCAAGGTAAAAACATTCTTCAAACGCGCCGGGTTGACTGTCGGCGCCGTGTTCACAGTCGGAATTTTGTTCGGCTTGCACGAGTGGTACGCGAAACCACTCTTCATTAACAACTATTTCAATCGCGTATTTATCCAGTACATCTGGGACAAACCGGAGATATTGACTTCGCTTGGCATTCTCGAGCAGATGGGCATGAATGGCCACAATGCAGAATGGAATGACGATTCCGAGGCGGCCGGCGATCGAGATATTCAGATGCTGGCGGACATACTGGCTACGGTGGATGAATACGACGAAGGGGAACTGAGCGAAGACGAGATGCTCTCAGTATTGGTCCTCAAGGAACTGCTGGGCGACCCGGAGATGCTGCGTCGCTACCGCTACCACAACTACCCGGTTAACCAGTTATTCGGCCTGCAGAACAACATTCCACGCTTTCTTGATACTTTTCATCGCGTCAATACTGCCGAAGACGCGGAGCATTATATCAGCCGGCTTTCCAAGATTGGCACGAAGATGGACCAGAATATGGAAGGCATCCTGATTCGGGAAGAGAAAGGCATCATTCCACCAACCTTCGTTATCGACAAGTCGGTCGAGATCATGCAGGAATTTGTTGATCAGCCCGTCGAAGAAAATGTCTTGTACGTGTCATTCAAGGGCAAACTCGAAGAAGCCGACGAAATCGGCGACGAAGAGCGCAGCGCATTCCTCGACGCAGCGGAAGCCGAGATCGAGAACACTGTGTACCCGGCGTACCAAAGTTACATCAACTACTTCAGTGAACTGGAAGCAAAGTCCAATACTGACGATGGCGTGTGGAAGCTGCCGGACGGTGAGGCTTTCTACAACTACATGCTGCGTTCGCACACCACGACCAACATGACGGCCGAAGATATCCATGCAACGGGCTTAGCCGAAGTCGAACGCATCCAGGCCGAGATGCTGGACATATTCGAAAGTGAAGGTTACGACCCGTCTCTTGGCGTTAAGGTCCTTTTTGACCAACTTGCCGAGGAGGAGCGCTTTTACTATCCCGATACGGACGAAGGCCGGGAGCAGATTCTCGAGGACTACGCCAAGATTATCGAAGAGATCGAAACAGGCGTTTCGCAAGCATTTAACATCAAACCCAAAGCACCGATTGAAGTAAAGAGAGTTCCGGAATTCAGCGAGAAAACAGCACCGGGCGCGTACTACAATTCGCCGTCGCGCGATGGCTCGCGCCCTGGCATCTTTTACGCCAACCTGTACGACATCAAGGCAACGCCCAAGTATGGCATGCGCACCCTCGCGTATCACGAGGGCGTGCCGGGGCATCATTTTCAGCTGGCAATCCAGGGTGAGCTTGAAGGCATTCCAGAATTCAGAAAAGAAGCAGGCTTCACGTCCTACTCCGAGGGTTGGGGCCTGTACGCCGAGCGTCTCGCCTGGGAAATGGGCTTTCAGACTAACCCGTACGACAATCTCGGGCGCCTGCAAGCGGAGCTTTTCCGGGCGGTGCGACTGGTTGTCGATACCGGCCTTCATGCCAAATACTGGACACGCGAAGATGCGATCGACTACATGCTAACCAACACCGGTATCACCGAGACCGATGTCATATCCGAAGTCGAGCGATATATCGTGATGCCCGGCCAGGCTACGGCCTACAAGGTCGGCATGATGGAATTATTGCGCCTGCGTGATGAAGCTCAGGAAGCACTGGGTGACAGATTCGACATTCGCGACTTTCATGACGTGATATTGAAAAATGGCGCGTTGCCATTGGTGGCCGTCCGCGAGCAAGTCATGAAATACATCGCCGCGAAGCAGGCAGGCTGAACGGTTCTTAACTGTATGCGCCGGTTTTCGACACCATAAGATAGAGAATAATCAGTACGCCGGCGAATGCCGGAACACCCAGCGCGACCCACCAACGCATCAGCTTGCGGTAGCTGTCGCTGCCCGCTTCGGCTGCGATCAGGTCGCGAATTCGAATCTGTATCCAGACCACGGGGACCCAGCATGCACCCACAAAAACGAAAAGGCCGAGTACTGTACTGAACCAGGCCGAGTCCATGGAAATGTTAAGGTGCTGCGTAAGCCATAGCCCGGTTGCAAACTGCACAACGACCGCGGGCAACGTGAAGATCCAGTCTGCCAACACAACGCTTTTGGTCGTAACGGCCATCGCCTCGTCGTTTGCACTGAGGTAGGCCTTCAACATAAAGAAGGCTGTCCCCATGCCTGTGCCAAACAGCACCGTCGCACTGAGTATGTGCAACAGCTTTATCCAGAGATACGGTGTCATTCGTTCACCTCGTCCATACGCCAGTGAATGTTTAGGTCGCTCACCTCCTGGTCGAATTCAGGCAGTGTAATCAAACCCAGGCAAGGGTATGCGCCGCGCGTGGAGACCGCACCGGCCGCCAGCTTGCGGGCAAGGATGAGTGCCGGCACGCAAGGGATTTCAGGGCCGTGGTTGTGATGCGCCACGAGGTTCCAGGCGATCGTCCTGGATTGTCCGCCATTATCCACGCCGCTGATACGCATCTGCATCCCGCCAGTTGTCGATCCGAGCTTGATGAGTCGGTCGCTCCAGCCCTGAAATGTCGGCACCAGCCGTTCCCAGTTGCTGACCAGTCCAAGTCGCGTCGCCCACGCCATCTTCCAGAGTGCTATCTGCTCCCAGGATGCCTCAAGCGCGGCGTGAAATGTAACCGTCTGCACGCCCTCAACGTAGTTGGGGAACAAACCCAGATCCGGTACATCGCAAGCACCGGACAGCCGGCGTCCAAGCTCCGGGTAGCGTTGCAGTTTCAGGTTCTGCCAGCCATAGCGTGTGATCCACTCACCATTTTCAAATACTTCAAACGGCGCTCCGCAGTAGCTCAGAACAGCGGCAACGGTGCCAGCGCCACGCGGTGTTTGGTGTGCCGGCGCAATGGACGTCTCGATGCTGTGAATGGACTCGAAGTCACCACGTACGTGATCGACGACGGCGCTCGATACGCCTGGCAAGGTACTTGCTCCGGAGACGAGGAGTACGCCCTTTCGCCTGGCTTCCTCATGCAATGCATTGAAACGCTCAACAAATTCGCGACCGTCGGCCAGGTCGACGTAGTGACTGCCACAAGCAATGCATGCCTCGGCCACGTCATAACCCTGTCCCTGGTAAGGGCCCGCGGTGTGGATAACGATGTTCGGCTGCAGAGCGGCGAGTTCGACCGCAAACGCCGGCGAGGTTTGATCGAGAGCCGCAGCCGACACCTTCGCAGCGGCGTTCAGCCGTCCCAACTCTGTAGACAAGGGCTGGGCTCTTTCGAGACTGCGACTCGTAATGACGAGTTCGGTGTCTGGCTCACCCAGGATGCGACGGCATATGCGGCCACCAAAATGGCCGGTGGCTCCAATGATGACGATCCGTGTGTGCGACATCTTTGCGGAGCCAGGTGCCTGGCGGCTACTCCAGGCTCTGCTTCATGTCATTGAGCAAGGCCACATATATACCGTGGCAAAATTCCTGGGCCGCTTCATCGTTGTCCTTCCAGGTCGATGACCATTCCACGCGCGTGCCCGTTGCCACATGCTCCAGCAGCACGCGGCCCACATAGTTGCTCACCTCATCCCTGGAAACAGGTGATGGACCGTCATCGATACTGTAGGTAAATGATTTGCCCATATCATCGAGGGTTCGCAGCGTCTCGTGAAATGCACCGTTCAGAATGCGCCCTGCACCCGGCTTGTCGCCCGGCTTTTTGCCCACGACATCAACACTGGAAATGACATTGGGTGCCCAACTCACGTCATGAAAGTCACGGATCGCCTTCCAGACTGTATCAATCGGCGCTCTTATTTCGATTTCCTGAAATGTGCTTCCCATGGCTCTCTCCTTTGCTGTTGCCCAAAGTATAAGCCAAACCTCTGCTACGATAGCCAGTGGATGCGCAGCAATTCTGTTCAGGAGGATGCAAAACAATGAAAAGACTCAAACTGTTACTCCCATTGGGGTTTGTCGTATTGGCTTGCAGCCAGCTTGCAGTGGCCGAACATCATGAAAAAGAGGCCATGGAAGAAGAAATGGGCTCGATGACACACCTCGTGATCACCCACGAAGTGAAAGATGGGGAGCACTGGCTCGCTGCATGGCGCGGTGACGATAGCCGCCACAAGTTGTTCATGGCCAATGGCGCCGCCCATGTGCACACGCTCCAGGATCCCGACAATCCAAATATGACCGGGCTGGTGATTGCCGTTGCTGACATGGATGCACTTATGGCAATGCTGGAATCCGAGGAAGGCCAGGCAGCGGCTGCCGAAGACGGCGTGATGCCCGAAACGATGAAGATGCTGGTGCAGGCAAAGTAGCCAACGCGATCCGTTCGTGAACGAGTTGTACCAGTGACCGATTGGATTACCCTGCTACTGGCGGCCCAGCTCTCCGCCGTAATGCCCGAAGCCGGCCAGGCAGACATTGCCTGGATAGCAAAAGGCGAGTTATGCGATCCCGAGACCGTGCTCGCTCTCCCGGACGACACGCTGCTGGTCTCCAACATGTGCGTCTCACGCGGAACAGGCAACGGCTTCCTGACGCTGCTGGATGCTGACGGCGAAATCATCGACTGGCGCATTGTTGAAAACCTCGATGGCCCGCTCGGCATGGCGTTAGTCGGTGACCGGCTGCATCTGGTCGACAGCAACCAGGTGAAAATCTTTCGCTGGCCCGGTTACGAGCCGTTGGCGACCATCGCGCTCGAGACTGCTGTTGCAAATGACATCGCGGTGGGATGGGATGACAAGATCTACGTCACCGATACCGTGCGGCATGAAGTTGTCGTCATCAGTCCCGAACTGGAACAATCCGTTCTGACAGGCCGGGCACAGTTCAAAGGCGCTAATGGCATTCACATCAACGGCGACGACTTATATGTCGGTGGCGAACGCCTTTGGCACGTCGACCTGCGGGACAACACGGTCACACGAATCGGACCCGAGTGGCTTGCCGATATCGACGGCATCGAACAGGAGGTCGACGGCACCTTGCAGGTCACCCCGGTGGCCGGACCGCTGATCAGGTTGGCTACGGAAATCGAGGTCCTCGGTGGCGATGGTGTATCCAGTGCCAATCACGGTTATGCGCCCGATCTTGGTCTTGTACTCATCCCAACAGGTTTCGACAACACCGTGATCGCCATTCGCCTGGCCCATCACCAACAGCTATAGCCTGTCGCGCAACACTCTCAGATACGTCCCCGGCTATCTGTGCCGCTTACATCGAACAAACGATTGACTACATGTTCCTCGGATCGTAGGCCCAGTGCAGAAGCGCCTGCCGCTGCTTGGGACGGCAATCAAAGTCGAAGGGCTCGCAGTTCTTCTTTATCTGTGCGATGTGGCGTGTCATCGCCCGCCATCGTTTGATCTGTCGTTCGTCATCCGCACATCGACGTCCAAGGTAATAACGGCAATACCATTGAAACCAGCCGCGGGGATCGTCTTCCCAGATCCAGCCTTTTTTCCGCCATACCGACAGCGGTTGTGACGCTGTGACGCCAAACAGGTTGATCTCCGGGTCATGTCGCTCAGGACTCAGTTTGGCTTTGCGAAACCATGGCTTTGGAAACTCATCCTGGCAATCCGTCATATACTTGCCGCCAAACACGCCAAGTTCGAGCATGTCCTTAGGTGTGAGCTCTGGCCGAAAGTCCGGGTGAAAGTTCTTCCCGACGGGTTCTGTCCGCATGTAAATGTAACCCTGCTGCATGCGGTCGTTGACGACAATGCGTTTATCGGCCATTCGTATTCACTGCGCGTTGTGCGTCCGAATCTGCGACTTCGAACATGACTTCGTTGCGGCGCATTATTGGTATGGAGAACGGGCTGTTGTATCTCGCCAGGACCGGGTCACTGGTAATCGTGATACCTGCCTCGGCCAACGCCGCACGCAGTATTTCCTCATTTTCGATGTACTTTGCCTGCGTCCAGCGCCCGGAGTAACGACGTACCGCCACAACTCTCTCTGGTACTTCGCGAATGCGGATGCGCTCGTCATTGGGGACCGGCAGCGTATCCAGTGTGTACTTACGCTCCATAACAAAAGCGAACGTCGTCT
>Ga0316201_10004707_pt1 | contig 10361 bp, 9 predicted proteins | sample CS6wburrow_MG_FD_204516 | JGI IMG/M metagenome (GOLD analysis project Ga0316201, IMG submission 204516) | Coastal sediment microbial communities from Delaware Bay, Delaware, United States - CS-6 worm burrow | ecosystem: Environmental > Aquatic > Marine > Coastal > Sediment | place: USA: Delaware... | reverse complement strand
GCGAATCCTATGCGAAACTGGAAGGGGAAGGAGATAAATCATTGGCGTACTGGAAAAAAACACATTGGGACTATTATACCCGGGAATTAGAACCATACGGACGCGTCCCCCGAGATTCTATGATCGTGGTCTGTGAGGTCTTTGAAAAGGTCTTTGAGCGGAAATAGTTTAGCGCTATTGCCTAATCCAAGTCTACCCAAACATTTCCTCCTTTATGGGAAGCAACGGATGCTTCAATAAAATTGAGTCCGCGTACCCCGTCGGTCATGGTAGGGAATTCTCCATCATTATATTTCTCTCCGCGAATAGCCCTGGCAACCCCCAAATAAATATTGGCCATGGAATCAAAGATCCCTTCCGGGTGCCCGGGTGGTAGCTTGGTGCCATCTAGCGATAATTTGGAATTATAGGCATGCCCGGGTTTATATACCTGCATGGCTTCCGTATCGCTAAGTTTATAAAGAAAATTAGGCCGTTCCTGTTCCCACAGCAAGCCGAATTTTTCACCGTAAATGCGAATGGCTAAGCCATTTTCTTCGCCCGTAGCTACCTGACTGGCTCTGATGATCCCTTTTACATGGTCTCCCATCCGGATCAATGCGGTCCCGTCCACATCCATCTGGTTGTCTGCATAGAGATAGTTAAAATCGCACAACAAGGATTTTATTTTCAATCCTGTGGTATATTCAATTAGGTTAAAAGCATGCACTCCTATATCCCCCATGCAAGAACTTATACCAGCCTTCTTTGGATCTAAACGCCATACCGTAGAACGCTTTGCTTTGTCGTGAATAATCGTATTGATCCAGCCCTGATAGTACCGTGCATCTACTTTATGAATTTTTCCCAAAACACCTGCTTTGATCATCTCACGCATCTGGCGTACCATGGGATATCCTGTATAGGTATGGGTCACCGCAAATACGGTACCCGCCTTTTTATGGGCTTCCCTTAATATTTTGGCTTCTTCATAGGTAGTGGTCATGGGCTTTTCACAGATCACATGAAATCCATTATCCAATAATTTTTTCGCCATTGGAAAATGAAGAAAATTAGGCGTCAGGATAGAACATACCTGTATACGTTCATCCTTTGGCAATTTCAATTCTTCTTCCACCAGGGTGTCAAAATCCTTGTATATCCGATTGGTTGGGACATCAATTTGCTTTGCAAATCCTAAATTTTCTTCAAAATTCGGATTAAAGACAGCCCCAACTATTTCATAATTATCATTGATAAAAGAGGCAACCCGATGCAGCACTCCAATAAGGGAGTCGCCACCGCCACCTAATATTCCAAGTCTTATTTTTTTAGGCATCTTATTCTATATATTACTTTTTATATTCTATTACTTCATTCTTAAAAAATATGGCAAAAAGTATGGATACTACCAGAGCAAAAATAGCAGGGAAGATCCAAATACTAGTCCAATCATGTACATTTTCTGAAACGAGGTACATATCCGAAATCTTGCCGGCCACCCAAAATCCTATAAGCATACCAAAACCGTAGGTAGCGAGGGTTATTAGCCCTTGAGCCGCACTTTTGTATTTTTCGCCTGCTTTGGAATCTGTATAAATTTGTCCCGATACAAAGAAAAAATCATAGCAAATACCATGTAGCGCAATCCCCAATATTAGCATAAATGCCAGGTCGCCCGCGTTTCCATAAGCAAATAATACATACCTAAGGGTCCAGGCCAACATCCCCGCCATAATAGTTTTCTTGAATCCAAAATGCTTAAAGAAAAATGGCAGTAATAACATGAACAATACTTCAGATGCTTGTCCAATTGTCATTTTGCCTGTGGGATTGTTCATCCCGATCTCGGCAAGAAACGGATTCGCGTTCTGGTAATAAAAAGCAAGGGGGATGCAAATTAAAATAGATGATATGAAAAAGATAAGAAAATTCCGGTCCTTCAATAATTTAAGGGCATCCAATCCTAAAATAGCGGAAATACTTACCTTTTCGCTACGATCCGCAGTAGGTGGTGTCTTAGGTAATGTGAAACTAAATAATCCTAAAACAGCCGAAGCTATTGCAACCATTAAGAACGTATTTTTTAGCATTCCTTCACCCCTTGATTCCGGAGAATCCCAGAGAAAAACGTAGCTGATGATTAAGCCCGCCACGATCCATCCGATCGTTCCAAAGACCCGCACAAATGAAAACTCCTTGGCAGGGTCTTTCATTTGATTAAAGGAAATGGAATTTACCAGAGCAAGAGTAGGCATGTAAATGATCATATACCCTAAAACATACGGGTAAAAGCCTTCAAAATCGACCGAGTTATACATTTGATACATCAAAACAGCACCCACTAAATGCAAGACCGCCAGAATACGCTCTGCATTAAAATACCGGTCGGCTATGAGTCCAATGATAAAAGGCGCAATGATAGCCCCCCAGCTTTGGGTAGAAAATGCCATGGCTATTTCTCCGCCGCTTGCCCGCAAGTTATCCCCCAAAAAAGTCCCAAGAGTCACAAACCAACCTCCCCAAATGAAAAATTCAAGGAACATCATAAAGGATAACTGTATTTTAATTTTCGTGTTCATTCTTGCCTGTTTAAGTAATTATCGTTTATAAAAAACAAAGTCCAGAGGGATTGGTTCAAGACCATTCTCCCTGAGATCCATCAAAATCTGAGCCCTGTGATGGGTTGAATGATTAATGATATGAAATAACATATCTTGAATGGTATTGGTGAACAAACGCCCTTCGGTATTTTCATAGTCTATTCGCTCCTCATAATCATCGGTATTCGTGATGATCTCAAAAGTATTTCGCTGATTCTCATAATGAATGTCTTCCCAGTCTTTTACCGGATGGAACTGCCATGCCTCCATACTTGCAGAATTTCCAACAATTCTGGCATTCCAAATATGATGCGCGTTTAACAAGTGACTGAAAAGCTTCATGCTTCGCTCCGGTACCTTTGTTATTTTATTACATGCTTCTATTAGCTGTTTGTTACAATAAAAGTTGTAATCAAAAAGTTCATTAAAGAATTCTTCCATCGAGATTCTGTGAATTATGTAAGTTTAGCTGCTGCATTCAGCATCAATGTTTTTGTTGCCATAATGCCTTCTGCTTCTCCAAGTTCATCGCCTTCATATTCTACTCCTACAAAACCGGTGTAGCCAGCATCTTTTACTATTTGAAGCATTTTAACGTAGTCTATTTCGGTTTCATTTCCGTCGGCATCAAAGTTATGCGATTTTGCACTTACTGCTTTGGCAAAAGGCATTAATTCCGTTACCCCTTTATAGATATCGTACATCTCTGCACATCCTGCCCGGTAATCTTCCGGATCATTTCTTCGGATACAGAAATTGCCAAAATCGGGAAGTGTGCCACAATTATCCATCCCAACCTTGGTCATGACCTCAGCTAACATAGCTGCATTGGAGGAAAGTCCGCCATGGTTTTCTACAAGTATGTTGATATTCTTGTCCTTGGCATAGGTGGCTAGTTGCGTAAGTCCGTCTACTGAATTTGGCACCCACTCTTCGGGTACACTGCTTCCGGCAAGGTTAACACGTATAGAATGACACCCCATGGCACTGGCTGCATCTACCCATTTAAAATGATTCTCAGCGGCGCTTTTTCGTGTTGCTGCATCGGAAGTTGCAAGGTCTCCCTGTCCATCGATCATGATGAGCACATTCGTTAATCCGTGTTTTTCAGCTTCGGCATTCGATTTCTCTACAAAAGCGGCCATGGCTTCAGCACTGTAGTTTGCAGCTTCCAGTTCCTTATTATACAATTGACTAACGTATTCGAGCCCACTGAAACCCCATTCCTTGGCTTTTGCGGCAAAAGAATATGGATCTAATTCCCCGTTCCTGATCATTCTGTGGACAGACCATTGAGCTAATGATAATTTAAAAAATGGCGTTGCTGCTTCAGTCATCGATTCCATTTCATTTTCTTTGTTCTCATCTTTTTTGGCTTCTTTACAGCCATAAATTCCCAGAACCGATAATCCGATTCCTGCAGTTGTTGTGTTCTTTACAAAATTTCTTCTTTTCATTGTGTTTATAATAAAAGGATTAGTACCTACAGATCTTCATTAGACTTAGCTTTAATACTTAACCATGTTTAAGGAATGGAAAATAATGTATCTGTATTAATAATTGATTGTTATTTTTTTTATTCTCAAAAAAACATTGATTTTATCAGTAAATCGACAAGAAATAGGGAGTTTAAATGTAGAGAATTAATTTTATATTTGATACATTTAGCAGATAAACAATTCTATTAGATGGGTAAATTTTATTACAATGAAGAGCAGGAATCATATGATGCGATTGTTGTTGGAACAGGAATCAGTGGAGGCTGGGCGGCGAAGGAGTTATGTGAAAATGGACTTAAGACCCTGGTCCTGGAACGCGGAAGGATGGTTAAACACCGTGAAGATTATCCCACTGCAAATATGGATTACTGGGATTTTCCAAATAACGGGGAATTGCCTCTTGAAGAAGCGGCAAAACAATATAAACAGGCACGTACCGGATATACGGTAAAGGCTCCACATAATTTTTGGTTCGTCAATGATTTAGAACATCCTTATAATGAAACAAAACGCTTCGATTGGATGCGTGGATATCATGTTGGGGGAAGATCCTTACTATGGGGCCGACATAGCTACCGCTGGAGCGATCTGGATTTTGAAGCTAATAAAAAGGACCGTATTGCCGTGGATTGGCCGGTTCGCTATAAAGATATTGCACCATGGTATTCCAAGGTTGAAACCTATGTTGGGATTTCCGGGGAAACTTTGGGACTTCCTCAATTGCCGGATAGTGTGTTTGAGCCGATGATGGAACTAAATTGTGTTGAACAACATGTTAGGGAAAAAGTAGCCGAGAATTTTGAGGGACGGGTGATCACATCAGGCCGTGTGGCCCATATTAATAGCGCTAATCAATTTGACGGAGACGGAAGAACCAGATGTCAATTTAGGAACAGATGCATCCGGGGATGTCCTTTTGGAGCTTATTTCAGCAGTAACTCCTCTACCTTACCGGCTGCGGAAGCCACCGGAAATATGACACTCAGACCCGATTCTATTGTTTATGAGGTTATGTACGATCCCGATACCAAAAAAGCAACAGGAGTAAAAGTTATTGACAGGCTTACCAAAGAAACTTTTGAATTTAAAGCTAAGGTAGTCTTCCTGTGTGCCTCTGCCATAGCATCGGCCGCTATTTTGATGCAATCAAAATCGGACCGTTTCCCCAATGGTATGGGGAATGATTCCGATCAATTAGGGCGCAATATTATGGATCACCATCTTGGAGTAGGCGCAGCGGGGAAATATGACGGGTTTGAAGATAAATTTTACAAGGGAAGAAAACCTAACGGGGTTTATGTTCCACGCTTCCGGAATATTGGCGGGGATACCAATATGAAGGAATTTATTCGTGGATATGGTTATCAGGGAAGTGGTAGCCGGGGTAATTGGGAAGATGTTGTTTCCGAATTGTCTCATGGGAAAAGCCTAAAAGAAGCCATTCTCAAACCAGGAGGCTGGACTTTCGGGATCAGTGGTTTTGGTGAAGTGTTGCCCTATGAAGATAACAGGATGACCCTGGACTATGACCAATTAGATGGATGGGGCCTGCCTACGGTAACCTTTGATGCCGAGTTTAAAGAAAATGAGTGGAAGATGAGGAAAGATATGAAAGAACAGGCCTATGAGATGCTCTCAAAAGCCGGCCTTAGGGACGTTGAAACCTTTGATAGGCCAGGGGCCCTAGGTTTGGGGATCCATGAGATGGGTACTGCACGGATGGGAAGAGATCCTAAAACTTCCGTCTTAAACGGATACAACCAGGTACATGCCGTTCAAAATGTGTATGTAACAGATGGTGCCTTTATGACCTCAGCCGCCTGTGTAAACCCTTCATTGTCCTATATGGCATTTACAGCAAGAGCTGCAAATCATGCGGCTGAACAACTTAAAAAAGGATTATTATAATGGATAGAAGAGTAGCATTAAAAAATATGGGCCTGGCGCTGGGATATACTGTAGCCACCCCCACATTATTAAGCCTCGTTCAAGGATGTAAAGAGGTAGAAATGGTTGACTGGACCCCTGATTTTTTTACTAAAGAACAGGGGAATGTACTTATTAAGCTGGTAGATATTATCCTGCCTAAAACGGATACCCCTTCGGCCTCTGAAGTCAATGTTCATGTATTCATAGATCGATTTACGAATGAGATCATGGAAGATGTTCAACAAAGCTTGGAAAAATTATCTCTTGACAAATTCATTGAGAAGTCCCTGAAGGACTCCGGAAAAGAGAAAGCTAAAGATCTAACTTCAGAAGACCTGGAACCTGTTCTGGCGAAGGCCTTGCAAGCCAGTGAAGAAGAGGAAATTGCAAATATGGAACTGATGATCAAAAATACCTCGGCCGCAGCCAAGGGAGAAAATGATGCTGTCCCTGACGAGGTCATGAGATATTCTTTTGCTAAGAACCTTCGTGATATGACCATATGGGGATATAAAACTTCAGAATATGTTGGTGAGGAAGTACTTGCCTATTTGCCCGTTCCCGGAGAATATATTGGTTGTGGCGATCTTAATGAACTCACAGGGGGCAAAGATTGGTCCCTATAACTTATTTCCTTGAAAAGAAGAAGCTTTATAAATAAATCAGCTTTTGTAGCGAGCACCCTGTCCCTGACGGGGTTTACTGCCTTAGGTTCTACTTCCAAGGCTTCTGCCAAACATACCTTTAATCTGAGATACGCACCGCATATTGGTATGTTTAAACATAGTGCCGGTGAAGACCCAATTTCGCAGCTTCATTTCATGGCAGACCAGGGGTTTTCTGCCTTTGAGGACAATGAAATGATGCAGCGTTCTGTTGCCTTACAAGAAGAAATGTCGAAGACCATGGTAACCCGGAGTATTGAAATGGGTGTGTTTGTTGCCCATAAAATTTATTGGTCAGAACCCAATCTCGCTTCCGGAGATCCGGAAAAACGAGACGAATTTTTAGATTATATTAAAAAGTCAGTTGAGGTTGCAAAGCGGGTGAATGCCAAATGGATGACGGTAGTACCAGGACACATGGATTTACAGCTCAACATGGGATACCAAACAGCTCATGTGATCGAATCCTTAAAACAGGCCGCCGCCATTTTAGAACCACATAATTTGGTAATGGTCTTAGAACCGCTGAATTTTAAAAACCATCCAGGTCTTTTTTTAACAGGATCTGCACAAGCTTATGAAATATGTAAAGCAGTAAATTCTCCATCGTGCAAAATACTGTTCGATATCTATCATCAACAAATCCAGGAAGGAAACCTGATCCCGAACATTGAATCTTGCTGGAGTGAAATAGCCTATTTTCAAATCGGGGATAACCCGGGACGAAATGAGCCCACAACGGGCGAAATTAATTACCAAAATGTATTGAAATATATTCATTCCAAAGGTTTTACCGGTATTTTGGGGATGGAACATGGCAATTCAAAACCTAATCTGGAGGGAGAAGAAGCGGTGATTAATGCCTATAAAAAAGTAGATCAATTTAGGTAGTGGTCAATTTCAGTACGCCACCTTGGAATCTTTACTTCAATTTTGTTTTGGACCACTATATAATCCATTTTTACTTTTAGTACGTACATACTAGTAAGACGTTTATACTTGTACCTGCTATGGACCATTATTTTATTTTTCTTTTGATTTATATCGCAGTATTTATCATAACCAACAGTGCGATAAGACCTACTATAAATGAATAGAGGCTAATACTTTTATACCCTCGGTTCGAATTCTAATACACGATGTGCTCTTCAGTATGTCCTAAACCGACTCTCCAGATATAAAAAAACACCCCGAGAATTCGCTATGTGTGGGGCAAGCGATCCCGAGGTATTTTTAATAATAAACACTATCCTTTTACCGTTCGCATAAGCATCAGAAATTTATTTTTATTCCTGAGGGCGTAGGTTTATAATCATGGTTATGATCCACACATTAAGCAGTCGTCATCTGCTTCTCCAGCTTTGGCTTGTGCAATCAATGCCTTCATCTCTTCCGGTGTCAGGGGAGCTACTTCCGTTTCTTCCTGCTTAACAGACGTTGTTTGAACCTGAATTGCCGTTGCAGCTTTAGGGTCAGGAGTACTCGCTGCAAGCACCTCGGCTTCAGCCGCTACACTTACCGGAACTTCTTTTTTCTTAGTGTTATCCAGTGTAAATTTTATGGCATCTACTGCCGCTTTGGTCCTCAGATAGTACATACCTGTTTTTAAACCGCTCTTCCAGGCATAAAAATGCATTGAGGTCAGTTTCGAATAATTGGCATTTTCCATAAACAGGTTTAGCGATTGACTCTGATCAATGAAATAACCACGCTGTCTGGACATATCGATGATATCTTTCATACTCAACTCCCAAACCGTCTTGTAAAGTTCTTTTATTTCTTGAGGAATCTCATTAATATGCTGAATAGAACCGTTTGCCCGCATCAATTCCTGCTTCAAATTTTCATTCCATAATCCCAGTCCAACCAGGTCTTCAAGCAGGTGTTTGTTTACAACAATAAATTCTCCCGATAAAACACGTCTTGTATAAATATTGGAAGTATAGGGTTCAAAGCATTCGTTATTCCCAAGAATCTGAGATGTTGAAGCCGTTGGCATGGGCGCAACCAGGAGTGAATTTCGAACTCCATGTTTCTTTACGCTCTTGCGCAACTTTTCCCAATCCCATCTTCCGGAAAGTTCATCATCTTTAATTCCCCAAAGGTTATGCTGGAATTCTCCTTTGGAAATAGGAGATCCTTTGTAAGTTGAGTAAGGCCCTTCTTCTTTCGATGCTTCCATAGAAGCAGTGACAGCGGCAAAATACAAGGTTTCAAAAATTTCCTGGTTTAATTTTCTTGCCTCATCACAGGTAAAAGGTAAACGCAACATGATAAAAGTATCGGCCAATCCCTGTACCCCCAGACCTATTGGTCTGTGACGCATGTTCGAATTCTCGGCCTCTTTTACCGGATAGTAATTCCTGTCTATAACACGATTCAAGTTTTTGGTAACACGTTTTGTAACCCTAAACAATTCCTTATGATCAAAACTCCCATTCTTTACGAACATCGGTAGAGCAATGGAAGCCAAATTACACACAGCAACCTCATCCGGTGAGGTGTACTCCATAATCTCAGTACACAAGTTGCTGGAACGGATGGTTCCTAAATTCTTTTGATTGCTTTTGCGGTTCGCCGCATCTTTATAGAGCATATAAGGCGTCCCTGTTTCAATTTGAGATTCGAGGATCTTTTCCCAGAGCTCTCGTGCCCTTATTGTCTTACGGCCTTTTCCTTCTGTTTCATAACGAGTATACAGTTCTTCAAAGGCTTCACTATGGTTTGTAAATAGCCCCGGGCATTCATTTGGGCACATCAAGGTCCACTCACTATCTGTCTCTACTCTTTTCATAAAAAGATCCGGGATCCACATGGCATAAAAAAGATCACGTGCCCGCATTTCTTCCTTACCATGGTTCTTTTTTAATTCAAGGAATTCAAAAATATCAGCATGCCATGGTTCCACATAAACGGCAAAGCTTCCTTTCCTTTTTCCACCTCCCTGATCTACGTATCGTGCTGTATCATTAAAAACGCGAAGCATTGGCACAATACCATTTGAAGTGCCATTGGTCCCCGCAATATAGGACCCCGTGGCCCTGATATTGTGAATAGACAGGCCAATGCCACCAGCAGATTGCGATATTTTCGCGGTTTGTTTCAGGGTATCATAAATACCATCGATGCTATCATCCTTCATTGCTAATAAAAAGCATGAGGACATTTGAGGTTTCGGTGTTCCCGAGTTGAATAGGGTAGGCGTAGCATGGGTGAAGAATTTTTTGGACATCAACTCATAGGTCTCTATGGCAGAATCCAAATCTTCCAAATGAATACCTATAGCCACTCGCATCAACATATGTTGCGGTCTCTCTGCAATCTTACCGTTTAATTTTAAGAGATAGGATCTTTCCAAGGTCTTAAAACCGAAATAATCGTAGCCAAAATCGCGGTTATAAATAATGGTAGAATCGAGCATGTCTGCATTTTCCGATATGACCTTATAAACCTCATCCGATAATAAGGGTGCTTTTTTACCGGTCCTAGGATTTACATATACATGCAGGTCTTTCATCGTTTCTGAAAACGACTTCTTGGTGTTCTTGTGAAGGTTGGAAACGGAAATCCTTGCCGCCAACTTCGCATAATCCGGATGCGACGTCGTTAATGTTGCGGCAATTTCGGCTGCCAAATTATCGAGCTCCGAAGTAGTAACACCATCATACAGTCCTTCAATAACTCTC
>Ga0316201_10004706_pt1 | contig 10361 bp, 6 predicted proteins | sample CS6wburrow_MG_FD_204516 | JGI IMG/M metagenome (GOLD analysis project Ga0316201, IMG submission 204516) | Coastal sediment microbial communities from Delaware Bay, Delaware, United States - CS-6 worm burrow | ecosystem: Environmental > Aquatic > Marine > Coastal > Sediment | place: USA: Delaware... | reverse complement strand
TAGCCGGCACCAACCGTGACCTCTAACGCATTGGCGTAGGAGCTATCCGCGACTGTAGCGAACGAGCTGCCCGAACCGAACGGATCAAGAGTCGGTGTCAGGTCCGCCGCGGAACCGTCAGCAGCAAGAATAACCACATCGGGTACTTCACCCCCCGTTGCAGGAATCGGTGCCTCACCCGCGAAGTACAGGTTATCGAGGAAAATGGTGCCGTTGCCGTCGAACTTCAGCTGGATAAGATTAGAGAGATCAACCCCGGCGAACTCGGTAAGTGGTATATCAACGCTTACCCAGCTGTTGGGCGCGATGTCTCCGGTTAACGAATAAGGCGTCTCAACTGGGCCGGCACTGATCAGGTAGACATTCAATGCTGTCGAGTCTGCTGTCCAGAAGTCTAGATGCAAAAAGCCCTTGTCAGAAACGTCCTGCGGGTTTCCGGCAAAGTCCGTTCCCTGGTAGTCCAGATTGGCGTATCTGAGCATCTGGTTACCGGCAATCTGCGCAATCGTGACCGCCGTACCCTGGCCCCAGCTCGGGTTGTAATCAATACCGGCTATGTCGTCATACGCATCGCTGAACAGCGAAATAACCGTGGCTGAGTCTTCTGTAGGCGTAGGCGCTGAAGCGTTCGGCTCTATCGCCGCGACGCCGCTCGGATCTTCACCCGAGTAAACTCGAACCCAGTCGACTTCCATCGTGGCGGGCCACGGCGTCGCACCATTCGGAGACCCGGGGAAATTGCCGCCGACAGCGAGGTTCAGAAGAAGATGGAAATTCTGGTCGAAAGGCGCTGATGGGCCGCCATTAAGGGCTGCCGAATTCCAGGAATTCTGTACGGCATACAGAAGGCCGTTGAAATACCAGCGAATTTCATCCTCGTCCCACTCTATCGCGTACGTATTGAAGCTCTCCGTAACATCAACGGATGGCGTGTAGGTAACCGACGTGAGTTGATTGCCCGGGAACTCACCGCCGTAGTGGATCGTTGCGAAAATTTCGTTACCGTTGGTGCCGTCGAGATTGATGGCCTCGACGATGTCGATCTCACCGGTTGCCGCCCAGACGCAGGGACGGTCGTTCCCTTGATCGTCCACACCGCAGATATAGTCGCTGTCCTGCGACAGCATCCAGAACGCCGGCCAGAGGCCCTGCCCCGAAGGCATCTTGATACTGGCCTCAACGCGACCATACTTGAATGCGAAACGGTCCTCAGTGTTGATCCTCGCGGACGAGTAGTTCAGCCCACCGGTATTTTCTCTACGTGCCGTGATTTCGAGCACGCCATTCACTATCTGCGCATTGTCAGGCAGGTAGTACTGCAACTCGTTGTTGCCCCAACCGCCAGGGAGTCCCTTCTCGGTGCCGTCACCGGTCGCGAAGAACCACACCTCCGGATCGATTTCCGGGCCGTCGAATTCCTCACTAAACACCAGTGTCAGTTCGTCACCCTCTGCAACCGGAAACGTGTCCGGGATAACCAGCGTCGGGTTGTTGATATTTTGATTGGCCTGCTGACCGATGTCGGCCGACGGGATATCGATTCTGTCTACTTGAGACAGCGGCGCCGCTTTGTCGCCATCACAGGCGGAGACGATCAGAATTGCGGACAAAGAAGCTGCGACCCGCAGCGATGCGTGCGAACAAAAACTCATGGAAAACCCCCGACAACACAGACCCGGCGTGATGCACCGGTACTATTCTTATTACCCTTAATCTACCGATTTTGACAGCGCTGTCAAATTGACCGGCCAAATGTTACAAATTGGTACAATACGGATGGTACCTGCGACAAGGTCAAGCGCTATCAGGGGTTGTGCGGATATGCGAGGTTTTCCAGCAGGTTGACCGGCCAGCAGGGCTGCCGCACCGGACATTCACCCTGGCCAGGCCCCGGTCGGGATTTTCCGGGCCAATTCCGCAATAACGGCACCCACGGCTGTGGATCAGGGACTCCCAGAGTAGACCCGCACCTAGTCCACTTGCATGGTTACAGGAAAGACTGCCGATCCGTTTGGCGCCCCTTTTGGTATTCATCATGCATCGTTCCGGAGTCTCGTTTCGTCCCGAAACTTATGTCAGATTGAGTGCGCGGTTCAAACCAACGCCAATCGTCTGGGCGAGCGATTCGAATTGACAAGCGAGGATTGATCCGGAGCCTGTTAAAGCGGGACGCGGCCACATGGCCGCGTCCCATGTTGTTCTTCTTATTGGGTCAGGCGTTCTGTGCGCACAGTTCTGTGCCACCTGTCGACGGCCGTTCCTCCAAACCAGCGGCCTCCGAGCGTCGGGTTTCGAGCATGCTCAGATGTGCATCCCGGATTGCGTTGATCCGGTCACCGTCGATAGCCGGCGCCGCAAAAAACGACGAAACCGCCGTCATGCCACCCAGGCTAAAGCTGAAAGCGTCGCGCGCTTTCTTGCCTTTCTCAAACATGGTCAGTTCTCCTTCACAAACTATGTTTCACTGTTGCCGAGCCGGGATATCCGGTTCGACGAGGGCACAATAGGGGTGTGAAGAAAAGACCTCAAACGAAAAGAATTCAGGCCTGAGTTGAGAAAAACTTACTTGGAATCAGCGAAGTTCTGAACAATCCAGTCCCGCAGCAGAGAGACACTCTCATCCTCGGCCCGGTCCTCAGTGCAGACCAGGTAGTAGCTGACATCGGCCACGTATTCGTCCTTGAACAGGCGCACGACGCTGCCCTCTTTGAACCACAGCTCGCCAATAGGCACCGGTACCAAAGCAGCGCCAATGCCGCGCTGCGCGGCCCGAACGACTGCGATCATCGAATCCAGCCGCGTCACTTTGCCATTCTCGGGCAGCTCAATTCGCGCCGCCTTCGCCCACCTCTTCCAGGCTTTTGGATGCGTCTCATGCACGATGATCGGGAAGTCACTGACGATCTTCCCGTCTTTGACCTTGATCGACTTCTTGAACTCGGGCGAACCGGCGGGCGCCAGACGCAAAGGGAACAGGAGGTTCGATGGCATATTCGCTGGCGGTGCTCGAAACAACCGAATCGACAGGTCAGCGTCGGAAGGATGCTTTTCCGAAGACTCATCGCTCGTGCCGACCTGGATGTCGATGTCCGGGTGCATGGCGGTGAACTCACTCAAGCGCGGCACGAAATACTCACTCGCAAAGAAGGGCTGCACCGAAATACGTATCGAACTCTTGATCGCGCCCTTCTTGTACTTTGCAGCGACGGCGTTCAGTTGCTCGATTAACGGACTGACGTCGGCGTAAAGCGCTTGTCCTGTTGCGGTCAGGCTGAGCTCACGACTGTTGCGATCGAACAGCTGCTCGCCGAGCTCCTCCTCGAGACTCTTGATCTGGTGACTGACCGCGGACGCGGTGATGAACAATTCTTCGCCAGCCGTGCGAAAGCTCTCATAGCGTGCGGCGACGCAGAATGTCCGCAGGCCACGAAGGGAGAGTTTGGGTTTGCTAGGCATGTGGGCTACTTGGCGTCCGCAGACAGAAGATCGACGACCGCTTGTTTCGGCGTGCGGTCAACATTAAAAATACCCCAGTGCTTTTCTGCACCCTTGGGATTGTCGGGATCGCCCTTCCAGGGTTCGTCGAAGGCTTCGAAGAAAAATACCGTCGTGTTTGTCGCACTCGCCCACTTGTCCAGGTCACGGTAATAGCGGGTTTGGTTGGCTTCGCTGGCCTGCTCGCTGAATTCCAGGGCGGTCGTCGCCCAGCCCGCTTCCAGAATTGCTATCGGTTTGTCCGGCAACGCTGCGTGCACGCGATCGATATTCTCGATCGTGTAAGGCATCGCCTCGTCGATACTCTTCTCTTCCCAGGCAGGATAGGTATGCACACCGAGAAAATCGACTTCGGCCGCCAACGGCGCTCCGTCGACAATCCACCACTCGTAGTTATCGGCAACGGTCACCGGCTGCTTAATAGCGGCCTTTACCTGTCGGACGTAAGCGATGACATTCTCCAGCGGTACCATATGGTCATTCCATTCGACCAGCGCCTCGTTGCCGACGTTCACCGCTACGACAATGTCTTCAAATCGATTGGCGTATTCGATACCGCGATTTATCTCTTCGGCATTTTCCAGCGTGTTTTGGGCGAGTTTCGCCTCGGGGATGGGTTCGTCGAGCCATGGACATCCCTCGTGGTTGCTGAATTCGGCATCCAGCCAGATACCAAGCAGGACCTTGATTGGCAGGTCGTGCTTTTCGATCAGTTCGAGCGTTGTCAGCGAATTTTCCTTGGCGTCATACAGGCGAATCAAACCGAAACCATGATCTATCAGGATCTGCAGGTCCTCGAGTATTTCCTCGTCGCTCGGATTCACTGCGCCGTTGCCGCGATCCGGATGCTGGCCTTCGCGAAAACCCGAGTAAGCCATCGCCATAACCTCGCCGGCCACACGCGCAGACGGCTGCTGCTGGTAAGCGACTGCTTGCTCCTCGACCGGCGCCGCGGACTGCACGGGCGTCGTAGAGTCACCGGGCGAACAGGCCGCAACAAGCAACAGGCCAAGGCCGAGCATTGTCAGTTTCATTTTGGTCATGGAATCTCTCGTCATTATCTATTTCTTACCGTCTCTGGGTTTTGTCGCGGCGATCAGCTCCCAGGTCTCAGAGCTCACCTGTTCGCGCAGGGCCAACAACTCCTGCAACGCGTCCAGATCCCGGTCCGGGTTTGCCGACATCATGGCTTCGGCCATCGGTACCGGGTCCAGGTTGTCCACGAGATCTACCGTGCTGTAGTTATAGGGTATCGATGATCCAAGTGGCGACACCAGCGCGTACATCGCCCAACCGGCGCGATAGCCCCCGTCAACCAGCGCCTCGTGTCCAGGTTTGAAGACCCGCGTCTCCATACGTTCATAGGCGTCCGGGTCGGCAGCATTCATGCGATTCACAATCGCGAAGCGATACTGGTTTGACGGTATCGCATCGATCATCTGCCATAGCTCGCTGGCGACGTGCTGACGCGACGCCCCGGTTCGCACCATCGCTTTCGTGAAGTCGCCGCGGGGATGTGCCACCTTGAACACCTCGTCGAACGCAGGGACGGCATTCAGCTGTGCAGAGCCGACATAGGTCGTCACCGTGTAGTAATCGCACCTCGAGCGATCCCCGTACTTCACCCAGTAAAGTGCCCAGCGCTCCTGCTTGCGCTGCTCAACCATCTCCTGGTGCATAGGCAGCCAGACACCGGTCTCTATACCTTGATACTCCGGCGACGTCGATTTCATGCACTCGACCGACACGTATCTCGGCGCCTTCTCGTCATTATCTGCGAGCACCCCGCCACACAAGAAAACGGCGACAGCAGCAACAAGACCTGAGCGTGTGCTTCTCATATTCATGATGCGCTCCTTGATTCACTATCGAGAGAATTCATATCAACGCCTCACCAGCATTGTTTCCAGTTCTTCCAGTGACCGGCCTTTGGTCTCGGGCAAGACACGCATGACGAATACCAGGCCAATAACAGCAAAAATGCCGTAAATCAGAAACGTGGTTGCGTTGCCGAAATTCTCGAGTTCCCAGGGAAAGATAAACGTCACCAGAAAAGCGATCGCAGAATTGATCAGCCCTACGAACGAGATCGCCATACCTCGAACATTGTTCGGGAAGAGCTCAGAGAACAACACCCACATGACAGGCCCGATCGAGATCGCAAAGCTCGCGACAAAGCCCAGTATGGCAAACAGTATCAACGTCGGATTCATCGCAATGGCGCTACTAACCAAAGCTGACTCATGCAGTTTGAAACTCTCGCGGCTTATGACTTCCGAGACGGCTTCTCGGAAATCAACGTCGCTGTCATAAGTTATTCCTGCCACCATCTCAATTTGGCCGCGATCGATCTCGGCCGGCAGTTTGTCGATCGCTTGCGCATCGAGCGTATAGGTTGCCGAGCCGAATCCGTAGGCAAGAGTCAGCATGCAGATTGCGATGCCGGTCATGCCGAAACCCAGCAACGGTCGTCGACCGAGTTTGTCGATTAACGCCATCGCCGCGATCGTAAAGCCGAGATTGACCAGCCCAACGAGCACTGCCTGCATAAACGCCGCATTCGTGCCAATGCCGGATTGTTCAAAGATCATCGGCGAGTAAAAGAAAACCGAATTGATGCCCGTGATCTGCTGCAGTATGCCGACCGACACGCCGATCGTGAGCACGAGTTTCATCGACGGATGAAACAGGGCCTTAAGCGATACACCGCCCTGCTCGGCTTCTGCCTCGATGCTGTCCCTGACCGCTTTAAGATCAATCGCGGCCTGTTCAGCGCCGCTCACCCGCTCCAGAACTTCACGCGCATCCTTGTCGCGGCCCTGCATAGCTAGCCAGCGGGGGCTTTCCGGAACGAACAGCAGCGCAAAGAAATACAGCACCGCCGGCAGCGTCTCGATCCCGAGCATCCAGCGCCAGCTCCACTCGCCCAGGCCGATCGCTGCCGCCCAGTCGGCCTCGGACTCGCCCAGCGTGAGTATCAGGTAGTTCGTGAAAAACGCCGCCGAGATACCGATGACAATATTCAGCTGATTGAATGACACCATGCGGCCGCGGATACTGGCCGGAGCGATTTCCGCGATGTACATTGGCGCGATTATCAGGGCTGCCCCGACGCCAAGACCGCCGACCATGCGCGCAATTACGAGTGTTATGAAATTGGGTGCAAATGCCGAGGCGATCGCTGATACGGCGAACAAGGCCGCCGCGATCTTCAGCACGGGACGTCGACCGATACGGTCGCTAATCGGGCCGGCCACCATCATCGCGAACGTCGCTGTCAGCGCGAGGGATGACACCGACCAGCCGAGCTCGATTTTCGACAGCTCAAACTCGGTCTCGATAAATCCGACTACGCCGGAAATAACCGAGGCATCGAACCCCATCAGGAAACCGCCAAGTGCAACGATAAGCGCTACCGTTGTTGTGAATCGCGTGCCTTGCTTCATTGTTATTATCCTGCGGCTCAGTCGCTGTCGACGATGCGAAATTCGCTGCGCAGCTGCGTCTCCGAACTGCCGCCAACCCAGACATGGAACTCACCGGCTTCGGTCATCAGCTGCATGTTGCGACCATAGAATGCGAGATCGTCGGTATGCAGCTCGAACTCGATGGTTTCGGTCGTTCCCGGCTCCAGCATGACGCGCTTGAAGCCCTTGAGTTCCTTCACCGGCCGCGTGACATTGCCGACCAGGTCACGAACGTACAACTGCACAACTTCCTCTGCAGTGACGTCACCGATGTTTGCCAGCTCTGCGCTGACGGTCACCGTCCCACCCATGCCAATCTCGGACGCGCTCACGCGAATGTCTTCGTAGGCGAACTCGGTATAGGAAAGCCCATGACCAAATGCGAATAGCGGCGTGTACCCGGCGTCGAGGTGAAACGCTGTCATACCCAAAGACAGTTGCGGCGCGTGCGCATCGATGTCGTCAATGTGCACCACCGTGTCCGGCGATGGCGGTTTGCCGGTATTTTTCTGGTTGTAGTAGATCGGTATCTGTCCGACCATGCGCGGGAAGGTCGCCGGCAGTTTACCGGACGGCGATTCAATACCGAACAACAGGTCCGCGATCGCCGGCCCGCCCATCGTGCCGGGATGCCAGGCGAATAAAATAGCGTCGACCTGGTCCACTATGTTCGTCAAGGTCAGTGGTCGGCCGGCCAGGATAACGGCAACCACGGGTTTTCCAGTTTCCCGAATGCGCCGCACGAGCTCCGCCTGATCGCCGGGAAGACTGATGTCTGCGCGCGAATGCGCCTCGCCCGAGAGAATCGACTCTTCGCCGAGGAACAGGATGACGGCGTCGGAACTGCGCGCAACATCCACGGCGTCGTCAAATGCGTCGCTGGCCCTGCTTCGCGAGTTTTCCATGGCGCGGACATAGCGCACATCGATAGCGTGGCCTACCAGGCTGTGGATAGCATGCATTGGCGTAACGCTCAGGTCTGCATCGCCATCAAAAATCCAGGTACCGAGTTGCTCGTACGGCGCGTCGGCGAGCGGCCCGATGACCGCGACCGACGCGAGCTTCTCCGCTGCAAGCGGCAAGACGCGACGATCGTTCTTGAGCATAACAACGCTTTGCAACGCTGCTTTTCTTGCCGTCTTGAGCGCTGCCTTGCTGGCAATTGGCGGCAGTTCTGCGGGATCCGTGTAGGGTTTATCAAACAAGCCGAGGCGAAACTTGGCGCGAAGAATGTAGCTTACGGCACTATCGATATGGCGCTCGCTTATGCGGGCTTCCTCAAGCAACGCCGCGAGATGATTGCTGTAAGCATCGCCGTGCATTTCCATATCGACGCCGGCACTGATGGCTTCGAACGCGGATTCTTTGTCGTTTTCGGTCAGACCGTGGATCTGGAGCTGGCGTACGGAGTCCCAGTCACTGACGACCAGTCCCCCGAAATCCCACTCGTCGCGCAGTACCTGTCGCAAGAGGAACTCGTTGGCCGTTCCCGGTACACCGTTAATATCGCTGAATGAGGTCATCAGCGTCATTACGCCAGCATCGACGGCCGCTTTGAACGGCCGCAGGTAAACATTGCGCATCTCGTTTTCGGGGATATTCGTGGTCGCATAGTCACGACCACTTTCGGAGGCGCCGTAGCCGGCAAAGTGCTTGGCGCACGCAGCTATCGTTCCGTTTGCGCCCAGGTCATCACCCTGAAAGCCAATGACCGTCGCCGCCGCCAGCTCGCTCGCCAGGTACGGATCTTCGCCGAAACTCTCGGCAATGCGGCCCCAGCGAGCGTCCCGCGATATATCGATCATCGGCGCGAAGGTCCAGTTGATACCGGTCGTTGCGGCCTCGAGCGCAGCGATGCGTGCGCCCGCCGTTACGATCTCCGGGTTCCATGTCGCGGCCTGCGCAAGCGGTATGGGCATGACAGTCTTGAATCCGTGAATAACATCGCGGCCAATCAACAGCGGAATTCCCAGCCGACTTTCCTCAACGGCAATACGCTGCAGTTCATTGACAACGTCAACATCGACAACATTCAGAACGGAGCCGATGTTTCCTGCGCGAAGGCCTGCCCCCAGGGTTTCAGGCGCATAGCCGTCGCTGCCATTTCGCTGGCTCATTTGTCCGACCTTCTCTGCAAGCGTCATTTCCTGAAGCAATGCCGTAACACGCCGCTCGACAAGGTCGCGTTCGCCGGGGGTGTTTTGGATAGATGCGCTCATAGTGGTGGTACTTGCAAACAGCAAACAGGCTGCGGAAATGACGATGACTCTGGAGACTCTATAAAGGAGAAGGTCGCGAATCAGGAGCAACATTGACGGCGCCACATGTTTCTTCTTCTTACACCCAAGGCAGTATTCGTGACAGAGGTACGAAACAAGCTACCCTCCGCCGTTCTCTTGATGACGCCGAGATTGCTGCCCCATTAAGGTATTGCAGCGATTCTGGATGTCATGTTCATCAGAATCTATGTGTCTGTTTTGTAGCAACATTTGACAGCGCTGTCAATTTGATGGACGATGCGAAATCGCCGAAATACGCCGTATTCAGGGCTGGAAATAACAATGACAAAAGCCACCCACTACGAAACCCGTCCAGAAGATCGGATTCCGTTTCACCACAAAGTCATTTACGGGTTCGGTGCATTCACTAACAACCTGCTGGCGTCCGCGATCGGCGGCATGGTCATCGTTTTGAACCTTGGTTTTGGTATGAGTCCGGTGCTAGTCGGATTACTGGGGTCGCTGCCACGACTGACCGACGCGTTGACCGATCCTTTGATGGGTTACATTTCTGACCACACACGCTCGCGCTGGGGCAGGCGCCGCCCGTATATCTTCGTTGGCGCTATCGCAGCGGGTCTGGTCTATGTGCTGCTATGGCAATTGCCGTCGGACGCCAGCGAATCTTACTATTTCTGGCGCTTCCTGGCTGGGTCGTTGGTCTTCTTTCTAGCGTACACGATTTTCGTCACGCCCTGGGTGGCGCTCGGATACGAATTGACACCGGATTACCACGAACGCACGAGACTGATGGGCGTGCAAAACTTTATTGGTCAAACGCCCTACCTGATCGCGCCATGGTTTCTTTGGATCATGCAGAATGAGCTGTTGTTCGATGACATGCGAGAAGGTGCAGCCGGGCTCGCGTTTGCGATCGGTATTGTCGTTGTCGCGCTCGGCATACTGCCTGCCATTTTTCTTCGCGAACGATTCTCGGTTAGCGATAGCATTCAGGACCCGCAAAAACTTACGCTGTTAGAAAGCACGGCTGACTTTTTGAAGGGCTTTGCAATGAGCCTTAAATTCAAGCCATTCCAGCAGCTTTGCGTTGCAACGTTTCTCGTATTTAACGGTTTCATCATGATCGCGGCATTTCAGTTCTATGTGATCATCTACTTTT
>Ga0316201_10004703_pt1 | contig 10363 bp, 7 predicted proteins | sample CS6wburrow_MG_FD_204516 | JGI IMG/M metagenome (GOLD analysis project Ga0316201, IMG submission 204516) | Coastal sediment microbial communities from Delaware Bay, Delaware, United States - CS-6 worm burrow | ecosystem: Environmental > Aquatic > Marine > Coastal > Sediment | place: USA: Delaware... | reverse complement strand
CGCGTAGCTCTTACAGCCGGGCCTTTTCTGGCGTTCAGGACTCGAAACTGGATGCCGGCATGATCTGTCGCGAGCGCCATCGCACCACCCAAAGCATCAATTTCTTTCACCAGGTGGCTTTTCCCAATCCCGCCAATTGCAGGATTGCAGGACATTTGGCCCAGGGTTTCAATATTATGAGTCAGTAGCAGCGTTGAAACACCCATCCGCGCAGAAGCCAGAGCCGCTTCAGTGCCCGCATGACCGCCGCCAATTACAATAACGCCATACTGATTGGGATAATTCACTCGTTCTACCTGACACTGTATTCAATAAATTAAATCGGCCCACCAGTATAATGATTCGAATTTAAATATAAAGCGCTGTTAACGACTTTGTTCTGATCATCATTCTGCAGGTAATTATTAGTATTTATTTAATACTTAAAAGATTTTAATTACTGTAATTACTATAGCGACGAAAATATGCGCACAACTATTAAAAACCTTTTTGTTTCATCAAGATAGCGTTAATTAAAGTCTGTGTTTAAAGCTTATATTAGCGGGTGAAAACCGGCTTACGGGCTGGGGGTAACACTTATACTTATAAACAGGTCTGTTATATCCACAATTCATACCGGGATTGTGTTGGTACTTTTAAACAGGTTTTCCACAGGGCTTATTTAAAAAAAATAAATTATTCGGTCACTTTCCTATACAAAAACTACCGAATATTTTTCCTAATAAGTCATCGTTACTAAAATCACCTGTTATTTCATCTAAAGCCTGTTGCGCCAATTTAAGATCTTCAGCTAACAGCTCGCCTGCGCATTGCATGGTTAATTGATGTGCGCCTGTCAAAAGAAATGACCTGGCACGATCAAGCGCATCAAGATGTCGACGTCGAGCGCTGAACGTACCCTCTGTTGTTCCGGTGATTCCAATACATTCTTTAAGGTGGGATGTTAATAAACCCATACCGGTATTCTGCTTGGCAGACAGGCGAATAACCGGACAAGGGGCACTGCAGTCGTTGATCAAGTCAGGTACTAAATCGAGTAAATCAATTTTGTTCTGGATGACCGTCACTTTCTCCAGTGATTCAAGATGGGAAAAGAAATCCGGCAAAATCACATCCGGTTGAGTAGCTGGGTTGGTGCTTGCATCAACAACGACCAGTATTCGATCTGCTTTTTTTATTTCGTCCCAGGCACGTCGAATACCTTCCTGTTCAATTAGATCGGTGCTTTTTCTAAGTCCGGCGGTGTCGATAATGTGTAAAGGAATACCATCGATATGAATTGATTCTTTTAATAAATCTCTGGTGGTACCCGGTATATCGGTAACGATCGCGCTTTCGCGGCCAGAGAGCGCGTTCAGCAAGCTGGACTTACCCGCATTAGGTAAACCGGCGATAACCACTGTCATCCCCTCTCTGAGCGCAGAACCCTGATAAGCTTTTCCTATCAGATCCTCCAGTTTTGCCTGAATGATTGCCAGGTCATTTTGAATTTTACCGTCGGCAAGAAAATTGATTTCTTCTTCCGGAAAATCAATTGCGGCCTCTACATACATCCTTAACTCGATCAGTGCCTCGACAAGTTCATGAACCTGTTTTGAGAAAACTCCCTGGAGTGTGCGCATTGCACCCAAAGCCGCTTGTTCCGAGCTGCTGTCGATTAAGTCAGCAATAGCCTCGGCTTGAGACAAGTCCAGTTTGTTATTAAGGAAGGCCCGCTCTGAAAACTCACCCGGGCGCGCCATCCTTGCACCCAGAGAAAGGATGTTTTTAATGATTAAATCAATGATTACCGGACCACCATGCCCCTGAAACTCGAACACATCTTCACCGGTAAAAGAATGAGGGTTATTGAAATAAAGGGCTATACCCTTATCCAGGACCCGGTCATCGGCATCATAAAAATTACCGAAGTAGGCATAGCGGGGAGGGATGTCTTTTTTTAATACTTGCGCGGCGATCAATTTAGCGTGCGGACCGGAAACACGAATAACCCCGACACCACCCCGACCTGGCGGTGACGCCTGGGCAACGATAGTATCGGTATCAGAGGAAACAAGCATACTTGGCTGGTGATGCGTCTAAATGCTCGTTGTTAAGCAGCATTGTTACTAGGTTGGTTTTATCTTTCCGGCATTTTCAATTTGTCGTGTGATAACCCACTGTTGCGCTATAGAAAGAAGGTTGTTTACCACCCAGTACAAAACCAGTCCAGCCGGGAACCAGAGGAAGAAAAAGGTGAACATTATCGGTAATATTTTCATAATGCGCGCTTGCATGGGATCTGGTGGCTCAGGGTTTAATGTTTGTTGAATAAACATCGAACCACCCATCAGTATTGGCAGGATAAAATACGGGTCTTTTACAGAAAGATCCGTAATCCACAGCGCAAACGGGGCATGCCGAAGCTCAACACTTTCCAGTAGCACCCAATACAGGGCAATAAACACAGGCATTTGAACCAAAATAGGCAGACACCCGCCTAGCGGGTTTATCTTTTCCTTTTTATATAAGGCCATAACGGAAGCAGACAATTTCTGCTTGTCATCCCCGTGCAGTGTTTTCAGGCGCTGCATTTCAGGCCCGACTCGGCGCATGTTGGCCATAGACCGATAACTGGTTGCGGATAAGTGGAAAAATAGTAATTTCACCGCGAGCGTGGTTAAAACAATAGCCCAACCCCAGTTGCCGACAAAGCCATGAAGTTTGGTAAGCAGCCAAAAGAGTGGCTGGGCAATAAACCATAGCCAGCCATAATCTACAGTGAGTTCCAACCCCGGGGATATTTCCGCAAGACGGTTTTGTATCTTTGGCCCGACGAATAACTGCGCCTTTATCACTCTGGTTTCACTGGGTGCGATAGTAACCTTTTGACCGATCAGTCCGGCAATATTGTCACCATTGCCACTTTTGCGGGTTTGGTAAGTGTAGAGCTCGCTCTTGTCCGGAATCCAGGCTGAAAGAAAGTAGTGCTGCAAAATGGCAATCCAGCCGCCGGTCATTTTTTCTTTTAATGGATCATCTGAAAAGTCACTGAAGGCAATCTTGGTGTAAGGGTCATTTTCAGTGGTTGTTGCAGCACCCAGGAAAGACGACATACCCATAGAAGTTGTTTGGCTCGGATCACTGCTGTTGTCACGCTTTAGCTGGGCAAAGAAATTGCCTTGCCAATTCCCTGATGACTGGTTGTTGATAATAAAATCAATATCCATCAAGTAGTTACCACGGACAAAGGTAAAGCGCTTGGTAATAGTTACCCCGCTCGCATCAATCAGCATTAAATCAACAACCAGATTGTCTTTGCCATCTTCCATTACGTAGCTATTTTGGCTGCTTGTATAGACGGGTCGCCCCTTGTTTGACGCGTCGGGGCCATTTAAACCGACGAGACCGCTCTGGGCAATATAAGTAACCTGATTACTTTGTTCGAGTACAACAAATGGTACATCGGGTTTACCGAGGGTCATCGGGTATTTTTTTAATGCAGCTCTAACAACATCGCCACCGCGGGGATCAATTTGTATTATTAAGGTATCGGTTTCTACTGATATAAGCTGGTTTGGTTGTTGGGCTGGCTGGAGCGGTAATGACTGAGCCTGAGGAGACTCTGCGCTGGGTAAGTCAGCAGGCGCGTCCTTTGAAGCTGGAAGTTCGTTGCTCTCGCTTTCTCCGTGAAGGGTAGTTACCTGATCAGAGGTTACCTGGTCTCGTTGTTGAGAAACCGGCTGGCCATAGTCTTCATTCCAGGCAAGAACAAGAAGGTAGGCAACAACCGCTAAAGCGGATGTTATTACTAAACGTTGTGAGTCCATGAGTTATCCGCAGAGGTGTGTTTGTTTTCCGGCACTAAATCTATGCCGCCTTCATGCCAAGGGTGGCACTTACTTAAACGTCTGAATGTTAACCATGTGCCTTTCAGGGCGCCATGTTCATTGATTGCAGTTTTGGCGTAGCATGAGCAAGAGGGATAAAAACGGCAATTGTTTCCCAAAAAAGGGCTTAGTATCAAGCCGTATGTGTTTAACAAAAATATTAGAAGTTTACGCATTTATCTCACGCTTACCTTGTGCCTGGTTGATCAGCTTGAGCCACAACGAGGCAAAGCCGTTGTTTATATCATCGTTGCTTAAACCATCAAAACCTTTTCTCGCGAGCACAATAATATCTACTGGAGGCATCTCGTTACAATGAAGACGAAAATACTCCCTTATTATTCGTTTTATCCGATTTCTTTGTACTGCGTGTTGGACCTGCTTCTTGGTAATAACGAAACCGACACGAGCGTGCGTTAATTTATTGGGCGCCGCAAGCAGCAAGAGATTTCTTGTTGAAGCTTTCAAATTAGCCTGAGCGAAAACACGCTGAAACTCAAAAGGCTTGAGCAAGCGTTTCTGCTTACTAAATCCAGGCTCAGCCATTCAGACGCTTCGACACACCATGTTTCCTCATCGAGGATTAAGCAGCTAAGCGTTTGCGACCTTTAGCACGGCGACGCTTGATTACAAGCTGTCCATTTTTTGTTGCCATACGCGCACGAAAACCATGGTTACGCTTGCGCTTAATATTGCTAGGTTGAAATGTTCTTTTCATAATGACTTCTCAATACCAGAATTAAAAACAATGGAACCCAATAACTTAAATTGATTTGGCGCCATTTTGGGAGGGTGGATTCTATTGAATTCAAACCAAATCTGCAATTTATTCCTGAATAAAGCCAGAAAATATCAGTGTTTTTATGATATGAACGCCCTTTAGGTTATGTTGGCCACAAAGAAACTTGTTGTTTCGGCCTGGTTCGCAGGTTGGCTTGGCGTTGATGACAGGCGGCAATTGACCAAAACAGAGCAGTTTGCTATTTGTGATATTTCCATATGAACACCAATATGAAAAACCGGATGTGAACGGCAGAAATATATTAAACCATTGAAAAATAAAGGAATATAATTAATAAAAGCAATCTTTACCTGTGGATAAGTTTTGCTCAACAGGGTAGAATGCTATTCCTGTTTGATACCGTAACTAAACGAGAACTTTGGGTGAGCCAGTCGCTTTGGAATAAATGTATAGATCGACTGCAGAGTGAATTGCCGCAGCAGCAATTTAACACCTGGATTCGACCGTTACAGGTTAAAGTAGATGGCACAACCTTGTGTTTGTTGGCGCCGAATCGTTTTGTTCTCGACTGGATTACACAGCGCTACTTGCAGCGCATTAATGAGATCGTGGTCGAAACAGAGCCATCCATCTTATCAATAGAGATTACCATTGGCAGTAATGAGGTTGCACCACTCAAATCGGAGCATAAAATTTCATCTGCTACACGCAACCCGGAAGCAAACAAAGAGGACGGGGTTCCTGCAAGCAGAAACTCTAAGGGTATTATCGCGCATCAAAGTGGATTGAATAAATCTTTTACCTTTAAGACCTTTGTTGAAGGAAAGTCTAATCAGCTGGCCCGTGCGGCAGCTCTTCAAATAGCAGAGAATCCAGGCACAGCTTACAACCCTTTATTTATCTATGGCGGTGTTGGGCTGGGCAAGACCCATTTGATGCATGCGGTTGGTGACCACATGCTCAAGCTTAACCCCAGGGCGAAAGTTGTTTACCTGCATTCCGAGCGTTTTGTCGCTGACATGGTAAAGTCGCTTCAATTAAACGCGATTAATGAGTTTAAGCGTTTTTATCGATCCGTTGATGCCTTGCTCATCGATGACATCCAGTTTTTCGCGGGCAAAGAGCGTTCACAGGAAGAGTTTTTTCATACCTTTAATGCTTTGTTGGAGCGCGAGCAACAAATTATAATGACCTGCGACCGTTACCCAAAAGAAATAAAAGGCCTGGAGGAGCGTTTGAAGTCGCGGTTTGGGTGGGGTTTGACTGTGGCTGTAGATCCGCCGGAACTTGAAACCCGTGTTGCGATATTAATGAAAAAAGCAGAGCAGGCAAAAATTAAATTGCCCTATAACGCCGCTTTTTTTATTGCTCAAAAAATAAAGTCTAATGTACGAGAGCTTGAGGGCGCACTTAAAAGAGTGATAGCGAGTGCTCACTTCACTGGTAAAGAAATTGATACTGATTTTGTCAGGGAGTCCCTTAGGGACCTGTTGGCTCTGCAGGACAAAATGATCAGTATTGACAATATTCAACGAACGGTTGCGGAATATTACAAAATTAAAATGGCGGACATGTTGTCGAAGCGCAGGACTCGTTCTGTGGCGAGGCCAAGACAGGTTGCCATGTCACTGGCTAAGGAGTTAACGCGCCATAGTTATCCGGAAATTGGAGATGTTTTTGGTGGTCGCGATCATACAACGGTTATTCACGCATGCCGGAAAGTTAAAGAGCTTAAAGAGACCAATATTGATATTCGGGAAGACTACAATAATTTATTGCGTCTGCTGACAGCATAAAGCAGGCGCTAGACGGGCAAAAACACGGAACCAATTGAGGACAGTAATATGAAATTTGAAATATCCAGGGAGATGCTATTAAAGCCACTTTCTTTGGTAGCAGGTGTTGTTGAGCGCCGACAAACATTACCCGTTTTATCTAACGTTCTCATTGTTGTTGATGGTGACCAGTTATTATTGACAGGCACTGATCTTGAGGTTGAACTAATTGGTCGCGCTACGTTGGATCAGGTGTACGATTCCGGTGAAGTTACAGTACCAGCAAGAAAGCTGGTTGATATCTGCAAAACCCTGCCAGAGGGTTCTGTGATCAGTATTTCACTGGAAGGCGATAAGCTTATTGTGAAATCTGGTCGAAGCCGTTTTTCCTTATCCACCCTGCCGGCGGCTGACTTCCCGAATATTGAGGAAGGACCCCAAAGCCTGGGTTTTATGATGACCCAGGGTCAAATGAGATGCCTTATTGATAGAACCAGTATTGCTATGGCTCAGCAGGATGTCAGGTATTATCTTAATGGTATGTTGTTTGAAATTACCACTGGCCATTTAAAGGCTGTCGCCACTGATGGTCATCGCTTGGCGCTGTGTGAAGTCGAGGCTGATGTGAAGGTTACGGACGCCTTGCAGATTATCGTGCCAAGAAAAGGTGTGATGGAGCTCAACCGATTGCTCGTCGAAGATGATGAGACTGTTATTAAAATAGCTATTAGCACGAATCATATATGTGTGGTATCAGAAAGTTTAACCTTCACCTCCAAGCTGGTCGACGGCAAGTTCCCCGATTATCGGCAGGTTATTCCAAAGGACAGTACTAAAGAGCTTATTGCAGAGCGTGAGCAATTAAAGCAGGTGTTAAGTCGAGCGGCTATTTTGTCGAACGAAAAATACCGGGGTATCCGGTTTGTTCTAGAGGAAGATCTCCTGCAGGTATTCGCCAATAACCCGGAGCAGGAAGAGGCAGAAGAATCTTTAGCTGTTCACTATAAAGGCGAGCTTCTGGAAGTTGGTTTTAATGTGAGTTATTTGCTCGATGTGTTATCGGTTACCAGCAGTGAGAATATCAAAGTGCTGTTATCAGACGCTAACAGCAGTGCGTTGATTAAAGAAGTTTCTGGCAATGATAATGTTGAGTATGTTGTGATGCCGATGCGTCTTTAGGGGCTAGTTGCTCGAAGGCTCGCCGCCCTCTTCCTATGTCTATCTCATCCTTATCGATAACCCACCTGCGAAACATCGGCTCTATCTCTTTAGAGCCAAGCCCGGAAATTAATATTATTTGCGGACCTAATGGTAGCGGCAAGACAAGTATTCTTGAGGCTATCTTTTTGTTGGGGCGTGGACGTCCGTTCAATCCGAGCGACCGAAATAGCGTTATTCAAAAAGGCCATGACTCCTGCACAGTATTTGGCAGCGTCACCCTAGCCAAAGATATTATAAAAATACCCGTGGGCGTAAACAGGCGTATGGATGGTTCTCACAGGATTCGTATTTCTGGCGAGACTGTTAAATCCAAATCAACTTTAGCTGAGTTGTTACCCCTTCAGGTTATCTCACCGGATGCGTTTAAACTCCTCTCTGGCGGGCCCAGTAACCGTCGTCAATTTCTGGACTGGGGAGTGTTCCACGTGGAACAGACCTTTCATGAGAGATGGTCACGTTTAAACCGAAGTTTAAAACAGCGCAACAAACTGTTGAGACATGGTAATATTGCGCCTTCCCTGCTTTCGTCATGGGATGCGGAGTTTATAGAGAACGCAATAGCAGTTACCCGCTTGAGAGCTGCTTATGCGGAGAAGTTCAAACCATTGTTTGCCAGCATTCTGGCAAGACTGTCTGATCTTGAAGGTGTTGCAATAAGTTTCTATCCAGGCTGGGATCGGGCGAAGACTCTGGAAGAAGTAATGGCTGGCTCGAGACTGCGCGATCAAAAGCAAGGGTTTACTCATTACGGACCGCAACGAGCTGATATTAAAGTTAAGTATCTACAGCACAGTGCGGCTGACACGTTGTCCAGGGGCCAGCAAAAAATTGTTATTTGTGCTATGAAACTTGCGCATGGTTACCTTTATACGCAAGCGACCGGGAGAGCATGCCTCTACCTTATCGATGATTTAGCAGCAGAACTGGATGTGCATCATCGAACATTATTATGTAATTTACTGGCTGAACTTGATTGCCAGATGTTCTTAACCTGTGTTGAGGCTTCTACTTTTAATGAGTACTGGCATTCAAAACAACGAAAAATGTTTCACGTGGAACGCGGCACGGTAGAAGCTTAATTAGTTTGGAGCGTTATATGAGCGAACAAAGTGTTTACGATTCATCAAGTATTCAGGTGTTAAAAGGGCTCGATGCAGTCCGCAAGCGACCGGGTATGTACATTGGTGATACCGACGATGGTACTGGCTTGCACCATATGGTATTCGAGTTGGTGGACAATTCTATTGATGAAGCGCTGGCCGGACATTGTTCCGAGATCAAAATAGTCATTCATCCGGATGAGTCAGTGACGGTCTCCGATAATGGTCGAGGCATTCCGGTTGATCTCCACGAAGAAGGTGTTTCCGCCGCGGAAGTTATCATGACCGTATTGCACGCAGGCGGTAAATTTGATGACAACTCATACAAAATATCGGGCGGCCTGCATGGTGTAGGTGTTTCGGTTGTGAATGCCTTGTCGAGTGTGCTGACTTTGACTATTCGTCGAAGCGGCATAGTGTATGAGCAGGTATACAATGATGGAGTGCCAGCGGCGCCCCTAGCCCAGATAGGTGAAACCAAGAATTCCGGCACACAAGTACACTTCAAACCATCACCGGCAATTTTTACCAATATTCTGTTTCATTATGATCAACTGGCAAAGCGAGTGCGGGAATTGTCATTCCTGAACTCCGGCGTGTGCATCGTTTTGAAGGATGAGCGCAGTGGTGAAAGTACCACTTTTAAACATGACGGCGGTTTGAGTGCTTTTGTTGACTATCTGAATCAGAAAAAAAAGCCGATCAATAAAATGTTCCATTTCAACACGACGCGTGAAGATGGTATTGGGGTCGAAGTCGCACTGCAATGGAACGATAGCTTCCAGGAAAATATTTTTTGCTTCACGAATAATATTCCACAACGAGATGGCGGTACGCATCTGGCGGGTTTTAGGGGCGCGCTTACGCGTTCACTGAACACCTATATAGAAAAGGAAGGTTTGCTCAAGAAAGCCAAGGTGAACACCTCGGGTGATGACGCCAGAGAAGGGTTGACGGCGATCATATCTGTAAAGGTACCAGACCCCAAGTTTTCTTCTCAAACCAAGGATAAGCTGGTTTCGTCCGAAGTTAAGTCTGCCGTAGAGCAGGAAATGAATGCCTCTATAGCCGATTATTTGCAGGAAAACCCTCAGGATGCAAAAGCAGTAGTACAAAAAATGATTGATGCCGCTCGTGCCCGTGATGCGGCGCGCAGAGCGCGTGAGATGACTCGAAGGAAAGGAGCGCTTGATATTGCGGGCTTGCCCGGTAAATTGGCGGACTGTCAGGAGAAAGATCCGGCTTTATCAGAGCTGTATTTAGTGGAGGGCGACTCCGCTGGCGGCTCAGCCAAGCAGGGCCGGAATCGTAAAACGCAGGCAATACTGCCGCTTAAAGGGAAGATTCTGAACGTTGAAAAAGCCCGTTACGACAAGATGTTGTCATCGGCAGAGGTCGGTACGTTAATCACGGCGTTGGGTTGCGGCATTGGCAGGGAAGAGTTTAACCCGGATAAATTACGTTATCACAGAATAATTATAATGACTGATGCCGATGTTGATGGCTCGCATATTCGAACTTTGTTGCTTACATTTTTCTTCCGCCAGATGAATGAGCTGGTTGAGAGAGGGCATGTTTATATCGCCCAGCCGCCACTTTATAAAGTAAAGAAGGGCAAGCAAGAGCAATATCTAAAGGACGATAATCGGCTGAATG
>Ga0316201_10004701_pt1 | contig 10365 bp, 11 predicted proteins | sample CS6wburrow_MG_FD_204516 | JGI IMG/M metagenome (GOLD analysis project Ga0316201, IMG submission 204516) | Coastal sediment microbial communities from Delaware Bay, Delaware, United States - CS-6 worm burrow | ecosystem: Environmental > Aquatic > Marine > Coastal > Sediment | place: USA... | reverse complement strand
CCAAAAGCTCTTTTCAATGTGGCACACCTATCTCCTGCGCACTGCCACGGACTGATCCCGGATGCGATATCTGGCCACTGGCAGCTTTTGGTTCCTGGTCCCCTGAGGGCGCCCAAGACCTGTCTCTCCCAAACCGCGTCGTGATGCCATGCAAGACTTTATAACCGAGGAATGGAAACGGCTGGCGATCGCCGGCAACCTGAGCGATTTTGAGTCGATCTGGGGTAAGGATATCGGCTGGTTCGAGGAGCCCAATCAGCGCCGCGGGGGCTGGAGTGGCGTGTCACGCCTGGTAATAGAGCTTCCGGATGCCGGCCCGACGGCCGTGTTCATCAAACGCCAGCAAAACCATGTCACCCGAACCTGGCGCCACCCGGCGAGGGGAATAACGACCTTCAGGCGCGAGTTCGAGAATTTGCAATGGCTCCAGGCCGTCGGCGTGCCTACACTGGACGTGCTCTATTTCGCGGAGCGCACGTCTGGTGACGACCGCCAGGCCATCCTGATCTCCCGCGAACTGACAGGCTACGAATCCCTGGAAGACCATATCTCGGACTGGCAGCAGCACGGCTTTCCGGAGAGACCTGTCTGGCACAGGCTGATACGCAAACTTGCGGGCATAGCGAGCCACATGCACAAGCATCATATCCAGCAGAATTGCTTCCTGCCAAAACATGTGTTCATCGCCGGGCTCGATGGTGAGATCGATATTAGGTTGATCGATTTCGAGAAGGCCAAGCGCCGCTTGACTGTCGACAGTGCCATGCTCCGGGATCTGGACACCTTCAACCGACGTTCGCCCGGGCTGCGAACGACAGACCGACTGCGGTTTCTATTGGCTTACTGCGGACAGGACAAGGTGGATTCGAATGTCCGCGACATCTGGCGGCGACTGGTCGCCATCAGAGCAAAGAAGCACCGCAAATAATGATAGGCCGAATGGCGGTATGAGCAAACTCATTGAAGACCACATCTACCTCGCCAGCATCCTGGGGAGCATGCTGATCTCCTTTTGGTTGATTGCAAATGACGACATCATTTACCGCGATGCGGTTTTGTATCTGACCGTTGCAAGAAATTTTCTGGATGGGGGTTTGGTTTCGGCGTTTGGGACCTTCCCGTGGCCTTTTTACGGCATATCGATAGCGATAGTTCACAAGATCACCAGCCTGGATCTGGAACATTCCGCCTATCTCCTTACTATTGCCCTCGAAGCCATTATCAGCGTTACGTTCGTCAAATTATATATCTGTATTTCTCCGGAGAAGAGTCGGCCCTGGGTTGCACTGCTCTTCATCCTGACCTTCCCGATTCTAAACGAATATCGTGGCGAGATCCTCCGCGGCTATGGCTTCTGGGCCTTCACGTTGATGGCCACCTATCATTTCATCCTGTATTTTCAACATGGCAGACTCCGCAATGCCATTGCATGGCAGGCATTGATAACGGTAGCGGCGTTGTTCCGCCCCGAGGCCATCGTTATAGCAGCAGCGGGGCCATTGTACTTCCTGTTCCTGTTCAAAAGACCCTTTCTCGACCGCCTGAAACAGACACTACAGCTCCAGTTCATATTCCTCTTCCTTGTAGCATCATTCCTGCTGACGATGATTCTATCGAGCCGCATGAGAGACATGGTCTTCAGCAACCTCCCGATGCAGTTCGAGTACATGTCGATCACACTGGTCCTGGCCAACTTCAATGCGGCGACACAGAATCTTATCGATCATGTGCTTCCATTCGAATACTCGGAAAGATATAGCACCCTGATCCTCGGCAGCGGCCTCCTGATCATGCTGCTCTTCAAGATCATCAACAATATGGGCCTGGTCTATTCCGCCGTTTGGTTTGTTGGTCTGCGCAGGAAGTGGACTCAGCTCAAACCTGAGTACTATATCATTCTCTATTTTTCGCTGATTTCCCTATCCATCCTCGTCGTTTTTGTCAGCAGCCGTCTTTTTGTATCGTCAAGATACACCGTGATGCTGCTCCTTTTCCTAGGCCTTGCTTTTACTCAATACTTCGACGCCTTCCTGAGAATCCTGCAGGAGAATAATAGGAAGTATCTGCTAGTGTTTCTCTATGTTTTCATTGGCGCACTATTCCTCGGCAGCATGGTTTCCACCAGCGCCGGGAAGGCCCCCATAAAGCTCGCGGCGCAATACAGCATCCCGGTAATCAATCCGGGCGACAAGACGGCCTGCAATGACAACCGTTTTTTCTTCTATAGCGATTTTTCATGCAGCTTCCGTCCCGAGTTGAATAAGGAACTGGAAAATGAGACCAGCCGAAAGAAAATTGAGGACGATTTTCAGTATCTGTTGCTTTGGGTAAAGAACGAGGATCAAACCCTGCAGAATGCGCTGAACAAAGACAAGAACCTCCTGCTCATCAAGGAATTCAGCAATCGTGACAACGATAGGGGACTTTTGTATAAGATTCAGAACCGATAGCAAATTGGAACCGTGAAAGGGGCTAGCATCTGCAGCCATGCAGTTCTAGAGATTCAACACGAATATCTCAGAGTACACCGGTGTCGGTGAAAGTATTTCATTCTTTGCGGCCTTGTACTGATAGGGGTTTCCCCATATCACTTTCCTTGAAAGCAGCAACGGGGCATTTTTCAAAAGTTGCTCATCAACTATTATTTTCTTCGCACCACATTTCGACATAATTCTGTTCCTGAGATGCTTCAGATGCTTTTGCAGAAAAGCCTCATTACTCACAAAACAGATATTCAGCAACTTTTTATCGATGACACCCATAATAAGACATTCGTCACCATTGAATCTGGCCAGGATATACACATTGCCGAAGTTCTTGTGTGCGTCGAATAGCTCCTTATTTTCCTTCGATATTTCTTTTCCTATCTCCGAGGCATCTGTAAGCAGTTCGTATTTGTTCGATCCGAATGAGGGAAACGGATAGACTATCCGCTTACCGCGATTGCCGTCCCGGAAGCCGAGCTTTTTGTAAACCTCATAAGTCACATCGTTGGAGCTGAAGCTCGTCAATACGACATCCTTCCTCCTGACCAGGGAAAAGATCATCATGATGCTATGACTGCGAAATTCCTCGCGCACGATCCATGTGGTCAGGTTGCAGAAGAGCCTCGGGGCGCCATCCACGATCTGCCGACTGTAGATCGTTCCAATGTACCCGACGATCTCATCCTCGAGTTCCAGGACGATGCCGGGTGAGAACTCGTCAATCGACCAGTGATCCTGAAAGAGCCGGTACCAGTCCTCCCTTCTCAGGCGCGCGTTGTTCATTTCCTCGAGCAGAGGATAGATCCTGTCGAAGTCTTCGACATTCGCCCGACGCACAGTCGGTTTGACTTTCTCTTGAACTGTGGCCGCTGTTTCCTGGTTCATTTCTGGTCCGTCAATCGTCTTGACTGTCCCCGAAGCACTCGAGGCGGCCACGACAGAGGCCCCGGTTTTTTCGGGGCAAAATGGCAGCCGATAGATTACAGGGCGGTCCGGATGCTATCCAATTATCCAGGCCGCAAAGAGCAAGCTCCAGGTGGCCTTATGGCCCTCTGTGGCCGCGCGGACCGCAAACAGGGACAGGCATCAATGGATCTGACGCCGGTAGCTGCCGTCCTTGTATCCCGAGAAAATCTTCGACAGCGCGGGATGTGACACCGGCGCTGTGTCGGGTGCCACTTCGAGGTGGCGCTCGGCGACATAAGTCTCGTGCTCGCCACCATCGACCACCACCCGGTACCAGGGCTGATCCTTGGGCGGACGGGAACGCGCGACCTGTTCATACCAAGCCTCGGAGCCCTGGAAGGTTGCGTCCACATCGACGATCACACCACGATAGTCAAAATGCATGTGGTGGACGATCTGTCCGACAAAGAATTTCGATTTCGGTATCATTTTACAGCCCTCCAGGCCCGGTCGATCAGGCCTCCGCGATCAGGATTGCCCGCCTTGGCGCGGGGTACCCCTCGATGGTGAACCTGTTATCGGCGGGGTCAAGAAAATCTGCAAGTGACTCGAACGTCATCCATTCGGTCGATCGTTGCTCATCGAGACTGGTCGGCGTCAAGTCGACCGTTCTGATTGCCTTGAATCCACATCGGCCTAACCAGGTCTCGAGCATGGCAGGCGTCGGTATGAACCAGACATTGCGCATCTTGGCATAGCGACCCGCGGGCAACAGGACGCGGTCGTCCCTACCTTCAATCACCAGGGTTTCAAGGACCAGCTGACCACCCTCGCGCAAGGCCCCTCGCAATTCCAGCAGATGATCGATCGGGGAACGCCGATGGTAAAGAACACCCATGGAAAACACCGTGTCGAACCGTTGCAGGCCGGCAGGCAAATCCTCGATACCGACGGGCAACAGTTGAACCCGCCGTACGAGTTCCGGCGCAACTGGTGCCAGCAGCTTGCGGATTGCCAAAAACTGCGCCATGAAGAGCGCCGTCGGATCGATACCGATGACCTGCCTCGCGCCCAGGTGCGCCATTCGCCAGCAGTGATAAGCGTTGCCGCAACCAACGTCCAATATCAGCCGGTCGTGCAGTGACACCAGGTATGGAGATACACGATCCCACTTCCAGTCCGAGCGCCACTCGGTATCGATCCGTATATCCCCGATGCGGTAGGGCCCCTTGCGCCAGGGGTGCAGGGCCTTAAGGCCATTCAGCACGAACTGGCGCGCCGCTTCGTCAAATGGCCGATCCGGGCTGATACCTATCGCCCCATCCTCGCAATCCAGATGTCCACCCGTGGGCACCGGCAGTTGTTCCACCGCCCGCTGCCAGCGCGCCCAGTCACCGTGTGGTGCCAGGTTTGTGAAACCGTCCAGCTGCTGAGCTATCACCTCGGCCCATCGGCCAAGACCTTCCGACGTCAGCATCTGTCGAATCTGCGTGACGTCGATCACTTGCGCGCAACCAGCGACATGAAATTGAAACACTGAAACCACAGGTCAGCACGGGCAAAGCCGGCCTGTATCAGACGCTGCCGGTGCGCCTTGAGCGGTTCGGGCACCAGAACGTTTTCCAGCGCGCTTCGCTTGCGGCTGATTTCGAGTTGGCTGTATCCGTTCGCACGCTTGAAGGCATGATGCATCTCGGTCAGGAGCTGATCCGCAGGGCTGTCTTCGCCGCAGATCTTTTCCGACAAGATCAGGATACCGCCCGGCGTCAGACCGGCGTGGATGCGCTTCAACAGCGACAGGCGGTCCGCCAGTGGTAGGAACTGCAGGGTGAAGTTCAACACCACGATCGAGGCATCCTCGATCACCGCCTCGCGCACATCCTGGCATAGCCACTCGATATTTGGATGCCGGGTCGCCAGTATGGCCTTCGCACGCAGCAACATGGCGGGGGCGTTGTCGATCCCGACCACCCGGCAGTCCCTGCCCGTACCTCCGAGTGCGAGCGCCGAGGTGGAGGCGCCGAGTGAACAACCCAGGTCCAGCAGAACCGTATTCGGCTGTGCATATTGTTCTGCAAGCAACTGGATCATGTTGACGATGGCCGGGTATCCCGGTACCGACCGCTTGATCATGTCAGGAAAGACCGCGGCGACGGCGTCGTCGAACACGAAATCCCCCGAGCGCGCTGCGGCGGTAAACAACCGGTCGTGGCCTTCCGCGTCAGCCAATGCCGGACATCCCGGGCAATTTGGGGGCGCCCATGCCGCTCAGGGCCACTGACTGTGCGATCACTTCACGCCCTCGTAATCGATCGTGATCTCGTCGTCACGACGGATAGCGCGCTTTGCATACAGGTCGAAGCCATCGAACTCCGCGTTGCAGGTCGGCGCGTGGTTCAGGTAACGCAGCAGGTTCCGGCCGCTGCGCCCTGCAGGTTGCGGGTCCCCGTTGGATTCATACACCCAAAGCACATAAATGCCGTCGCGACGCGCATCCGGACCGGCATAAGTTCCGATGTAAGCGCCTTTGGCAATGTTGCACGAGGCAAAAAGGCCGGTGCCGTGAATCCCGGACTCTGCCGCGTAGACCACCGCCTTCAACTGTGCATTGCTCAGTCGCAGTCCATTGCTCATGCCGGCACCTCGATACTCTGCATCGCCAAGGGCCCGTCACCGCCTTCCACCTCCCCCCAACCCACCTGATGGTGCGGCAGGGTTGCCAGGTCGATATCGCCGAGGACATCACCCAGGGCCCGCACGGAGCCTTCCTGGCCCTTCCACATGACCAGCAGCTTCTCCATCAAGGGCAGCAAGTCAAGGCCCTCACGCTCCGCGCTCGCGGCAAACACATGGCCGGCTGGCAACAGATGCCGACTCTCTGCATAAAGGTATTCGTGGACATTGTCGGTCGAGACACCGGGCTGTTGCAGGAGTTCATCGACAGTCGGCAGCGTGGTGGGTATCTCCGGCACCCCGCTGCGCACACCCTGGAGCACCGGGTAATAGGGAAACTTACCCCGACTCAGCGAGGAATATCGAAACCGTTTGCCTGAGAGACCTTCGAGCAGGGCCGGGTTGACCTGCCATCCAGGGGTCGCCATCGCGCTCGGCGACGCCCCGCCGAAATCAAGGTACGAAGACCACATCTGTGCGCACTGCTGTCCTACCCAGGACTCGTCTGCAAATGCCAGCCTGCGCAGCCACTGCACCGGAGAGACGCCGAAGAGCCCTACCTCGTGGCCATTGGCGCGCGCGGCCGACATCAGTTCGGCTCCCTCCCTGCCAAGCGACGGGGCGGGCAACAGGGTCCCGTAGGCCAGGCTCGGCAATCCGAGCCGGCGGCGTTCACGCCAGGTCCGGGACAGGCTGCGCCCGGCAAGATCATGCCCAACGGGAAAGAAGAAGCTCGCACGAACCTGAAATTCGCTGAACAGCCGCATGAGGTTCGGAACACCCTGGCGCAGACCACGCAAGGAATTGACCTCGACACGCAAGGCTACACGCATGAATGAAGAAACTTGGTTGGATCAGGGCGCATAGTTTGAACGCCCCGGCAAGGGGTTACAAGCCGGCTCAACCCGCGGCGCAGGAACCGTGATAAACGGCCATAACCGATTTGAGTTCGACGATCACCGCCTCGCGCTCTGCTGCAGAAAGGCCGTCGACTTCGGGAAGCGGCCTTCCGGCCTCCAATGCGTCGATATCCGACCAGACCGCCCGGCAGCCCTTTTGGCAAAGATGCTCCACACATTGCTCGACGAGTTGATGATTCAAGGCTGAGCTCCCTGAAATATTGCTTTATTAGTGTACCCATATATTCGCAGATGGTCACTATTGAGCGCACAAACAGCGCCCTAATTGGTTCTTGCTTTGTTCTCTTCATCTGCTATATTTTAGAGAACCTAACGAAAACATGTGAGGATCTAATGATGCGAAACAGCCGCTATTACATGCGCGACCTGAACGGCCAGAAAGTCGACGGGATAATGGATTTCAATGTCGTGCTGCGCCGCAACCGGTCGCGTTCGATATTTGAGATCAGTGTCTTTCTGGCGGCCGTCGCCGCCTACCTTTGCGTGCTTGCGCTCAGCGCCTGATCCCCACCCCGGTGTCAGGAACGGCGCCTCCAATGGCAAAGGACTGCCAACCTGCGCGCTGCCTGCTCGAGGCTTTCCCTATAAAGCTCCCCGCCCGGAACGGGTGAAAAAAAACCGGCTGTAAAGCCGGTTTCGCAAAAAGAATAGAGAGGCCCTGCAGTCAGTCGACGTTCTTTGCGTCCTTTGCCTGCTCCTGCTCAAACTTGAGATTGACGCGTTCGCGCAGTTCCTTACCAGGCTTGAAATGGGGCACGTACTTGCCACTCAGTTCGACTGAATCCCCGGTCTTCGGATTCCTCCCCATACGAGGCGGACGAAAATGCAGCGAGAAGCTGCCAAAACCGCGGATCTCAATACGCTCGCCAGAGGCCAGCGCCTGGCTCATTTGCTCAATCATGCATTTGACGGCCAACTCGGCATCCCGATGCGCCAGATGGCTCTGCTCCCGAGCAATGACTTCGATCAATTCTGATTTGGTCATCAAACCCCAGCCCAATCTCAGGTAAACCAGGCGGCCGAAGCCGCCATCCTCGTTACGTCGGTCTCGCGACCGATTATTCTTTGTTCGCGTCCAGGTGATCTTTCAACAGTTCGCCAAACGCAGTCGTACCCACACTGGAATCGCTGGAATAGGTCGCAAGGGCCGCCTTTTCTTCTTCGTAGTCCTTGGCCTTGATTGACAGGCTGATGGTGCGGTTTTTGCGATCCACGCCCATGAACTTGGCCTCGACGCTCTCGCCCTCCTTCAGGACAGAACGTGCATCTTCGACGCGGTCACGCGAAAGTTCGGACGCACGCAGATAACCTTCGATACCGTCGCCCAGTGCGATCACTGCGCCCTTTGCATCGACTTCCTGCACGGTGCCGTGCACGACTGCACCCTTCTCATTCAGTGCAAGGAAGCTCGACATCGGGTCCTTGTCCAGCTGCTTGATGCCCAGCGAGATGCGCTCACGCTCGGGATCGACTGCCAAAACGACGGTCTCAAGTTCCTGGCCCTTCGAATAATTGCGAATCATCGCTTCGCCGGTGTCATCCCAGGAGATGTCCGAGAGGTGAACCAGGCCGTCGATGCCGCCGTCCAGGCCAATGAAGATACCAAAGTCGGTGATCGACTTGATGACGCCGCTGACATGATCGCCCTTGTTGAATTTCTGCGAGAAGTCATCCCAGGGGTTGGCCTGGCACTGCTTCATGCCGAGTGAGATGCGGCGACGCTCTTCGTCGATGTCCAGTACCACGACCTCGACCTCATCGCCCAGTGTAACCACCTTGCTCGGGTGCACGTTCTTGTTGGTCCAGTCCATTTCGGAGACATGGACCAGGCCTTCGACACCGTCTTCGATCTCGACGAACGCACCATAGTCGGCAATGTTGGTGACCTTGCCGAACAGGCGGGTGCCTTCCGGATAACGACGGGTGATGTTGACCCAGGGGTCTTCGCCCATTTGCTTGAGGCCGAGCGAGACGCGCATCTTTTCGCGGTCGAACTTGAGAACCTTGACGTTGATCTCGTCGCCGATCTCGACCACTTCGGAAGGATGCTTGACGCGCTTCCAGGCCATGTCAGTGATGTGCAGCAGGCCGTCGATGCCACCGAGATCGACAAAGGCGCCGTAGTCGGTGAGGTTCTTGACCACACCCTTGATCTCCTGGCCTTCCTGCAGGTTTTCGAGCAGCTTGTCGCGTTCTTCGCTGTATTCCTGCTCGACCACTGCGCGACGCGAAACCACGACGTTGTTGCGCTTCTGATCGAGCTTGATGACCTTGAACTCCAGGTCCTTGCCTTCCAGGTAGGAGGTATCGCGAACGGGACGCACGTCGACCAGGGAACCAGGCAGGAAGGCCCGGATCTGATCGAGCTCGACGGTGAAGCCGCCCTTGACCTTGCCGTTGATGCGGCCGATGACGATCTCTTCCGCCTCGAAGGCCTTTTCGAGCGTGTTCCAGGCGTGATGGCGTTTCGCCTTCTCGCGCGACAGACGGGTGGCACCAAAACCGTCCTCGACGGCGTCCAGTGCAACCTCGATCTGGTCACCGACATGGCATTCGATATTGCCGTCCATGTCCATGAACTGGATTTTCGGGATAACGCCTTCGGACTTGAGGCCCGCATTGACGATCACGTGGTCGTTCTCGATTGCGACGACGGTGCCGATGACGATGGCGCCCGGCTGGAGGTTGGTGTTGATAAGGCTCTGTTCAAAGAGCTCGGCGAAGCTTTCAGACATGTGGTTTTTCGAGACCCGCACGGTGGCGGACCATCCTACCGGTGGTTAACCCAATCCGGATTTTTCCGATTGAAGACAACCCGGATGTTCCGGGCACCTGTTTTGCGCAACGACCCGGGGCCGCCGCTAAAGCCGTGTTGCAAAGACCTCGTGTGCCTTCTGCAACACCATCCCGACGACTTCGTCGATGCCCATCGCGGTCGAATCGATCTCGATTGCGTCCGACGCAGGCACCAGCGGTGAGGCCGCCCGGCTGCGATCGCGCTCGTCGCGCTCTTCTATCTCAGCCGTAAGGGCGGCGAGATTAGCAGGCAATCCTTTCTCTTTCAACTGCTTATGACGCCTTTGAGCACGTTCGCCCGCACTAGCGGTCAGAAAAATCTTGACCCCGGCATGCGGAAAAACCGTGGTGCCCATGTCGCGCCCGTCTGCAACCAGACCCGGCGGCTGCGCATAGGCACGCTGCCAATCCAGCAGCGCTGCACGCACTCCAGGCATCGAGGCCACTTTCGAGGCACTGTTGCCGGCCGTCTCGGTACGGATCAGGTCGGTGACCTCATCGCCATCGAGGAAAATATGCCCATCTCTAAATTCAACTTTAAGTTCAGACGCTATCTGACTGATTCTATTTTCATTGTCGAAACA
>Ga0316201_10004698_pt1 | contig 10371 bp, 10 predicted proteins | sample CS6wburrow_MG_FD_204516 | JGI IMG/M metagenome (GOLD analysis project Ga0316201, IMG submission 204516) | Coastal sediment microbial communities from Delaware Bay, Delaware, United States - CS-6 worm burrow | ecosystem: Environmental > Aquatic > Marine > Coastal > Sediment | place: USA... | reverse complement strand
CAAGCCCGCCTCGTCGAGCTGGCTGCTGCGGCGCACCTCGGCGACGACGCCCTGGTGGCGAACTTCCCCGCTCATCTGCTTCAGGCGCGCCCGGTTCGCTTCCTGGACATCGATGCCTTTGTCTCGCGCCATCGCTACCAGCGCTGCGACGCGCGGATTTGCGCTGCGATATTCGACGCAGATCCGCCGTACCTGGGCGGCGTCCCCCGCGAGCAGTTGCTCGACAGCGCGCAGGCCGGTGACGTAGCTCGACCTGCTCACCGCCGGCGTCCGCGGCGCCTCGTCTCGGGCTGATCCTCGACCGGCCGGAAGTCGATACGCCGGGTATCCATGTCGACACGTTGCACCTGTACGTGCATCGGCTCACCCAGGCTGAAACGCCGGCCGGTGCGCTCGCCGACCAGTTGCTGACGGCTGGCTTCGAACTTGTAGTAGTCGTTCTGCAGGCTGGTCACATGCACGAGACCGTCGATCTGCAGTTCCGGGATCTGCACGAACACGCCGAAGTTGGTCACGCCCGTGATGACGCCCGGGTAGTCCTCGCCCACGCGATCGAGCATGTACTGGCACTTGAGCCAGGCCTCGACCTCGCGCGTCGCGTCCTCGGCACGCCGCTCGTGCCCGGAGGTGATCGCGCCGAGGCGCTCCATCTTGCCCTTGTCGTACGGGAATGCGCCCGGTTTGCCACCGCGAATGATGTGGCGTATCGCGCGATGCACGAGCAGGTCCGGGTAACGCCGGATCGGTGACGTGAAATGCGCATAAGCGTCGAGCGCCAGGCCGAAATGGCCGATGTTGTTTGGCGTATATTCCGCGTGAGTCAGTGAGCGCAGCATCGCCATCGAGATGGCCGCACTGTCCGCCCGGCCCGCAACCTGCTCGAGCAGCTTGTTGAACTGCATGGGCTCGACGTGTTCGGAGTGCGGCACTTTCAGGCCGAGGGAGACGAGATACTGGCGCAGCTCGTCGAAGCGCTCGGGATCCGGCCGTGCGTGGACCCGGTACAGCGACGCTATGCGGTGCTTGCGCAGGAACTTCGCGGCCTGCACGTTGGCCGCGATCATGCACTCCTCGATCAGCCGGTGCGCGTCGTTGCGGGGCGCCGTCACGATGCGCGCAATCTCGCCGTCCTCGTTGAGTTCGAACTTCGTCATCGGCAGGTCCAGCTCGATGGCGCCGCGCCGGGAGCGATTCAGTGCGAAGGCTTTGTAGAGGTCCTGCAGGTCCTTCAGTCGCTTGTGCAGGCCGCGTGGTACAGCATTCGTTGCCTTGCCGGTCAGGAAATCATTCACCTGACCATAGGTCAGCCTCGCCTTGGAGCGCATCACGCCCTCCACGAACTTCGCCGAAGAAACCTTGCCGGTCTTGCCGATGCGCATATCGCACACAAGGCACAGCCGGTCCACCTTAGGGTTCAGCGAACAAAGGCCGTTCGACAGTTCTTCCGGCAACATCGGCACGACCCTGTCCGGGAAATACACGGAGGTGCCGCGTACCGTGGCCTGCTTGTCCAGCGGCGATTCGATCTCCACGTAGTGCGCAACATCTGCGATAGCCACAAGCAGCCGCCAGCCCTCGCCGGATCGCTCGCAGTAAACCGCATCATCGAAGTCCCTCGCATCGGCGCCGTCGATGGTCACCAGGTCAACCTCGCGGAGATCCACGCGGCCTTTTTTGGCGGCCGTGGGCACCGTCGAGCCGAACTTCGTGACCTGTTTGCGCACGGCCCCCGGCCACTCAGTGGGAATTCCGTTGGAGTGAATGGCGATATCCGTCGCGATGCCTTTTTGATCCGGCGCACCGATGACCTTGACGATACGCCCCGTGGCCTGCTCGATATGCGTCGGGTAATCGAGAATCTCGGCAACGACCATCTGGCCGTGTTTCGCGCCGCCCGTCTCGCCCTTGGCAACCAGCACGCGGTGCGCGATTTTTGGATTGTCGGGTATCACGAGGCCTATGCCGCGCTCCCGGATGAACTGCCCGGCGACTTCACGAGTCGCGCGTTCGAGTACCTCGACGAGTTTGCCTTCCGGCTTGCCGCGGCGGTCCTGGCCGACGACCCGGATAAGGACCCGGTCGCCGTTGAACAGTGAACGCATTTCACGCGCCGAGAGATAGACGTCGTCGCCCTCACCGTCGTCGCGCACCACGAAACCAAAGCCGTCCGGGTGGCCGCTGACGGTACCGGTAACGAGGTCCAGCTTGGCCGTCAGGCAGTACTCGCGGCGGCGGTTCTCGATGATCTGTCCGGCCCGGTGCATGGTCTCGAGGCGTTCCTCGAGCAGTGTCCGCATGCGTTCGCCCTTGAGATCAAACCCCTCAATAATTTCTTTTACTTTCAGAGGTCTACCAGCTTTTTCAAGAAACTCTATAAGCTCATTTCGGCTGGGTATGGGATGTTTGTAGGTCTTTTTCTTCGACCTGGATCGTTTCTTGGTTTTTCTCGACGGCAAGTGTTCGGACTCCGGGGGTCGTTTTCAATTGACAGGCTGTGACTGCTTTGAGTACAGTGCGCCACCCTGCCCACCGCGCAATTGTACGCGGTAATGCATGGCCCAGGTGGCGGAATTGGTAGACGCGCTAGCTTCAGGTGCTAGTGGCCGTAAGGTCGTGGGAGTTCAAGTCTCCCCCTGGGCACCAGCATCTTTTCGCGGTTCGAGAACCGCCCCTATTGCCGCGAATAGACCACCCGGCCGCCGACGATCGTCTTGAGCACCCTGGCGTCACGGATCGTTTCCGGCGGTATCGCCGTCAGATCGCGATCGATCAGCGCCATGTCGGCAAGCATCCCCGCCTTGATCATGCCCTTGCGGTCTTCCTCGAACGACGCGTAGGCGCCTTCGTAGGTATAGCCCCTGAGCGCCTGTTCCACGGTGATCTTCTGCTCCGGTACCCAGCCATGCGGGTTCCTGCCGTCGAGGGTACGCCGTGTGACCGCGGCGTAGATGCCCGCGAGCGGGTCGGCGGGAGCGACGTACCAGTCGCTGCCGAGCGCCACGTGCGCGCCGCTGTCGACGAGAGACCTGAAGGCATAGGTCGTTTGTGCCCGTTCTTCGCCGATCACGTCTTGCGCCCAGCGGCCGTCGTCGATCGCGTGATAGGGCTGCATGCTCGCGATCACGTCCTGGACGGCAAATCGAGCAATATCGTCCGGATGAATGTGCTGCGCGTGCTCCATGCGGAAACGCCGGGCACGCTCGCCGTTCTCCAGAGCGACCTCGTGGAAGATATCCAGCAGGTCCCGAATCGCCTTGTCGCCGATCGCGTGGATGTTCAGCTGCAGCCCGGCTGCATCGGCGCCTGTCATCATCGCTCGCAAATTCTCGAGCGAATCGAGGAGGAAGCCACTCTCCCCCGGCGTGTCGGTGAAGGGCTCCAGCATGGCCGCCGTGTGCGAGCCGAGCGAGCCGTCCATGAAGCCTTTGACACCACCCGTCTTCAGCCACTCGCTGCCGTGGCCGTTACGCTCGATGTCAACGACCAGCTTCTGCCATTCGCCCAGCGGTGTGACAGCATAGATGCGCGTGATCAGGTCGCCGCGCGCCTCCGCCCGGCGATAGGTCTCGAGACCTGCCCAGCCATCACCGATGCCGTCGGACATGTCGTGAACGCTGGTTACGCCGTGCGCGGCCACGTACTGCATTGCGGCATCGAGAAATGCTTCCAGTTGCCCTGGCGTAGGCGCGGGAATCGCCTCCTGCACCAGCAACATGGCGTTATCTTTGAGGATCCCTGTCGGCCGCCCCTCCTCGTCCCGAATAATCTCGCCGCCCGCGACGTCCGGGGTATCCGCATCGACGCCCGCGTGCTGCAACGCGAGCGAATTGGCCAGGGCCATGTGCCCATCGAGCCGCGATATCCAGACGGGGTTGTCCGGCGTGACCGCGTCGATCCAGTCACGCTGCGGCAGTTCGCCGCCCCAGTTCGTGTGGTCCCAGGCGCCGTCCGTGATCCACTCGCCCGCCCCGGCGGTTTCCGCGAACGCCTCGATGCGACCAACAAACGCCTCCGGGGTCTGCGCATCACGCAGCTGCACTGAAGCGATAGAACTCCCGCCCGCAAGAAAATGCACGTGCGTGTCGATGAAGCCGGGCACGAGCATGCCGCCCTCCGCGGCAATGACCTCGGTCTCGTCGCCGATCAGCGGCGCGATATCCGATGCCGTGCCCACGGCGAGAATTTCGTCGCCCGAGACGGCGACTGCCTCGCCCCAGGGCATTGCGGGATCCCCGGTCCAGACGCGCGCGCCGGTCACCACGAGGGACGCCGTCGGCGTGTCAGGCGAAGAGCAGGCAGCGGTGCACGCCAACAGCGCTGCGAACAGGAGACTACGGTTGCAGCGTGAGAATGAAGAGGCCATTGATACCGTCGCTTACGATGATGTTTCCCGAGGGCAGGAAAGGATACACGCTCCACGCCCCGTCGAATGCTCCGACGCCGGTCGCCGGCACAGTATCGAAGAAAGCGACTTCAGAGATCTCCGCATTGGCAAGGTCGCCGAACTCGAGTACCCGCAAGCCCGCGCTGTAATTAGCCTGGAACACGCGGTTACCGAGAACGTACAGGTTGTGATCGATGGACGACGTCGCCGCCTCGTAGGCATACAGGTATTGCGGGCCCGTAAGGTCCGATACGTCAAACACGTGAGTTCTCGTCGGCACGTTGAAGTTAGCCTCGTCCAGTTCATCGCCTACGAACAGGAAACGATGATCTTCGGTCAACCACGCCTGGTGTACGAAACCGAGCTGAGGGTACGTCGACTGGGACACCGTGAGCGGAGCGGACTTGTCCGTCACATCCGCAATGCCAACGTGATTCTCGTTCGAGTTGATGCAGATCTCGCGGCCCGCAAAGTTCGCATCCGGCCCCAGGTAGTTCACGCACTGTGCGTCATGGGTGTCCGGCGTGACGACATGGCATCCCGCAAACATCGGGTTGCCGGGATCGCCGAGATCGATCATGTGCAGGCCGCCGCTGCAGGTGTTGGTGCCGACTGCGTAGGCAAACCCGCTTGCCTCGTTGATGGCCAGGTTGTGCGCATTCTGGAAGTCGCCGTACACGAGATCCGGCAACCAGTCCTGCGCGACCATGACGCCGCGAAGCCGCGTGAGGTCGAAAACCTGCATGCCGTGCGCGCCGGCCGCATCCGCCACGATATAGGCGTGGTCCTGGTAGACCTTGATGTCGCGCCAGACCGATGAGTTGGTTTGTGTCGGCAGGCGACCCAGGAAGACGGGGCTTTCCGGGTCCGTGATATCGACGAATGCCGTGCCGTTCTGCAGGCCCATCAGGGCATATTCACGATTCGACTGGGCGTCGAACCAGCCCCAGATATCGTTGCCACCGACGCCGTCCATTTCAATGATGGGCAGGCGCGCGCGCAGATCGACGCCGGAACACGCGAACCCGCCCGCGTCACCGTCGGTGCACACCTCGGGTCCCGTGCTCAGCGAGGGCGGCGGCGGTGGAGGCGGTGGAAGCGGCGGTTGCCCCGTCGTCAGGCCGCCGCTGCTACCGCCACCGCAAGCGGACAGGAAAAACGCCAGTCCGGCGAGCCCGGGCACGATCGGTAAACTTCGCACCCTGCTAGCCCGATCCGGCCGTCGACTGCCTGCGAAGGGCAATCTGCCGTTGCACCTCGTTGAACAGTTCGTCGCGGAGCCCGAGCAGCTTGAACATTTCCACGACCGTGAAGAAGGGGGCGGCGAGATTCGCCTGAATCGGGTGCTTCACGAGTACCGGCATCGATTTCTCGATGGCGTGGCCGATGAACTGTGCCGCGTATCCTCCGAAGAACATCACGGCGGCTACGGTCGCGGAGGTGCCGAGCGACAGTTCAGCAATCATGCCGGCAACGACCGTGAGCCCGAATCCGAACACGAGGAAAACGATCGCAAACAGCACGTCGAGCGTCAGGTAGAACAGGAAGAAACCGAAGACGACCAGGTGTGCAAGGCTGAACGAGATGCCCCGCACATCGATGGTAATCCAACTCAGCGGAATCAGAACGCCGAGCATGATCGTGGGAATGCCGATCATGTGCACGAAAATGTTCACAGGGTGCTGATGCGAAGCCGCGTAACCCGTCAACATATCCATCAGCTTGCTATCGGTCCTCATGCCCTGCCCTCGTTTGAACGATGCCGAAATAGTACATGATTTAGCGAATCCGCCCGAGCGCCGGCAAACCGGTATAATCGCCGGGACCAATAAGCCAGGGGTGGCGTTAATGTCTTTACTCATCGCGGGATTGCTGCTTTTCACGGTTGTCCACCTGCTGCCGGCGGTTTCGCCCGACCTGCGCGGCCAATTGGTCGAGAAACTCGGCGAAAACGCCTACCGGGGCGTTTTCTCCATCGTGATCGTCGCCTCCCTCGTCATCATCGTCTTCGGCTGGAAAGCAGCCACACCGACCGCTATCTATGCCCCGCCCGTCGGCGGGGGACCGGTAATCTCGACGCTGGTCTTCTTCGCGTTCGTGCTGTTCGTAACCTCGAAGGCCCGCAGCAACTACAAACGCTTGATTCGGCATCCGCAGATGCTGGCCGTCATCCTGTGGTCTGCCGCGCACCTGCTCGTGAACGGCGACGCTCGTTCGGTTGTCCTGTTCGGCGGGCTCGGCATCTGGGCGGTCGCGGAAATCATGCTGTGCAACAAGCGGGATGGCGAGTGGCGAAAGCCGGACGTAGTGCCGTTCTCCGCCGATATGATCGTTGCGGTCATCGCCGGCGTAGCCTTTGCCGCCATTTTCTATCTGCACAAGGCGCTGTTCGGCGTCCTGCCTTACTAGCCCGGTCGAGCCAGCCATGAAAGACAGACACCTGCGCGAAATAGTCGAGATCGTCGGCGTAATCAGTATCGTTGCCGCCTTGTTGCTCGTTGCCCGGGAGATTCACGAGTCCAACCGCATCGCGGTCACGGAGATCGAGATGCGGCTCGGCCAGGGATTCGACGAGCTGCACCTGCGCCGTGCGACGACACCCGACTTCGCGAAGCTTTATCCGAAGATGCGCGCGCCCGGCAACCACCTGGTTACCGCAACCGAGGAATCGCAGATCGAGGGGCTCGCACAGCACCTGGTGGACATCTATTACTCGGCCCAGGTCGCATACGACAACGGCCTGCTTGGCACCCAGGACCTGGAAGCCTACCGGCAGGACCTGGTACGGACACTGGAGCAGCTGCCCGGTCTCGCGCCGGCCTTTGCGAGAATTAGCGACTCAACCCCCGAAATGCGCGCGATGTCGGTATTTCAGCCGTTGCGCGACGTCGAGGCACGGCAGATCCCGACGGCGAACGACAGCCCCGAACCCCAGGATTAGCGGTCTGATCCTGTCTTGGGGCTCGATCGGCGAGCTAATTAAAGTAAACTTGTCCCATATCGGGTTAGCCGTGGGAGGCTGGTATGAGGACCGTGCTGTTGCTGCTGGTGGTCGGACTGCTGATTGCCTGGTACTTCTACAGGCAGGGTCTCGACAAGCCCGAGGAACGCCAGGACCGACGTATCTCGCCCGTCCAGAAAGACCGTTCCAGGTACCATGCTGTGTCGATCAAGCCCGGCGCCTATGCCTGTTCCGCGGCGAATGACATCGCGGGTCAGCGATTCCTTGCTGCTGAGGCACCGAGTCTGCCCCTGCCCGGCTGCAACGCGGCCGAATGTGAATGTCACTTCACGCACCACAACGACCGGCGAACCGGGAAGGATCGCCGCAGCCCGTTCACATCGGGGGGGGTGGCTGCGGCAACCGGAACGTTTGCCGGCGAGCGGCGCAAGGGTGAGGATCGCCGCGACGAATCAGACGATTACTAGGTCCGGTCCTAGTAATCGTATGCCGCGACAGTCTGTTCGTAGTCTCTGAGCTCGTATTCGTAGCGGGCTTTGTCGGCGACGAGCTTCTCGATTTCCGACTCCAGCTCGCCGGTCCGCTCGGACAGTTCCTCGAGATCGGCCAGCAAAATAACGCGATCCTGGATGGTCACATCGTCGCTGATGAGTTCGGCCTGCTTGGCGCGAATCTTCTCTTTCGTGCGTTTGAGTTCGGCTTCCTTGGAGTAGATTCTCGAGTTCGCGTTGTTGACGTTCGAACGCAAGGTATGCAGCTGCGAACCCACGCGGTACGCATCGAGGAATTCCTCTTCCATGGCAATGTCACAGACACCGTAGTAGGTTCCGCCGCTCGCGCCAAGGTTGTAACCGCGGCTCGGCTGGCAGAACTCGACAAGCCCTTCTTCCCGGCCTTCCTGGTAGGCCTTGAAGTCCGCTGTAACGCCGTGCTTGGCACAGGCCTTGCGGCGGCTGCCGAACTTGTCGGAGGTGTAGCCCCGGGAGCCGTCTTCGTAGCCGATGGCCGCCCAGTCGCTATTGACGCATTCTTCGCTGCTCATGGACGCACATCCGCTGAGCACAGCGATCGCGAGTACCGTTCCCGCGTTGATCAAGATTCTGTTCATGACGCACCCCGCCCTTATGTGAACCGATGGAACCGACGCTAACAGCCGGTTCACGCTTACTGCCGTGATGACATTCACAAATAACCCGATCATGCTGAACGGAAGCTGAAAAATGCGGGCTTGTCGACGCTCTTCTGCGATCTACGTGATGTGCGTCACAGAGTGCCCGGGCGCCGCCGGATACTCTTGACCAATTGGTCCGATGAAGGTGTGGCATGAATATCGAGGCGATTAGCGGCTCGGCAACGGTAGCAATTGCCTGCACCTTCGTATTTCTCCTGGCCGCGAAATCCTGGCACCTGGTTGCGCGCTCGATGAGCGCTCACCCGAACTTTCCCGACGCCATCATGCGCGAGGCCGCGCAGCGCTTCCGCGATGAGCTCGAAACGCTCTCCCGCAAGCAGTCGACCTACCTCGGCGCGGGCCTCATGTTCGTCTTCATCTTTGCCGTAGCGCACACATTCGAAGCGCATCAGCTTTTCGAAGGCTACCCCGCATGGCAGCTGTACGTGCTGCTCGCAACTTTGCTCGCCGCTGCCGGCTTTGCCCTGTACCGGCTCGTCCGCACGATTCGGCAGTGGCGCCAGGTTCGTTTCCTGCGCGACGCGAATATCGCTGTGGGGCACTCGCTGCAGCGCATCGCCGTTGGTCATGGCCGTGTCTTTCACGATGTCGTCACACCGGCCGGCGTCGTCGATCACGTCATTGTCGGGCCTGGCGGCATATACGCGATAAACGTCGTTGCTCACCGGGCGATGCGCAGGGAAAGCGTTCAGCTCGCCGACAGCGAGCTTCGTTTCAATCCTGATGGAAAGACAATTTCCATTGTGGACATTGCGTCGACAACGACGCGCCTGGAACAGGAATTCCGGGATCTGCTCAGGAACTCCGTTCGCGTTCGATCGGTCATTGCCGTCCCCGGCTGGCACGCCGAAGCCCAGTCCAGTGACGGCCACCTCGTCGTCAACGAACGGACGTTGCCCATGATCCGTGGCTGGAGGGACGAGGCTGACTATCTCATGGACGAAGACGTCCAGACCCTGCACCAGCACCTCACAAAAACGTGCAAACGCTCGCCGGCAGCGCGCCGCAGGAGCAAATAGCAGGAACTACTTTCTTGCCGCCTCGTTCAGCTGCCGCTGCGCGTCCGCAAACTGTTCTTCGGCCCTGCCCAGGTAGCGGGCTGCCTCTACGTCGTAGCCATCGGCGGACGATGACCAGACACGATTGATGTAACGTTCGCCCGCGGCAAAGTGGCTCATGATGTCGGCATACGTCTGCAGGCCGAACAGGTGCACCATGCTCTCGCGCGCTTCGGCGAACCGGGTCAGGTCGGGACGCAGCTTCGTATCGATTCGATCGCGAAGCGCCGCGCCACTCAAACTGCCGCTGCTGACGATATCACGCAGGTCATTGACGACATTTTCGATCGACTCGCGCAATTCCGCTCGATTGGTTTCCAGGACTTCGTCAGACTGCGCAAGGGACCTGGCATGCCGCTTGATCAGGAAAACGCCGGCGATCGCAGCGAATGCTGCAATGGCGAAGAATGGCCACGGTACCGCCTCGACATCGAGAGCAGTCGCATAGGCCGCCATGATGAATCCACCACTCAGAAGTACATAACCCGGTCCTTTCATGGTCATCGCCCCTAGGTCGCCATCAGTATGTGCCGGATCGCATCGCCAACCCCGACGAGCGCTTCACCGACAATGAATCCGGCCGCAATCGGTATACCGACCTGCTCCGCCCAGGTATTGCCCTTGAAACGGTCCGCGAGTTCACGGCCGAGCGTGCCGAGTGAATAGGTGAGAACGATATTGAAGGGCAGATAGAAGCCGAGACCGACGGTAATGCCGAGTCCGCCCATGACGGTCGAAAGTATGCCCCCCAGGATCGCACCGGCGACGTATTTCT
>Ga0316201_10004697_pt1 | contig 10372 bp, 12 predicted proteins | sample CS6wburrow_MG_FD_204516 | JGI IMG/M metagenome (GOLD analysis project Ga0316201, IMG submission 204516) | Coastal sediment microbial communities from Delaware Bay, Delaware, United States - CS-6 worm burrow | ecosystem: Environmental > Aquatic > Marine > Coastal > Sediment | place: USA... | reverse complement strand
CGCCGGTGAGAAACTCCGGAATACCCAGTGCAGCAATGACAATATCGGCCTGTAAGGTGAATTCCCTGATATTCGGTGTTCGTGAGTGACAAACCGTTACGGTACAGTTCCCGGGACTGGATTTCCTGGACAGCAAAATACTCATGGGTGTTCCAACAATATCGCTTCTGCCGATCACCACGCAGTGCTTGCCTTCCGTCTCTATGTCGTACCTTTCCAGTAATTGCATGATGCCAAACGGTGTCGCCGAAACATAGCAGGGCAGGTTTTTGACCATTCTGCCCACATTGACCGGGTGAAACCCATCCACGTCTTTCTCGGGCAGGATACATTCGGTCACCTTTCTGGCGGATATATGGGCGGGTAGCGGCAATTGAACAATATAACCGTCGATGTCGGGATCATCATTCAGCTGACCGACAAGCGTCAGTAGTTCTTCTTCGCTGGTTTCTGCATCGAGTTTCTTCAGCGTGGATTTGAATCCGACATATTCGCAGGCCTTTACCTTGCCGCCGACATAGGCCTGGCTGGCACCGTCGTCACCAACAAGGATGGCTGCCAGGTGTGGTATTTTGCCGCCCTGGTTACGAATTACTCCGACTTTTTCTGCGATTTCGTCTTTTACTTCCTGGGCGGTTGTCACGCCATTGATGATAGTTGCCATTTTTTATTTTCTGCCAGGTGGATCAGTGAATGACCGGGGTCAGTATTGTCACATCTACGGTCTGACAGGACAATCAATCTATGGGTAAAAATAGGCTAACGCATGGGCGGTTCCTGGATGAGTACCGCATAAGTCTCAAAGATTTCGGCACCTCTTTGAACCTGGAATTCAAGCCTTGTACCAGGGTCACTCTGTACGATCATCAGAACCAGAGACCTGGCGTCAACTATTTCAGCACCGTCAACGGTGATCAGTATGTCTCCGGCCCTGATGCCGGCTTTCCAGGCCGGGCCATTGGTCATCACCTCCCTTACCAGGGCACCACGGGGTTCCGTGCTGCCAACAGCCGCTATCGACTGCGAGTTGTCACTTAAAACAGCGCCGAGCGACCCCCTTTTGACCGTGCCGTGTTCAACAATCTGTTGCATGACGTCTTTGGCCGTTGCGATGGGGATGGCAAAACCAATGTTTTGTGCGCCCAATTGCTCTTGCAATCTGCGTGTATTGATACCAATCACTTCGCCGCGGAAGTTGATCAGGGCGCCGCCACTGTTACCCCTGTTAATGGCCGCATCCGTCTGAATTAAATCTTCGTTGAGCACGGACCTCAGGACGTTTCTCCCGGTAGCGCTTATGATACCCATGGTAACGGTATGGCTCAGGCCAAACGCATTGCCAATAGCCAGTACAACATCACCCACACGAATACTGGCGTCTTCTGCCAGTGGTGCCGCGGGCAAGCCATCCAGTTCGATTTTGAGTACCGCCAGGTCTGTCACCGGATCGCTACCCACCACGGTGGCAACGGCATAGCGACCGTCCCACAGACCTACGCGGATGTTTTGTACATTGCTGATTACGTGATCATTGGTCAGGATATAGCCATCTTCACTGACCAGCACGCCTGATCCCATATCCAGCTTTAACCTCTCGACATAGTACTGACCCTGGGTTACACGAGCATTTGGATTGACCGGTTGCAATGCAACAGTCCTTGTGTAAATGCTCACGACAGAGGGCGCTGTGCGATCAACAGCATCGGCATAGGAAGCGGTTGCGGGCGGCAGGTTGGTGGCAGCCCCCGGGTGAAGGTTGAAGCGTTCGTTGATACTGGGCCACAAATACAAAATTACGAACGCCAGCGCCAGGCCGCCTATCACCGATCGTATTAAAAACCCTAGCAGTGAGCTTGCCTTAATTTTCTTACCCGTTCTTGGTGGGTCAGCTTGATTCATCGGGCCATTTTCCATCAATTCTAATTTAATCGTGGTTTTTTGTAGAAACCAGTGGGAATACAGCCAATTCTATCGGTAAATTGTTTGTCTCGCATGGCCCATTTCGGTAAAATAAGTGATTGGTTTGGACGAGGGACGGGATAGTTGCTTCCCAATTTGATTTGCGATCTATCTTTTTATGCCTGTATTAACCAAAAGAATTTGTATTTCCTGTTAATGAGTGATTGTCCTTTGAAAGGGACACTTTTCTGCTGGAGAATTAAATGTCATCTGATGACGTGAACAAGGGGCGACGCAGATTTCTGGTCGCCACCACTTCTGTCGTAGGCGGTGTGGGGATCGGGATCGCGGCCATACCATTTATCAAGTCATGGATGCCGAGTGCAAAAGCACAGGCAGGTGGCGCACCGGTTGAGGTCAACATAAGCAAGCTAAAAGAAGGCCAGTTGCTTAAAGTACAGTGGCGGGGCCAGACAATCGGAGTTTTGCGCCGGTCACCGGAAATGGTCTCTAATCTCGCCAGGGTCGATGACCAATTGGCCGACCCGGAGTCTGTGAATGCTATCCAACCAAAATATGTTGAAGGTGAACAGCGCGCATTGAATCCTGAAATCCTGGTGGTCAATATGCATTGCACCCACCTGGGCTGCGTGCCGCAAATGATTCCACAGGTTGGACCACAGCCGTTCGATGCAAACTGGAACGGCGGCTTTTATTGCCCATGTCACAAATCCAAGTTTGATTTGTCCGGTCGTGTTTTCAGGGGCGTACCAGCGCCGACAAATTTAACCATCCCACCGTATAGCTTTCTTGACGATCGTACCGTGATGATCGGCGTAAGCCCGCAAGGAGCAGCGTAATGGCCAAGTTTACAAGCAGTGTCTCCAAGGGTGCGGGATCATTTATGAACTGGCTGGACGATCGTTTGCCGGTAACCAGTTTCTGGAATGCGGTGATGATCGGTTACCAGGCACCGAAAAATTTCAATTTCTGGTATTACATGGGCTCCCTGGCACTGTTGGTGCTGGTGATCCAGATATTCTCCGGAATATTACTTGCCATGCACTATAAACCATCCGCCGCCGAGGCTTTTGCGTCGGTTGAGTACATTATGCGTGATGTCGAATGGGGCTGGTTGATTCGTTATATGCATACAACCGGCGCGTCTTTCTTTTTCGTCCTGATATACCTGCATATGTTCCGCAGCCTGTTATATGGTTCTCACAAGGCACCACGTGAACTTCTTTGGGTATTTGGCATGTTGATTTACGTCGTATTGATGGCAGAGGCATTCCTGGGTTATATACTGCCCTGGGGCCAGATGTCATACTGGGGTGCGCAGGTCATCATCAATCTTTTCGGGGCCATACCAACAATCGGCGAACCGCTGACACAGTGGATTCGTGGTGATTTCTTCATCTCCGATGCAACCCTGAACAGGTTCTTTGCATTACACGTCATCGCTGTACCACTGGCCTTGATGGGCCTGGTGTTGTTGCACCTCGTGGCACTGCGTGAGAATGGTTCGAACAACCCTGACGGAATTGACATCAAGAAAAACAAGGGTCCTGATGGAACCCCGGTTGACGGCATTCCCTTCCACCCCTATTACACGGTCAAGGACATATTCGGCGTCGGTTTTTTCCTGGTCCTGTTCTCATTCGTCCTGTTCCTTTGGCCGGAAGCTGGCGGTTTGTTCCTCGAGCACGATAATTTTGTACCCGCCAATCCGCTGGTAACACCCGAGCACATCAAACCGGTTTGGTATTTCACGCCATTTTATGCAATTTTGAAGGCCGTCCCGGATAAATTGTTAGGTGTAATAACCATGGGCGCATCAGTTGCCATCCTGTTTTTTCTGCCCTGGATTGATCGTTCACCGGTCAGGTCCATTCGTTACAAGGGCACCTGGTACAAGGTGCTATTAGCAATGTTTACCATAGCTTTCGTGCGACTGGGCTTGCTGGGCATGGCCGAAGGGACACCGGCGCAGACCTGGGAAATGCGGGTCTGGACCCTGGTTTATTTCATGTTTTTTGTTTTGCTGTTTTTCATGAGTCCGGGTGGTAAGACCAAACCGGAACCGGACCGGGTGACACACTGATGAAGAAACTAGCCATATATCTGTTTATTGCAACCATGCTTCTGCCGGTTGCCAGTTTGACTGTTTCGGCATCCGGTGGGGCAGGAATTGAACATTCCGGCGCAAACATCAATGACAGGGGCTCATTACAGCGTGGAGCCAAATGGTACGTCAATTACTGTCTCGGATGTCACTCTCTCGCCTATATGCGCTACAATCGATTGGCTGAAGACCTGGGTCTGACCGAAGATATGGTGATGCAGAACCTGGTAGATTCGGACGCAAAATTCGGAGATACCATGGATATTTCGATGCATCCGGAGCAATCCAAAGCATGGTTTGGAAAAGCTCCGCCAGATCTATCCCTGATTGGACGGTCGCGTGGTGCCGATTGGGTATTCTCATATCTTCGCGGGTTCTATCAGGACGAAAGTGGAGGATGGAATAACACGGTGCTTGAGAATGCTTCCATGCCTCATGTTTTATGGCAGTTACAAGGCATTCAGAAACCCGTCTACCGACAGGAAACCGGTGAGGGAGGGTTTGTGCATGAAGTGATTGATCACTTCGTACTGGCCACGCCCGGAACTCAAACACCGCAGGAGTATGAAGAAACCGCCCGCGATATCGCAGCATTTCTTGATTACGCCGGTGAACCCGCCAAACTGAAACGCAAAAGTATTGGTGTATGGGTTATATTATTCTTAGCGCTGTTTACTTTCATTGCCTATTTGTTGAAAGCAGAATATTGGCGTGACGTTCATTAAAACAGAAACAAGGGCAGCTATCTGCCTGAAAATTACGTCAATAGGAGATACTTAGTGACAGCAGCAATAAAAGGGCGCTCAACAATGGCCTTATATTCTTCAGACCGCAGCATTGATTGTCACCGGGTGCGATTCGTGCTGGCAGAGAAGGGCATCAATGTGGAAATCATTGATGTGACCAACGATGAATCCGCAGCCGCTGACCTGGCCGAACTAAACCCGTACAACGAAACACCAACATTGGTTGACAGGGATCTGTTATTGCACAATGCCGGTGTCATTAATGATTATCTGGATGAACGCTATCCGCATCCGCCATTGATGCCTGTTGACCCGGTTTCACGTGCCCGTTTGCGCCTGGTCCATCACCGTGTAATACGGGATTGGTACCCACTTGCTGAAGAAATTGAAAATGCAGCCACAGTGCGCAAAGCAGACAAACCCCGTCAGCAACTGAAAGAAAGCATCATCGCAGCCAATGACCTTTTCAAACATTCGGATTTTCTGCTCAGTGACGAATTAAGCCTGGTTGACTGTACCCTGGCGCCGTTATTTTGGCGTCTGCCTGTATATGGCATTGATCTGGGTAAGCCGGGTGTTTCGATTCAGGGTTATATACAACGTCTGATTTCACGTCCGTCGTTCAAAACCAGCCTGACACGCGCCGAGCGTGAAATGGTGCTGAACGTAACCTGATTGGTTTATCCTCAGCGTGAGGTAATTGAATGAGTTCTACGCAGGAAGGTATGACTTCTAACAAGCCGTACCTGCTACGCGCATTATATGAATGGATTACCGATAATGGTTTGACACCGCATGTCCTTGTCGATGCTGAGTTTGAGGGTGTAGATGTGCCGGACCACTCGGTCCAGAAGGGTAAAGTGGTTTTGAATATTGCCAGCGGCGCAACCGAGAATCTGTTGCTGGATAACGAGTCCATCCGGTTCAGGGCCCGTTTTTCGGGAAACCCCTACCCGATCATTGTTCCAATGAACGCTGTCATTGCAATCTATGCCCGTGAGAATGGCCAGGGCATGATGTTCGCCCAGGATGATTCGCCGGACCCTCCCGTCAACGATTCGGATGATCCACCACCAAGATCACACCTTAAAGTCGTTAAGTAAACCTGCACTTTCCTGGGGGGCGAGCCGGTTATTACCGCCCCAGGTTTTCTATAAGGCGACCTTCTTCGAGATCCAGTGTAACGGTCAGAGAACCGGGGAAGCCTATGGCTACAATCCCACTTCTGCGTATGGCTCCATTGCTTGCAAATTCAAAACCGTAATTTGCAAGGATGCGTGAGTCTGAGCGTTTGCGGTTCCAGGTGACAGACGCGAGCGATACGGTGTCATCCAACAGTTGCAATCCATGGTTGCTGCATACATGCCCGGCGGCTTTGCGTGCCTTTTGTCTTCCCTGCATCAGTTGCCACCATGCGACAATGGACCCGGTAACAAGAAGAAAGATAAACAATTCAATCATCGTGATTTCAACAGGACATCAACTGCGCCGCTACCGCCATTGGCTGGTTTGCAGGTTGTGAATGCCATGACCTGTGAGTGATCACGTAATAATTTCCAGGTCATCTGCTTTAGCCTTGGTCCGTTGACAGATCGCAGGCCCTTGCCGTGAATTATCCTGACACATTCAGGAGTCGCTCCTTGTGTATCTGCGATAAAGTCGTGTAATGCTGCCGATGCAGTTTCAAGATTCATGTGGTGAAGGTCCAGGGTCTGTTCAACCTTGAACTGACCTCTTTTCAGTTTCTGAATGATTCTTTTCTGAACACCATTTTTACGATGCGATGAACCATCTTTGGCGTCAATATGTGTTTGATAATTGGTTGAAGGCACAAACTTCTCGGAGGTGTCGAGGCACAATTTGTTTGCACGTAATTTTTGGTTTGAAGGGCGCGATGCCTTTGAGTCTGTCGTGACTGGAGATTTAAGAGGCACTACACCCTTCATTTCCCGAAGAAAAAGGTGTTGATCCAGTGTCTCGTGTTTTGCTCTTTTAACCACGTTTATCCATTTCTGCGTTTCGGAAGCCGCTTTAAGTCCGTACAATACCAACCAGGAGTTAATCAATAGCACATAGGTGAAGTAGATTTTGTGTCAAAATATTCGGGTTCTGCAACAGCAGGCGCCTTTTGGCGATGCGCTCATTCCAGATAATAGCGAACCCATGCCAGGATTTGCCAGGCGTAAGCTAAATATTTGGCCGCAAGCTATAAGCCCGTGAGTTGTTTAGTGACTCCTCCTATACCTGCGGATGGCGGGTACAATTTTCAACAACTAATGGGGTATTCACCCGGAATGGAATTACTGATTAGCAATGATGATGGCATTGAGGCTCCCGGCATTCGCATGCTTGCCGATAGCATGCGGGGACTCGGTGGTGTCACCATTGTTGCGCCGGATAAGAACCGCAGCGGCGCCAGCAACTCGCTGACCCTTGATTCGCCGATAAGGATTAAGGAAATTGAAGACGGCGTATTCCGGGTTTCAGGTACACCAACAGATTGTGTGCATGTTGCCTTGACGGGCCTGCTGGATGAGGATCCGGATATTGTCGTTTCCGGTATCAATGCGGGCGCAAACCTGGGCGATGATGTCATTTATTCCGGCACGGTTGCAGCGGCCATGGAAGGACGGTTTCTGGGTTTTCCCGCGGTGGCACTTTCATTGGTGCTTGATGAGTCTTCAAAGAAGCATCACTTCGATACGGCAGGAGAGGCGGCTATTCGTATTGTCAAGCAGTTGCAGCGGGACCCTCTGCCCGCCGACACCATTCTTAATGTCAATGTGCCTAACTGCCCCTGGTCTGAAATCAGGGGGTTCGAAGTGACACGTCTTGGTCATCGTCATCGTGCTGAACCCGTTGTCAAATCGCAGGATCCACGTGGTCGTGATATGTACTGGATCGGACCCGCAGGCGCTGAACAGGATGCCGGGCCGGGTACAGACTTTGATGCCGTGAGACGCAAATTCATATCGGTTACCCCGATTCATGTCGATCTGACCCGTTACCAGGCACTGGACCAGGTGGCAGGATGGGTGACCGCGATCAGTGCCGAGATTGAACAGGGCTTTGAACACCTATGATACATAAACGAAAGCTGCGCACCGAAAACCGGGGTATCGGTATGACGTCCCAGGGTACGCGCGATCGCCTTGTGCAAACTTTGCGCGATGAGGGTATCAAGGATGAGCGTGTACTGAAGGCCATCACCCAGGTGCCACGTCATGAGTTTGTCGATGAAGCCCTGTCCAGCAGGGCTTATGAAAATACAGCACTACCTATCGGTCAGAGCCAGACCATTTCACAACCCTGGATCGTGGCCCGTATGACAGAGGTATTGCTGGATGGCGGTCAGCCTGAAAAAGTGCTCGAGGTCGGCACAGGTTCCGGGTACCAGGCGGCAATTTTGGCGCATTTGGTTCCGAGGGTATTTACGGTTGAACGGATTGATGAATTACTGAAATTTGCCCGACGCCGATTTCACAGCCTGCGTCTGAACAATATATTTATCCGCTATGCAGATGGTCATCTTGGTTGGCCCAGCCAAGCCCCATTTGATGGAATCATGGTGACAGCGGCTGCACATGCGGTTCCGAAGGAGTTGCTGGAACAACTTGCCATTGGCGGCCTGTTGGTTATTCCCATTGAATCAAACGGTCATCAACGCCTGATTTCGGTAAGACGCCTCGAAGAAGGCTTCGAAGAAACGGACCTTGGTGCTGTCGTATTTGTTCCATTGTTAAGTGGATTGGCCTAGTGCTGCTTCAACATCAAAGTGATGGTTGCAGTTGGCCTGTCAGTGTTTATTACACCGGGAGCAGACGTTTGAGACGGGGCGTAACCGTTAACAGCTCTGGTCCTTGCCAGGTGGCGTAGCACTGGTATGTTCCTGGGTCTATACGACAGAGTAATCTCCCTATCATCCCACCGCAGGGCTCCCTCGATTTTGGCGGCTCTGAGCTTCGCTGAATCCAGTGTGTTTCCCATACCACCTGATGTCATGTTGATACCCATGTGTCTGGCCAGGTCTGCCAGAAGCTGGTTTTATGCAAGTTTATGTACCCTGTTTTCAGTTCTGGGCGGAGTGGCGGGTTACCTGATCGGCAAGCTTGCATTCGGCTGGATAGAGCCATGGTTGATGGATTCACATTATGCCGGTGCTTTTACAAGTGCCGTCAGTGCATTTGAAACCTATGGCTTCTGGTACATTTTGCTGGCTGGATTTACACCGATTCCATACAAAGTGTTTACCATCAGTGCGGGGGTGGTTGGCATGCCATTCCTGGCATTTGTGGGAGGGTCCGTGGCTGGAAGGGGTGGCCGGTTTTTTCTTGTTGCCGCTTTGATCCGCCTTGGTGGTGAGCGCCTGGCGACACGCATGCGCAAAAATATCGATTTGATTGGCTGGCTGCTGATTGTCCTTGCCGTTATAATTTTTGCCGTTTTAAAAATGAACGGCTCATGAGTAAGAATGCCTCATACAGAGATACAGGTGTCAATCAGGATGGTGTCAGGTTTTTTTTATTTCTGATTGGCCTGGTGTTTATTACGGCTTGTGGTCACCACCAACCGGCGCCTGTTGAAGAGCACTCCAATGTGGGTTCCAATCGCCTGTTGAATCAGGATGGCAGCTACACCATCAAGTCAGGGGATACGCTTTATGCGATAGCGTTCAATTTTGACGTTGATGCACGCAATCTTGCTGACTGGAATGGGATTTCAAGTCCTTACGTTATCTATCCCGGTCAGACCTTAAGGCTTACGGCACCTGCATCATATAGCCGAAATCGTTCGGCTTCATCGGGTGCGCAAACCACTGCATTGAAATCACCTGGAAAAACCACGACAAAAACCACCCGCAGCTCAAAAAAAACCACAACAACAGCTGCAAAAACTGTTTCAAAGCCAGCGACCAACCCTGAGGGTCAAACGGTATCTGCCGCGGCGAAACATGCGGCAGATCCAAAAAGCTGGAGATGGCCTACCCAAGGGCGGGTGCTGAGGGGCTATGTTGCGGCCAACCCTGCCCGTAATGGACTTGATATCGCAGGTAAAGAGGGTCAGGACATCAGGGCAACATCAGGCGGCCAGGTCGTTTACAGCGGCAATGGTCTGATCGGTTACGGTGAACTGATCATCATCAAACACAGCGAAAACATGCTCAGCGCCTATGCCCACAACAAGATAAGACTGGTGAAGGAAGGTGATTTGGTATCTAGTGGTCAGAAAATTGCCCAGATGGGCAGAAATACCAGAAATGAAGTGCTTTTACATTTCGAAATCCGTGTCCGGGGCAAACCTGTCAATCCCATGACATATCTTCCCAAAAAATAGTTACCCACCTGTAGAACACTCAATTGTCATAAAATTTGCATAAATTAGCGCACGATAACAATACTTTGGGGTTGTGACATTTGCGAAGGAATATGATAGCGTGGTGATGCAATTGTTCTGTGATCGGTCCGTCGCTTTCCGGCCAGGGTACGGACACGCAGGGTGGATTCGATTATTTGTGATTTTTGAAGGTACAGGTGATTGGGTGGGCAAAAAATAACAATGAAAACCGAGGAGGCGTCGCAACCTTGAAAGTTAGCTCGACAGG
>Ga0316201_10004696_pt1 | contig 10372 bp, 9 predicted proteins | sample CS6wburrow_MG_FD_204516 | JGI IMG/M metagenome (GOLD analysis project Ga0316201, IMG submission 204516) | Coastal sediment microbial communities from Delaware Bay, Delaware, United States - CS-6 worm burrow | ecosystem: Environmental > Aquatic > Marine > Coastal > Sediment | place: USA: Delaware... | reverse complement strand
ATTGTAGTCATCAGATCCAACATCATCCGTGTATGCAAATATCTCTATTTCAGCGTAGTCCATATCGCTGATTCTGCTGATGATTTTCTGTATCTTTGCCTGCGAACCGCTAGTCAATGTTGTTTTCCCAGATAAGAAGTTGACGTACTGAGTCTTGGTCAATTTCATGTCCGGGCTAGTCGTAACCACGATTTTTACTTTCGCCGTTGCTACTGCACCGTGACCATCCGTGATCGAATAGGTGAAGCTATCTGTGCCTACAAAGCCATCTTCCGGGCGGTAAACCAGGTTCTTCCTGTCATCGAATGCCAGCGCTCCGTGACCGGGCTGCGTAAAGTCAACCAGCCGCAAAAGGTCATTATCTGCGTCAGTATCATTTTCCAATAACATGCTTTGAGAAATCAGCAGCACGCTATTCATTTCCAGATTTAACTGGTCATCACCTACCACAGGGGCCAGGTTTTCCTGGTTATACCCAAAATTTATTGCCGTCTCATTCTCACAACCAAATTGGTTGACAGGATTATTCTTCTTTGTGTTATCACAATGATCGGATTTATCCATCTCCTTATCCTTATCACGGTCGGGATCAAGCGGCAAAGTGTCGATACCCTGTGCCTGTATTTTAGAGATCAACAGATCATCCTCTCCAACTGATACATCCAGATTTAATGCAGGGAATAAGTTGCCAACACCTTCCAGTATCCGGTAGCGCGCTGCCATAGCATCGAAGTACGCATTGGCATGCTGGTTCTGTGCAGTGTTAAGCTCATTTTCTGCGTTAAGAAGGTCTATCAGATCGCGCTGGCCAATAAAAAACTCTTCACCATAAGATTCCACGGTTTCACGCGACTTCTCGATATGGGCTTCGAGAAAATCCATTTGTCGTGTCAGCGACTGATCAGCTGCCCATGCAAGGCGTAAGGTATTTATAACCTGACGCTGAACCTTCCTGGCAAATTCCTGATTCTGGTGAACAGCACTGATTGTTTTGCGTTGGGTAGCACGGTCGGCACCGCCACGATAGAGGTTGTAACTAAGATTCAACACCAAACGAAGTTCATCCAGATTACCTTCCAAACCACTGATGTCACTACCCACCTCTTTAGCCAGCTGAAGATCGAGCTTGGGATAATTATTACTCCTGGCACGACTGGAATCAGCCATGGAAGCTTTCACATTGTAGCTGGCCACCTTGATTGCAGGATGCTTCTCCAGCGCGATGTCGATCAGTTCATCAAGTGACTGGCCTGGGTGTTCGGGCAGTTCGGGATTCTGTAATTTGGATACGATGACGTATCGACCCAGTACTTCATGTAAACGCGACTCTGCATCCTGTAAATTATTCTGTTGCGCAATCAGACTGGCATGAGCGCGGGCCACGCGACCCTCGGTTTGCTGCAGTTCAGAACGACGCCCAACACCTGATTCACTCCTTTCGCGTATCTGGGACAGGATGCGCTCGTGGTTACTGACGTTTTTATCTGCCAGCTCAACCAGTTTTTGTTGCCTGAGTACGTCTACATAAGCCTGCACCGCATCGAGCGCAATGTTATCAGCAGTATCAAATATTTCGAACAGTGACGATCTAAGACGTGCCTCGGTTTGAGCCTGCTGATATCGGGTGTCAAAGCCGTTAAACAGATTTTGAGTGACAGATAATTCAGCACGATTGCTGTTATATTCCCGTAAAATATTCTGTGTGAAGGGTGACTCTGTTTCATACTTACCTGCCGATGCCTGAAGATCTACACTGGGGCGCCAGCCACTCGCGGCGATATCGCGATCACGATCCGCCTGCCTGAAAACATGCACCTGTTCAAGTATCTCCGGATGTGCCTGTATCGCATCTGCAACAATGTCGTTTAACTCAGTTGCGTTTGATGACAACGGAAACATAACAATTGCAAGCACAAGGATAAGGCTCCTGCTGATCGCGGCTTGCTGTAGGCTGGTTGAATTCATATGTTCGGATTGCCTTGTTCGTGTACCTTCAGGCTTATTGTTTTTCTCTGTCCGGAATCAATAAGAGTATAGAAGACGATGATGCTTTTACATTAAAACAAGCAGTTCCACGATGAATCTCAGGTAGCTTGAGTTGACAAGACGCTTATGCAAAGTGATCAAAATTTGATCAGGCATGAATGTTGAGTTGACGATTTGATTGCGTGCCAGGCTTTACCCGGTATTTATCGCGTCAGCGACGGAATGCTGCAGGAACACTATACAGCGAGCTTTTGACCTGGATTGGAGAAATACAGCTACCGAGATTTCATCATCATGCGATAACCTTGGCCAAGCGGCAGTCAGCGCACCGTCCAGCATGGCTACTATCGCGGATGGTCGTCTCCTGTGGTCCATCAATGTATGCGCAGCGGTTCTGCGTGATTCGCGTTTACGCGAACATTTGCGACTTCAAAACGGGATATTGCCGTGATTCAGAGACATTGAATGAGGCCTTGGTTGTTAGCAAATAGGATTGACATTCAACCGCAAGCAGCATGTGGGCCAGGCTAAATTCTTATAACTAATTGATTAATATTGTTTTTCAGTAAAATCCAGGTTATTTCTTGATGTGCTCAGGTGCAACCTCAGCCAGCCATCTGCTCACCGTTTTTTCCTTGTCGTAAGCCTTTGCACCTCCATACTGCTGAATTGAGTGATGTTCGCACATGTCTTGGATAGTCATATCCGGATAAATATCCCACAACGTCTTAGCGACTGCCTGGCTCAACAACTTGGCTTTTTGATTTGAACGCAGCCTTTTTGTTTCCTCCGGCAAGTCTACGTTAGTGTCCAGATAACCCAGCTGCTCATCGATAATCGCGTTAAATGCTACATATTTCATAAATACATGCGTGGGAATAACCACAGCATCTGCCGAGTCCAGATCAGGACTGACACTAAAGGGGGTTATTTCTTTCAAATATAACAAAGCCTCTATCACTTGCGCTCTTGGCTGATGCATTTTCTTGCATAAATCATCAATCCTGATTCCCCTCCCTGAGTCCTCAATATATAAATCTCTCAAATTATTAAACGCTCTCTCGATGACGTACAAGGTTTCATTCAGCAATTTGTCCTCGACTAATAGAAATACGCGAAATTTCGCATGATAAGTATCTGTTACTGTGTCCCAGCTGATCAGATTTTTTCTTTTTAGACTTTCGATCATTTCAATCTCATCAGCATGTTCTGCAGAAAACGCCTCTGCACTGACCCATTGTTGCCGTGTATGGCAATCGTTAAACAGATCAATCAATAAGGTTTTCTCTTTATCGCTAATTTCCATCATGTTCTCTGCCTAATATAGAAATCTATTTTTATTATTATTCTAAGAAGTCTGTAATTCTTTGTATCAACCGTCACTATCAGCTCATCCGAAACACCTGATGAGTGGCACCCGATCATCATAATAGCGTATATTAGAGCAAACATATGATTATGATTTAACCCGCTTGTCGCACCAGCGTGCCTGCCTGTCCCATGGATGGTCATTTATCGATGAGCAAACCTCGACTATTCAGTTGTAACTGGATGCTGGATCCTTATAATGTAAAGGTATGTAAATTTAGGTAGGCCGATTCAGCAGCAATAATAATCATCGACCGCACTGTCAGACTACATGAAGCCGTGTCTCACACGGAGGGGTAAGGGGCGTGTTCTGGTCAAGATGGATGCAGTGGTTCAGACTCATCAGCAAAGCTAAATTCATCTTCGCGTGTATCTATCTGGCATTTTTTCAACCATCCATTGCAGCCGCCTATGAAATAAATCGTGCCGATGTTACGGAAGAAAACGGCATATTTCAGATACGGGTTACCGCCATATTCGATGCGCCCGCCGAATACATCCGAGAGGTGTTGACTGATTATACGCATATCTATCGCCTGAGTTCCTCCATCATCGAAAGTGAGATTCTCCCATCGAGACGAACAGGTGACACTCAGATCAGAACCAAGGTGCTCGCCTGTGCATCGGTATTTTGCAGAGAAGTTGAACGAGTCGATGCCGTTCGCACCCTCGCATCCGGCGATTTACAGGCAGACATCGTTCCCGAATTAAGTGAATTCCGATCCGGTCAGGCTACCTGGAGGATCACACCCATGGACGACAGGAGCAAACTGGTTTACGAAGCCACCCTGGAACCGGATTTTTATATCCCGCCAGTCGTGGGTATTCCGGTCATCGGCAACAGCCTGAAGAAAGAATTCATTGCCACTTTCGAACGCCTCGAGAGAATTGCCAGCATCAATGCCAGAAGAGACTGGACTGAAGATTTCACCGTTGCACGAGTCGATGATGCTGAGGCAAGGCCACCTTGCGAGAAAAACTCAACGCAGGCTCAAAATGAACCGTAATGCATGCTTCATTATTTCAATCCTTTTTCTGCTGATCAGCTGTGCAACACAGCAGGTCAGTTATCGGAATGATGTAGCCCCAATCCTGCAAAGTCGGTGCGTCCAATGCCATACGGCGCCCGATGGCAGCGGTTACAGAGCCACAGGATTAGAACTGGGCAGTTACGATGCCTTAATGCAGGGTACCGTCTATGGACCGGTAATTATTGTCGGTGACAGCCGTCGCAGTATATTGAACATGCTCGTGGAAGGTCGCGCCGGCAAAGCTCAAACCATGCCTCATCAGGAAGGCGACGTTCTTACCGAACATGAACTCAAACTGCTCAGTGAATGGGTCAATCAAGGTGCACATGATAATTAGCCCAAAAATTGAAAAAAACGGCTAAATACAATTATAAATCAATAATTTATATTTAAGTTGCAAGACCACAGTATGATAACGCCTGCATTGTTTCCCGATACCGTTAAATATTTCCAAGGACCATTGAAGCAGAAAGACTGCTGGACATCATAAATATATGGGATAAAATTCCCATTTATATCTACTGACTGGTCGCTTTTACCCAGACTTAGTTCGCTCATCGCAATAGCTATCCGTCAATCCAGCAAACACGCAGATACTCGAGGGCAGAAGAGATACCGCGACAAACACAGATTGCAGAACCGAAATAGCCTCCCCCCCTTCCCTTGGAGGGAAGGAATTTAACGGACCATCCTGTGGTCCGTTTTTCTATGGAGAAGATATTGGCTCGCATAACGATCTGAATTTCTCACCAGGATCACGGGAGCAGGCGCAGGATTCGTATTCGTAAGCGCCGCTCTGGAGCGAAAAGCGTAGCAATAGCTACGGTTTGAGTGAAGAGCAAGCTTACGGACACGAAGACCAGCCTGAACCGTGATAGGCTAGTCTTCGTGAATTTACAGGTCATTGATTGCATCTGACAGCGCTTCCCAGGAGAGCAACACACAGCGGCGACGCGCAGGGTATTCACGCACGGCTGATAGAGCCTCCAGCTCCTCTGGCGCCTCGCTTATTTCCAGGCCGGAGCTCTGCCCAAACCAGTTTTGCATCGAATCGCAGAGCTGTCGCGCCTCATCGGTGGATCGGCCGCTGACCACTTCTGTCATCATCGAGGCGGAAGCGATGCATATCGAGCAGCCCCGGCCGCGGAATTTCACCTTGTCGATGAAGCTGCCCTGAAAAAAAAGCCCGACCTCGATTTCGTCGCCGCAGCGGGGGTTGCTGCCACGACAGACAATGTCAGCGCCTTCCAGATCGCCTTTGTTCCTTGGGTGGCGGAAATGATCCAGTAGTACACTCTTGTAGAGCTTGTTCGTCGACACTTGAGCCTCCCCAACCCGCATACTACCTGCAGCATCTGGATTTTTTCGGTAATATTTTGTTGCTGACAAACTAGCCCGCATTTCTCACCAGGATCACAGGAGCAGGCGCAGGCGCAGGATTCGTATTCGTAAGCGCCGCTCTGGAGCGAAAAGCGTAGCAATAGCTACGGTTTGAGTGAAGAGCAAGCTTATGGATACGAAGACTAGCCTGAACCGTGATAGGCATGCTTGAATAACACACTGTATTTTTAATCATCCGAGCTTCACTCCAAAAACCAATGCCTTACCAGTATTCCACGCCGCCTGGTGAGAAATGCGGGCTAGTGTTCATCAAAACAGATCGGGCATACTGTCAATCTGCTGAAACCGTTTCGTTTACTGTCGCGCGTTGTCATAAAGTAACTACCTCTCGCCTCATGCGTGCACCTTTGTGCCATTTACGAACTAACTGAACAGCCGTTTGGCCTCCTGTATCGCGTCAACCAGTGCAGCAATATCTGCGTCATCGTTGTATATCCCGAGACTGGCACGCGCCGTCGCCGTCAGTCCTAGATGGTGCAGTAGTGGCTGGCAACAGTGATGCCCGGCCCTCAGTGCGACGCCTCGCTCCCCTGCGACCTGTGCAATGTCATGGGGATGGATGCCTTCCAGCACGAAGGAAACGATCGCGCTGCGTTCAGCACCGGCGCCGGGCAGTAACTGCAGACCTGGCACAGACGCGAGAGCATCAACGGCCTTTCGCGTCAGCGCTGAAACGCGTGTATTGACCTTATCCATGCCAACCGCAGAGAGCCAGTCGACCGCAGCAGCAAAACCGACAGCGCCGAGGAGATTGGGCGAACCGGCCTCGAAACGCGCTGGAACCGGCGCCCATTGGGCCGTTGCGTCATCGACCCGATCGACCATACCACCGCCGACGAGCAGAGGTTCCATTGCCTCGAGGCAATGCTTCTTGCCGAAGAGCACACCGATGCCTGCGGGACCATAGAGCTTGTGGGCCGAAAACGCGAGGAAATCGCAACCCAGCGCAGTGACATCAACCGGCATGTGAGACACGGATTGGGCTGCGTCGACCAGCACCGGGATGCCGACAGACGCTGCTCGTTCACAGATCGTTCGCACCGGGTTCTCGATACCGAGCACGTTTGAGACATGGCACAATGCAATCAGCCCGGTGCGAGGATCGAAAAGCTCATCCGCACCCTCGAAGTCGAGGCTGCCGTTTTCGTTCAACTCGATGATTCGCAATTCAGCGCCGGTCTGTGCGCATACGCGCTGCCAGGGCAGAAAGTTTGCATGGTGTTCCATGCGGGTGACCCACACCCGGTCTGCTGGCTTGAGGCGGGGCTGCAACCATCCCCAGGCGACCATGTTGATGGACTCCGTCGCGGAGCGCGTGAAGATGAGCTGATCGGAGTGTGGGGCGCCGATGAAGCCGGCAATGGTGTTGCGTGCCGCCTCATAGGCCAGTGAAGCCGATTCAGCGAGCGGATAGAGTCCGCGATGAACGGACCCCTGACCCGACTCGATACTCTGTTTCATCGCCTCGATCACCGCAACGGGCTTTTGTGTGGTCGCTGCATTATCCAGATAGTGCAATGCCATGCCATCGATCGATACCAACGCCGGGAAATCGGCTTTCCAGGCATTGCCCTGTTGGCTGTTGCCGTTGATTTCAAGCGCAGCCGACATGATCAGTCACCGATGGATTTGAGTTGCGGCTGTTCCTTGCCTGATTTCAACTTGTCGCGCATGCGCAGGCCGGTGCCGCCACGGCGCACCAGTACAATCTCGCTGATCACGCACAGCGCGATTTCCTCCGGTGTGCGCGCACCCAGGTCAATGCCAGCAGGCGCCATTACACGCGCGAGCTCGCTCTCACTGAAGCCCTCATCACGCAGGTAATCGAGTACCAGTCGCGCGCGTTTGCGACTGGCGATCAAGGCGATGTAATCGGCCTGTGATGCCAGTGCCTGTTTCATCGATTCGTGATCGCCCCTGTGCTGGGTGGCGATCACGACGAAGTCACCACGCTGCGGGGTCAACTCGGCATAATCCGGATCGCTCGTAATTAGCCGCGAGGCCGCCGGGTAATGTTCACGATCGACTACGGGATCATTGACGACGACGTCCAGACCGAGCATGTCGCCCATGCTGCACAGACACTCGGCCACGCGACCATGGCCCATGATCCACAGCGTGGGTCTGGCGAGCACCGGTTCGACATAGACGCGCATGTGGCCACCGCAGGGCATACCCGCACCGAGCATTTCGTCGTCGAGATCGATTTCGAGGATCGCAGTTTCGCCGGTCTGCAGGCATTCCAGTGCCTGGCTGCAGGTAGCGGACTCAGCACAGCCGCCGCCGACCCATCCGGCGACCACGCGGCCCTCATCATCGATCACGGCCTTGGATGAGGTCTTGGCCGACACCGAACCGACGGTCTCGACCACGGTCGCAATCGCGAACGGCCTGCCTTTGCTGCGTAGTCCATGGATCACGTCGTAAATCTCTGTTGCCATGGTTCAAGCCTCCTGCAATGTCGCTAATGCAGCCGGTCCTCGTGATCGGATGCCTGACCGGGCGCGAAGACGCTCATAGTCGGCTGGGGTGTCCAGATCGAACACGCAGTGATCATTGTCCATGGCATACGGCCATACCAGCGCAGGGTTATCTTCGATCAGGCGCTTGCAGCCGAGATTGCGGTCGCCGGCGAGAATGGCTCGACGATGCTGCCATGCCAGCACGATCGGGTTGCCGCGTCGCCCCTGATAGGTCGGCACCAGTACAGAACGCGGACACTGCTCGATAAAGGCACGGATCAGCGTATTGAAATCTACGGTTTCGAGCAGCGGCTGATCAGACAGACAGATCATCACACCCTCGCAGGGTTGCTGCAGTGCCTGCATGCCCCGGTAGACCGAGGTCATCTGGCCCTGGGTGTAGTCAGGATTTTCGACCAGGCACAGCGGCAGGCCTTCAAGCAGGGCCCGCGTTGTATCAGCCTGGTGGCCGAGTACGACGACGAGTTCCTCCAACGACGCGGATAGCAGGGACACCGCGGTGCGCCGCAGCAGCGGCATGCCATCAACATCCAGGGCCAGCTTGTTCGCCGCACCCATCCTGCGGGATTCGCCGGCAGCAAGCAGAATAGCCGATACCTTACCCTGCGTCATACCGATGCCCCCGCGTCGGCCAGGTACTGCTCCGGTGTCTTGTCGAAACTGTGCTGGCAACCGGCACAGCAGAAATAATAGCTCTGGCCGGCGTACTCGCTGCGGTAGTCGGCGGTCGCGGTATTCACAGTCATGCCACAAACGGGATCAATCGCTTCACCACTGCCGCCAGTCTGCGCGTTCACGGTCGCTTTTGCTCGTTCGTTCGTTTCAGCCACCGGATCAGCGATCCCGCTGGACCGAGTATGGCTGGTCACGTCTGCATCTGTCTCGCGTCGAGTCTTGATTATTCCGGCGAGCACGGACACCGCGATTTCCTCCGGTGTCACCGCATTGATTTCGACACCGGCCGGCGATACGATTGCATCGACCCGTTCGCTCGGGTGGCCGCGCTCCTTAAGATAGCCGCGCAGCTTTTCGGCCTTGCGGCCACTGGCGATGAAGGCGATGCTGGCCGCTCCGGTTGCAAGCGCGGTTTCGAGCCCCTCCTCGTCACGCTTGCCCTGCGTGGCCACCACGATGAAACGCGGCTGTGTGTTGCGCAGGGCGTCAGGGTCGAGACTGTCGATGACCTCTAGCGCATCCGGATACATGTCAGCATCGGCGCCAGGGAAAGCCGCGGTCACGTCGAAACCTGCACGATATGCGAGCGCGGACAGTGCCTGGGCAGCGGGCGATGCTCCGATGATCAGCAAGCCGGGGCGTGCGGCGAAAGGTTCGAGGAAGATATCCAGAATGCCACCACTGTGGCAGGTCATACCGAAGTCGATCACACCCGCCTCGACTTCACCACCTTTAGTCGGACTGACCCGTATAAGGCGCGGCTGGCCATCGGCGAGGGCCTTTTTGGCCGTCGCGATCACAGCTGGCTGGGCACAACCGCCGCCAATCCAGCCACTGATGCTTCCGTCGGCATCGACGATGGCCTTGGCACCGGGCTTTGCAGACGTCGGTGACTCGCAACGCACGACCGTCGCCATGACGAAGGGTGTACCACGGTTTTTCAGTTCTGTCGCTCGTTCGAGGATGGCATCGCTCGATAACATCGGATTCTCCTGTTTACATTTCGGCCAGGACCGGTTCGAGCGCGGCCAGGCTTTGCAGGTTGTGGGCCGGCGCGAACATCGCGTTTATGAGTATTCAACCCCGCTGATCGATCGGCACATAGTCGCGTGGTGGTTGCCCGGTGTAGATCTGGGTGGGTCTGAAGATACGGTTGTCAGATAGCTGCTCACGCCAATGCGCCATCCAGCCGGCGACGCGCGAGACAGCGAAAATCGGTGTGAACTGATCGGTTTGTATGCCCATTTCCGAGTACAGGATACGCGAGTAGTAATCTACGTTCGCATAAATTTAGGGCGACGAGTATCGCCCTTTTTAGTGGATGGTGTTTACCTGATCAGATCGAAAAGGAGGCACCGCAGCCACAGGTCGAGGTGGCATTGGGATTGTTGACCACAAATCTGGAGCCTTCGAGGCCTTCCTCGTAAT
>Ga0316201_10004694_pt1 | contig 10372 bp, 10 predicted proteins | sample CS6wburrow_MG_FD_204516 | JGI IMG/M metagenome (GOLD analysis project Ga0316201, IMG submission 204516) | Coastal sediment microbial communities from Delaware Bay, Delaware, United States - CS-6 worm burrow | ecosystem: Environmental > Aquatic > Marine > Coastal > Sediment | place: USA... | reverse complement strand
CACGGCGTGCCTGCCACAGTGCTTCAAAAGCCAGGTATGGATTGATAGCATCAGCACCGTAGCCAATCAGCAAACAATGGTGATGGACTTCCCTTGCTTCGCCGGTTTCTACAATAATACCAATGCGGGTTCTTTCATGCCGGTCAAGCAAATGATGATGCACGGCGCCCGTAGCCAGCAAAGCGCTGATTGCAACCCGTTCCCGGCCAACATTCCGGTCCGACAAAATCAACAGCGCATCGCCATTCTCAACCGCTGTCGAAGCCTCTTCACAGATGCGATCCAAGGTTGCAATATAACCAGCACTGCCTTCGTTTTTGGGAAAAGTTATATCAATTACTTTCGACTGCCACTGCCCACCGCTCAGTCTTTTTTGATTAATATTCTGTAAAGCAGCCAGTTCCTCATTACTCAGGATCGGATGCTCCAGGTACAAGCGATGCGCATCTTCAGGTTTGATATCAAGCAAATTTCCTTCCGGGCCAATGAAACAGGCCAGCGACATCACTATTTCTTCACGAATCGAATCAATCGGAGGGTTGGTTACCTGGGCAAACAACTGTTTAAAATAGTCATAAATCATTCGCGGCTTGTCTGACAGAACCGCGAGCGCGGAATCATTGCCCATAGAGCCGACCGGGTCACGCAGACTTTCTACCAGAGGTATCAGCATAAACTGCATGGTTTCGGTGCTAAAACCAAAGGACTGCATACGTTCAATCAAGGTTTCAGGATAAAAACCCGGATGCTCAATATGCAGATCCAGGTCTTCCAGGTGGATGGTCTGCTCTTTGAGCCATGTTCCATAAGGGTACTGCGTGGCGTATTTTTCTTTTATTTCTTCATCTGAAATCATCCGACCCTGTTTGAAATCAAGCAGGAACATTTTCCCCGGCTGCAGCCTTCCTTTGTATTTGACATTTTCAGGCTCGACATCAATCACACCGACTTCTGATGCCATAATAATGTGGTCATCATGGGTTACATAGTATCGACTCGGGCGCAAACCGTTTCGGTCCAATACGGCACCAAGGTAATGACCGTCAGTAAACACAATTGAGGCGGGGCCATCCCAGGGTTCCATTAATGCGGAATTAAATTGATAGAAATCCTTTTTATATTGCTGCATTTCGGCATCATTTTGCCAGGCCTCCGGCACCATCATCATCACAGCACGAGGTAAGGATCGACCGTTCATTAACAGGAATTCGAGGACGTTATCAAAACTTCCTGAATCTGACATATCGGGTTCAATGACAGGAAATAATTCCGAAAGCTGGTCGCCGAACAACTCGCTTTGGACAACACCTTCTCGCGCCTTCATCCAGTTATAGTTACCCTGCCGGGTATTTATTTCGCCATTGTGACTCATGAAGCGAGTCGGCTGAGCGCGATCCCATGATGGAAAAGTATTAGTGCTGAAACGTGAGTGCACCATCGCCAAATGAGTGCTGTAGTCCGAATCCTGAAGATCCGGATAGAAAGTGTGCAGCTGATCGCTGGTTAACATTCCCTTATAAACAATTACTTTGGTGGATAGACTGCAAAAATAAAACATCTCGCGTTGTTTTAGGGACGAAGTAGCTCTTAAAAGACGTGTGGTTATTTTACGCAAAAGATAAAGCTGACGTTCCAAAGCATCACCGGTTATGCCATCAGCGGTGCCAATAAATAACTGCTCCATGTGAGGACATGACGCCAGTGCTGAGGGCCCAATATTTGCAAGATCGGGTTTAACTTCCAACTCTCGCCAGCCCAATAACAATAAACCAAGATCCTCAATAGTTTCATTTACCGTTCGTTTACATAGCTCCCGCTCTGTTGCATCTCTTGGCAGGAAAACGTTGCCAGCAGCGTATTGTCCTTTTTCCGGTAGTTTAATAGTCAAGTCACGCCAGGCAACTTTTGACAAAAAATCATAAGGGAGCGTTGTTAAAATACCTGCACCATCACCGGTATTTTCCTCGCAACCACAACCGCCACGGTGCTTCATCTGTCGAAGCGCATGCAAGGCATCGGAAAGAATCCTGTGGCTGGCGACACCTTTTACATTGGCAACAAACCCGACGCCACAACTATCTTTTTCCAGCTGCGGGTCATATAAGCCCTGCTTTGATGGCAAACCGAAGGTCCGCTTACTTCTCAACACATTGGTCAAGACAAAACTCCTTTTAAGAAACTTAAACTAAATGGGTATCATAAATTCGCATGTTTTGAACATTCCCACCACTACTATACTGAATTAAATCAGAAGACTCTGACAGATAAAAGGCGGGATAAATATTTTGATCACAACGGTAAGAGTTAACCGAAAAGAGCTCATGTGCGTGTCTTGGGCAGAAAAAATTAAAATGCTTTGGTGTGCTTACATATAACAATGGCATCGCCTACTAAACATTTTTTATAGCGGGACATAATCTGGACATCAGGCACACATACCGGCTCGATACAACCTGAACATTCGTTTGTGCAGCATAAATTGATGGCCTGATACCCTCTCAGCGGCAACTAACGCTAATGATCAACGGGCCCAGACTAGCATAGGGTTATCAGCCCTCCAATTCATAACCCAATATGTTGAAAATGGATTTTATGAATGCTGAGGGCTATCTCTCAGGCATTACGGGACGACTTCTGGCCCGCAACAGATTTACTTTTGGCCAGTCGTGCAATTTTTTCCTTGTTGGATTTAGCTAACAAAATATCTTCCTTTGTTATGCCAATATGAGGTCGATTTTTATTGCGTGACAATTCGATTTGACGCTGTCTCTGGGCATACCGCTTGCGGTCCTCTTCAGATTTGAGGTCAAAACAATAGACACAGGAAACACCTTCAATATATTTATCGGATTTTTTTTCTTCCGCAGAAATCGGATGACGACACGCATGACACATATCAAAGCTGCCAACCTGTAATTTGTGATTAACCGCAACCCGATTATCGAACACGAAACACTCACCGTGCCACAGGCTTTCTTCTTCAGGAATCTCCTCAAGATATTTCAAGATACCGCCCTTCAAGTGGTAAACCTCTTCAAACCCGTGCCCCATCATGTAAGCGCTGGCTTTTTCGCAGCGAATTCCGCCAGTACAAAACATTGCGACTTTTTTATGCTGGTTCTTATCAATATGACCTTGAACATAGTCCGGAAACTCTCTGAAATTGGTAGTTTTCGGGTTGACTGCTCCATCAAAAGAACCGATAGCTACCTCGTAATCATTGCGCGTATCGATAAGCAAAACTTCCGGATCGCTGATGAGTTCATTCCAGTCCTGAGGCTGAACATACGTACCGACTTGCTTATTTGGGTCAATATCGTCGACACCCAGCGTGACGATTTCTTTTTTCAGTTTTACTTTCATGCGGTAAAAAGGATTTTCATCTGCAAAAGACTCTTTCACTTCAAGGCCTGCGAATCGAGCATCTCTATTAAAAAAGGCTAATACAGCATCTATGTCTTCCCTGGAACCGGCAATGGTACCGTTTATCCCTTCACGGGCTAACAAAAGAGTACCCTTGATTTTGTGGCGTTTACAAAAAGACAGCACTGAACTCTGGAACTCTTCGAACTCAATGAGCGTTACGAACTTATAAAGTGCGGCTATTACAATATTCGGCATTTCGTTTCCGGAAGTTGAACAATATACAGATTTTTCGGGCGGGAATTTTACATCTATCTTTCACTTAAAACCATAGGGATACTGTTTGACGTTAAACCGGGGAACTTTACAACGAGTCGCCTTCCTTTGAGCCGCCATGACATTGTGGCGAAGCCGGCGCAACGCCTTGATCGGCCCATTCTTCAGGTGTGTAGAGATGCAATGCCAGCGCATGAACGCCTGACTGCAACTCTTCTGCCAGCATCCGATAAACGCTCTGATGCCGGCCGACGAGGCGCTGACCTTCAAAGTCATTGGAAACAAGAGTCACTTTGAAGTGCGTTGCTGAATTTGCAGGCACACTGTGACGGTGACTTTCATTCAGCACTTGCAAATGAACCGGCTTGAAAGCTTCGGTTAATTTTTTTTCAATAATTTGTTGAACTGACATAGTAATAATCCGACCCATTCTTTGTGGCCTATTATAACCAGGTCCCGCAAGAATCGGTCGAATTATTCTTCACTTAATGGTCAGGACTAATGGCCATAATTATAGCGTTGGTAACCATAGTAGGGTCGATACCTTGGCGAGTGCTGAAATGGACGCCAATCGTTATAAAAGTGACGGTTCAAGAGCCTGCGCTTTTGATGCCTCAGCTTATGTTGCCAATGCCGTCTGACATGGTTCCTGAGGTGCGCCTTGTTATAATGTTTTCGGTGTTTGTCATATCCTTGATGCCTTCCCGGATGGGCCTTGTCGGCGTGTCTTCGGTGTTTGTCATAACTCCGATGCCCGTTGTGAGATCGATCAGCCCTTCCGTGGCTGTCATATTGATAGGACACACGGAAACTATCAGTATTAGCGTTAACCTGCTGGCCGATTAATCCGGCAGCTAAAAAGGGTAGTAAAAACAATATTTTCTTATTCATAACACTATCCTCTATCAAGTAAGTAATTAGAGAATAAGTCCTCCAGCCTGAACAGAAACTGAATCAGCAAGAATTAGTTCCAGAAAACTGTTCCATTACAATGCTGAATAGTTATTTAAGCAACTCATGATCCGCCGGCAGGAGTTTAGTAATCCAGATAGCCAATTTATGACGGATATTCTGATTATCTTCCTGGCTTTTCGGCAGCGGCTGAATCAATTTATCCAGTACAAGCAAGGTGTAGATTGCCTTTGCCTTGAACGCACTGTCATCACTGGCGTCGAAATCATCAACTCCGCGTTTTTTTAAATAAACAGAACCAACCCTGATAGCCTCTTTGTATAATGCGTTTTCATTCCTTATTTTTTTCATAGCCAACCCGTTTTTTGATTACCTTGTCCAAGATACCGCATATCGGGAATATTAAAAAATCCTTACGAGTTGTTATGTATATGATATGAGGTTTAACCGATATTTTTGTCAACCATCCTAGCTGCACATCAACCGATGCAGTCAGCACTCGGGGCGCTTCAGGCCCAATAATTTGGTTGCCGTCTCTATTGAATTAAACTAGCATTGGCTTAGGGTTTACAAATTCTTTATAAGATTTAACACTGCATTGGGCGTTTTTACAGTGTTCTAGAGGTAGGAATGAAAGAAAACAGGACCGGCGAGAGTGATCAACCGCCACCTCGTTCTTCAAGGCTTTTTATTATGAGGAACCTCTGGTATTTCTCCACCAGGGAAGGTGCTGACATTGGTCCTTTTAACAGTAGAGATGAAGCTGTCAGCGAACTGACCAACTTTATTGAGTTTGTTCAACTGGCGGGCGAAAGCACACTCAAAAACTTTTTAAAGACCCTGTCTGCCAAAACTTGAAATCAGCCGCAGGCATACCATTCTCCACTCTGGACTTTTCCCTGTAAAGCCGGGCAATTATTTACCCTCGAGCGATGATTGCGACCAGTCCTTTAGTTTTAATAAGCCGTCGGATAATTTTACTTTTGGGAAAGACCCGGTTGCCTGAACAAGAAGCTCAACGTTAGCACAGGAATAAAGGATATCGCCGGCTCTTGCGGGTAAATAATTAACTGGTACATTTGCGTTACAGGTCGATTTAACAGCATCAGCCAATTCTGTGATTCTGGTTCCAACACCCGTACCTATATTGTAAACAGGGTAAGCCTGACGCTTTAACTTTGAACATAAAATTCGTGCAACATCGGTCACGAATACAAAATCACGTGTTTGCTGACCATTCCCGTATATTCCAATAGCCTCATTTTTTTTTGCCCGGTTCATAAAGATTGAAATCACGCCCGAGTAACTGGATGAAGGATCCTGTCTGGGGCCATAGACATTAAAAAAACGAAAACCCAGTGTGTTCATGCCATACAGTTCTGCATATAAACCGGCATAAAGCTCATTAGTGTACTTATCTACTGCATAAGGCGAGAGCAGGTGGCCAGGCGCTAGCGACTCTGTTATCGGCTGCTGGCTGTTAGTATCGCCATAAACAGCGGAGCTGGAGGCATAAACAAATCGACCCTTGAAGTCCTGATCACGCAAGGTATTCAAAACATTCATAAAACCGGCACCATTGATCTGGGTAGAGCGCTCAGGGTTTTCGACGGAACCCGGCACGGAGACCATCGCGGCAAGGTGTATGACAAGATCGACATCTTTGCACACGGTAGACAGCAAAGACTTATCTTCAATTGAGCCTTGGAAAAATTCAAGATTCTCATTATCGAGGCTGAGATTACTCAAACTACCCGTACTCAAATCGTCAAGAACACGCACATAATAATTAAGTGAAATTAAACGGTCGACAACATGGGAACCAATGAAGCCGGCACCACCAGTAACCAATGCGAGTGGCATATACAAAAACCTTATCGTTGAATGGAATCTTACAGAATAAACCTGAAGAGATTTTTAGAAAAAAGGAATAAGACCTAAACTACGTTTTTACATTTGGCAGGTCATTAATTTAACCGTTTGATACCCTGCGTTCCGGTTCCCTGCGCCTGTCCATCTGTATGATCTGGCCACCGGGAAGAGTCATGGGAAAGCTGGCTCTTGCTTTATCACTCCTTCGATCAGTATTAGATCTGACAATATAGAGGAGTTGATCATCTGCTTGATACGACCCATCATTTGATGCATCACTGGAATCAGAAACATAGTTCCTTGCCGCTACAGTAAAAACATAAGCTGATATGAGTATGGCCCCCACACCTAAAACGCCTAACACAATAAGCACGGTGTTCATTTTTTATTATCCTTTCCCATACGAACAGATTTTAAAAATTTAATATTTGCATGTCCCATAATACGCAAATTTCATACCAAGATTAATTATACTATGTTAACAACAGGTTACTAGCTACAAACCTTTTTATCACATGAAGATGTAATAATTGTTGACACTTTAAGGCCGGATCAAGGCCAAAGTACGCATCAGGAGCAACTTTACAATAACTTCACTTCGGGACGCCAGTATTTGTTTCAACACTGACACATCGATCATCCCAAAGCGTAATCATCTGGAAATCTTTTACGTTTGTTACCTTTAACGGCGGAAGCCCCTGTTCCTTTAGCCAACTCTCTACAAAGGGGATATATTCCGGAACCGACGCACGAGCTGTGAATACCCGGACTTCGATGCCTTCTGATAACCACCCCTCTACTCTTTTGATCATCGACTCAATCGGTTCGCCGATATGTGCAGGGCCATACCAACCATCGTAATGAGCCAATGTGCCATCCAAATCAACACCTATCCACCCTTTGCTATTTTGCTGGTTCAAAAAAGCATCACCGCCCATTTTAAATATCTTTTTTCGCCAACTCGCCATAGCGATTAACGCGCTCCTTTACCAAATAAAACCACCTCAACCGTCTGAATCAAAATAAGCATGTCCAAAAACAGGCTGTTATTCTTCACATAGTAAAGATCGAATTGCAGTTTTTGCATTGCATCTTCATCACTGGCGCCATAGGGATAGCAAAGCTGGGCCCAGCCTGCAATACCCGGCTTAACCTGATGTCGGGCTTCATAATAAGGTATTTTGTCGGATAGTCGTTGCACAAAGTGAGGACGCTCAGGACGCGGCCCAACGAAACTCATATCACCTTTTAACACATTGAAAATTTGCGGTAGTTCATCAACACGGTACTGACGAATAAAGCTGCCGACTTTGGTTACCCTGGCATCATTCTTTTTAGCCCAGACGGCTTGGCCATCTTTCTCGGCATCGACACTCATACTCCTGAATTTAAAAACGTCAAAAACCTCACCATTGATACCAACACGTCTTTGACGGTAGATAATGGGAGCACCAAAACCATCCTCTATATAGATCGCAATGACGGCTGCCAGCATCATCGGCCAGGTGCCCATCAGCAGGAACAGGCTTGCTGAAATATCAAAGACACGCTTGGTAATGATCCTGACTACACCAAACTTGAAACCATCAGAAAATACCATCCAGCCGGGAGTTACCAGATCGAGCATAATTTTGCCGATTTCCCGCTCAAAAAAACTGACAGTATCGACTACGTCCACACCACCGAACTTACAGGCCAAGAGATCATCGATAGGCAAACTCCGACGGCGATCATCCACCGCCACCAGAATTTCGTCGATGTCATTTTCAACCACATAGTCTGACAATGATTGGCCAAGGGTAACGACCATTGAAGGTTCAACAACATCATCCTCACCTTCTATGTGAACAAACCCTACGAAGACAAAACCCCTTCGATCAGAAGTTCTTCGTAAAAGGCTTAATATCTGGTTAGCACGCTTACCTGAACCGAATACCAGGACCTTACGTTTTAAATGCTGTTGGTCGACGAGGCGGGAGAATGCTGCACGCGTTAGCAGCGTAAAGGTAAAAGCCGACAAGGCGGTTAAAGCAAGGGCTCCTCGCCACAAAAGCAGGCCCGGGAAAAGGTAAAAAATCGCCGACATTACGAGGCTCATGGCAATAAAAGCACCGGCAATTCGTATCAACTCGCCACTGGAGCCTTCCCGCATATGCGTTTGGTACAGGCCCATAGCGGCCATGCTAAGCAGCATCACTACAGAAAACGTCAGCGCTCGCGGCCACAGATCCCCTGTATGGCCTTCAGCAATAGCTGCATCACCAAAGCGAAGGTATGCCCCGATGAAGACAGAACACATGAACAGCAAGACTTCAAGGGTCGCCAGCCAGATGAAGGCGGTATGAATGTGGTGCTTAAAAAACCGAACTGTGCCCACGAAATAGTCCTTTAAAGACAATAATTATTTGATTGAAGGCCGGTAAAAATTTCCAAAAGAAAGTTGACTGAACCCGTATAACATAACGATTGACTCAACCTGTCTGCCAAGACATTGCTGACCCAGTCACCCCAAAAATAATAGTAGCACAGACGCTTCGACTGACCAGAAAGAACCCGAATTACTTTCGTACGGAACTTGGTTTTTTCAGGTTGTTTAAATATGATCAGCGACTATTATAAGTCTATCTTTTCAAGTTAGTTTCGGGATTAATCAATGTCAGATTTGAAAGACACTAAAATTGCCATCATCGGCTTGGGCTACGTTGGTTTGCCACTGGCCGTTGAGTTCGGCAAGCATTATCAGGTCACCGGATTTGATATAAATAAGAAGCGAATACAAGAACTTAAAGATGGTGTCGATAATACGCTTGAGGTAGATGCTTCCGAATTACACTCCTCTACAAAGCTGGCTTTCAGCAGTAATCCAGATGATATTAAAGGATGTAATGTCTACATTGTCACCGTACCAACACCTATCGATGACCACCAGCAACCCGATTTAGGACCGCTAAGGTCAGCCAGTAAACTGGTCGGTTCGGTGATAGCCAATGGCAACACAGTCATTTACGAATCTACCGTTTATCCCGGCGCGACTGAGGAGGTTTGCATTCCAATCGTCGAGGAAGTTTCAGGGCTTGTATTCAATAAAGACTTCTTTGCCGGCTATAGCCCCGAGCGGATAAATCCCGGGGACAAGACCCACCGTGTCACCAACATTATGAAAGTCACATCAGGGTCAACAGAAAAAGTCGCCGACTTTGTTGATGACCTGTACGCGAGCATTATTACTGCCGGTACCCACAAGGCCAGCAGTATCAAAGTTGCGGAAGCCGCCAAAGTGATTGAAAACACCCAAAGGGATCTCAACATCGCCCTGGTCAATGAGTTGTCGCTGATCTTTAACAAGCTGAATATCGACACCCTCGAAGTGCTTGAGGCCGCGGGAACCAAATGGAATTTTTTGCCATTCCGACCGGGACTCGTCGGCGGTCACTGCATCAGCGTAGACCCCTACTACCTGACCCATAAAGCACAAGCCATCGGCTACAACCCGGAAATCATCCTGGCCGGACGACGAATCAATGATTCAATGGGCGCCTATGTTGCCGAACGGGTAGTCAAGCTGTTGACGAAACGGAAAATACACGTGGTCGATGCCAATATCCTGGTGCTGGGATTGGCCTTCAAGGAAAACTGTCCCGACCTGCGCAACACCCGCGTGATTGACGTTATCAAAGAGTTCGAAACCTACCATGCCAACGTCAGCGTTTATGACCCCTGGGTAAAGGCTGAAGAGGCAAAAGATGAATACGGAATTAATTTAATCAGCGACCCAAAACATAATCACTACGACGCCATCATCCTTTGTGTTGGGCATCAGCAATTCAGAGAGCTAGGCACTAGCGGAATTAAAGCATTCGGGAAGGAAAACTCAGTGTTATACGATGTTAAGTATGTGTTGCCTAAAGAAGATGTTGATGAGCGGTTGTGACTCTTTCCAAAAATTGCT
>Ga0316201_10004693_pt1 | contig 10375 bp, 11 predicted proteins | sample CS6wburrow_MG_FD_204516 | JGI IMG/M metagenome (GOLD analysis project Ga0316201, IMG submission 204516) | Coastal sediment microbial communities from Delaware Bay, Delaware, United States - CS-6 worm burrow | ecosystem: Environmental > Aquatic > Marine > Coastal > Sediment | place: USA... | reverse complement strand
ACCGTGGGCGGAACCGTCGGCGGGGTGGTCGGCGGGGTGGTCGGCGCAACCGTCGTCGGGGGTGGCGTCGTGGGCGGTGGTGTCGTCACGGGTTCGGTGACGACCGGGGGCGGTTCGGTCGGTGGCGTCGTCGCCGTCGTCGACGTCGGGGCGACGGTGACCACCGGCGCCTCGGTCGTGGTCGCGTCCGAGCTCTCGATCTCGTCCGACGAGCTGCACGCCTGCGCCAGCAGCACTGCCAGCAGCACACCACCGGCCCAGCGGGTGTGAACGCTTCGAGTCCCCATCACCATCTCCGATCACGTCGACGCATTCATCACTGATGACGTTACGCCGATCGTCGTTTCGGGTACAGCGAATATCGCCGGGGTGGAGCTCAGTCCGGGCTCGGAGCAGCAGCGATGGCGTCGAACCAACGGTCGAGGTCGCGCACGCTGACCAGCGGGTTGAGCACCACGTCTCGTGCCCCCTTGTCGCCGCTGATGCGGAGCCGGGCCGGGTACGTGTGGCGCAGCTCGACGACGCGCTGGTCGTCGACCGGGATGATGCGGCCGCGGCTTGCGAGCGTGGGCACCCACCAGCGACGGCCGTCGACATCCCACGATCGGGAGAACACGACCACGTCGAGCACCAGCGCCATCAGGGTGGCGAAGACCACCACACCGACGATGCGCACGTACCAGGTGGCGTCGTCGGCGAGTGCCACGACGCCACCGGACAAGGCCACGAACGCGGCCAGGACGCCGCGCAACCACGTGCGCCAGGTGAGGCGAAGCGGCAATGCCTCCACGGGCGGCTACAGGTATTGGCCGGTCTGGGCCTGTTCGATGGTGCGGCCGCCCATCGGGTCGTCGTCGCCGGTGTTCACCAGGGTGCGGATGAACACGATGCGCTCGCCCTTCTTGCCCGAGATCTTCGCCCAGTCGTCCGGGTTCGTGGTGTTCGGCAGGTCTTCGTGTTCCTTGTACTCCTGCTTGATCGATGCCACGAGGTCGTCGGTGCACACACCCCGATCACCGCCACCGATCACCCGCTTGATGGCGAGCTTCTTGGCCCGGCGCACGATGTTCTCGATCATGGCGCCGCTGGCGAAGTCCTTGTAGTACAACACCTCCTTGTCACCGTTCTGGTACGTGACCTCGAGGAACCGGTTGGCGTCGTCGTCGCGATACATCTCGTCGACCGTGCGCTCGATCATCTCGGGCACCGATTCGCCCGCCATGATCGGGATCTCGTCGGTGAGGTACCGAGCGAAGACCTGGGCGGCCGCCGCCGCACTCGGACGTTCGATCTTGATCTTCACGTCGAGGCGACCCGGCCGGAGGATCGCCGGATCGATCAGATCTTCGCGGTTGGTCGCACCGATCACGATCACGTTGCGCAAACCCTCGACGCCGTCGATCTCGGCGAGCAGCTGCGGCACGATCGTCGACTCCATGTCGGAGCTGATGCCCGAGCCGCGGGTGCGGAACATCGAGTCCATCTCGTCGAAGAAGACGATGACCGGCCAGCCCTCCTCGCTCTTCTCACGAGCCCGCTGGAACACGAGCCGGATCTGGCGTTCGGTCTCGCCGACGTACTTGTTGAGCAGTTCGGGGCCCTTGATGTTGATGAAGTACGAGCGGCCCTTGCCCTCGCCCATCTTGTCGGCCACCTTCTTGGCGAGGCTGTTGGCGACCGCCTTGGCGATCAGCGTCTTGCCGCAGCCCGGCGGGCCGTAGAGCAGGATGCCCTTCGGTGCCGGCAGGCGATGCTCGGCGAACAGGTCCTGGTAGAGGAACGGCAGCTCGACCGCGTCGGCGATCTCTTCGATCTGGCTGTCGAGGCCGCCGATGTCGGCGTAGGAGATGTCGGGCACCTCCTCGAGCAGCAGATCTTCGACCTCGGGGCGCGGCAGCACCTCGAGCAACATGTTCGAGCGGGGGTCGAGGCGCAACATGTCGCCCGACCGCAGTCGGTGCCCGCGCAGCGCGCTGGCCAGATCGCAGACCAACTCCTCGTCGGCCCGGCCCACCACGATGGCCCGAACGCCGTCGTCCATGACCTCCTTGAGGGTCACGACGTCGCCGATCGTGTCGGGCGGGCGTGCGTCGATCACGTTGAAGCTCTCGTTGAGCGCGACCTCGGAGCCGATGTCGAGCAGCTCGACGTCGATCTCGGGATGCACCTGCACCTTCATCTTGCGCCCCGCCGTGAGCACGTCGACCGTGTCGTCGTCGTTCAGCCCGACGACCACCCCGTACGCATTCGGCGGCTGAGTGAGCTTGTCGACCTCGTCGCGCAGCGACGCGATGTGTTCACGGGCCTCGCGGAGGGTGTAGCTGAGCTTCTCGTTCTGCGCGGTGGCCTGGGCCAGCTGCCCCTTCGTCTCGAGCAGCCGCTCTTCGAGCGCACGCACCCGATTGGGGGTGTCGGCGAGGCGCGATCGCAGGTGGGCGTTCTCCTCACCGAGCAAGGCGAGCTCGGCTTCGAGCGCAGCCTGGTCGGTGAACTCGGGCTCTCCGCCCCGATCGCTGTTCACGCTGTCGTCCACGTCCGTTTCCTCCCCGGTCGCGCGGCCATCGATCGTGAACCTACACGCGCTCCCCCGCCAGGTCGCATCATGTTCGTCCGACGCGGCGCCGCGGCGCCTCGATGGCTACCTTCGCCCCCATGGCAGCACTCCCCGCAGCATTCGACAATGTCGTCACCCGACAACTCGGCATCGAGATCCCGATCGTGCAGGCCCCGATGGGCTGGATCGCCCGCAGCCGACTCGCCTCGGCGGTGTCGAACACCGGGGCCCTCGGCATCATCGAGACGTCGTCGGGCGAACTCGACGCCGTGAAGGACGAGATCCGGAAGATGCGCGATCTCACCGACCGACCGTTCGGGGTCAACATCGCCCAGGCCTTCGTCCGCGACCCGTCGATCGCCGAGTTCGTGATCGAACAGGGTGTCGAGTTCGTCACCACGTCCGCGGGATCGCCCACCAAGTACACCTCGGTGCTCAAGGGGGCGGGCCTCATCGTCTACCACGTGGTCCCGACGCTGCAGGCCGCGCTCAAGGCGGTCGACGCGGGGGTGGACGGGCTCGTGGTCGAGGGCGGCGAGGGCGGCGGGTTCAAGAGCCCGACGCCCGTGTCCACCATGGTGCTCCTCCCCCTCGTGCGATCACGGGTCGATGTACCGATCATCGCCGCCGGCGGTATCACCGACGGTGCGTCGATGGCCGCCGCCTTCGCGCTCGGGGCGCAGGGCGTCCAGATGGGCACCCGCATGGTGTCGGCCGCCGAGTCACCCGTGCACGACAACTGGAAGCAGGCGATCATCGACGCCGCCGAGACCGACACCGTGTTCCTCAACCAGCGCCATTCGCCCGCGCTGCGGGCGTTGCGCACCGAGCGCACCACCCGGTTGCTCGATTCGCCCGACAACGTGTTCGGCGAGTTCGGCAATGCGCTCGACCTGTACTTCGGTGGTGACATGGAGGCGGCGATCGCCCTGAGCGGCCAGGTGGCGGGGCGGATCGACGCCGTCCGTCCGGTCGCCGACATCATCGCCGAGACCGTGCGCGAGTTCGGTGAGGTGGTGGCCTCGCTGCAGGGCTGAGCCCGGAGACGACTTCGACGTGGGGTGTTCGTTTCCGAGAAGTTCGCCGGGTAAACTCGGATTCACTACTACCCCTCCACGCAAGGAGCCCTGAAACCCATGAAGGTCTGGATCGACCAGGATCTCTGCACCGGCGACGGTCTGTGCGAAGAGATTGCACCCGACGTCTTCACCCTGCTCGACGACGGGCTTGCCTACGTCGTCGAGGGCGACAAGATCTTCGCCGAGGCCAAGGGCAACCCGCAAGGTGCCGAGGGCATGGCCGAGTTCCCCGACAGCCAGATCGACGCCGTCGTCGAATCCGCCGAGGAATGCCCCGGCGAGTGCATCTTCATCGAGCCCTGATCTCGGGCTCCAACCGAATCTTCAGCTCCGGCCCGGCGTCTTCTGGCGCCGGGCCGTTGTCTGTCCGTGGTCAGTGGCGGCTCGTCGTCAGCGGCGGATGCGTTCGACCTTCTGGTCCTGGCGCATCGCCTGGCGGCCCTGGCCGAGGAACCTCGCCACCGTCAAGAACGCCGTGTGGGCGACCATGCGGTGGTCGGGCCGGACGGCCTGGTCCTTGATGTGCCAGCCGCGATGGAGCACCTCGATGGTGCGAGCATCGATCCAACGGCCCGTCAGCGCCTGACGCACCTGCTGGGCCTGCACGATCGAGGGGGTGTACGCCACGCACACGCCGCCGGGCGACAGCACCGGCTCGAGGTGCGGGATCACCTGCCAGGGCTCGGGCAGGTCGAGCACCGCACGGTCGAACGGGCCGTGGTCGGGCGCGATGCCCTCGTAGCTGTCGGCGATGTGGACGTCGTAGCGATCGAGCACGCCGTCACCGAGAAACTCGCGGACGTTCGCGACGGCACGGTTCGCGAAGTCTTCGCGCACCTCGTAGCCGACGATGTCGGCGCCGTAGCGCAGCATCGTCATCGACAGCGCGCCCGACCCGATCCCGGTCTCGAACACCCGCATGCCCGGGCCGATGTCGGCCAGCATGCAGATCGGGGCCAGGTCTTTCGGGTAGATCACCTGGGCGCCGCGCGGCATCTCGAGCACGTAGTCCTCGAGGGTGGGGCGCAGCACCGTGTACTCGGCGCCCTTCGTCGATCGCACGACCGCGCCCTCGGGTTGGCCGATGATCTCGTGGTGCGGCACGAACCCGGCGTGGGTGTGGAACTCGCCCTCATCGGTGAGGTTGAGCAGGTAGCGACGCTTCTTGGTGTCGAGCAGCATCACGCGGTCACCCGCAGCCAGTGGTGTCATCAGTCCTCTTCTCGTCCCGCTTGGCCCGCAAGATAGGCCTTGCGAGCGGCTCCGTGGAGCACCAGTTCGACCGGCACCGGTTCGTGGCCCGCCACCCGCTCCCGGAGGCGGCAGAACGCGCACACCTCGCCGGTGGTCGGCGAGCCGCACGTGGTGCACCGCTGGAGGTCACCCGATGCGGCCTGGCTCCTGTCGGCGAGCAGGGGCGCCATCTTGTCGACGAACTCGAGGTAGAACGCGGCTTTCGAGCCCGGCGATCGGCGCTCGATCGAGTTGAGCGCCTCCTTGTACGACAGGTGCTTGTTGCCGACGGCCATCGGGCATTCCTCGACCTGGTAGTCGATGCCCCGCACGATGCACCAGGCCGCCATCTCCCGCTCGGTGAGGCGAACCAGCGGCTTGACCTTCTTCGGGAAACCGTTGCGGGCGGGCAGCACCGGGTATTGCCGAGCCAGGTACTCGACGTCCCACCGGAGGGTGTTGCCGAACAGCACCGCCGCCTCGTCGTCGAGGTTGTGGCCGGTGACGACCACGTCGTAGCCACCCTCGAGCGCCGCCTGGTCGAAGAGGTGGCGCTTCGACAGCCCGCAGGCCGAGCACGGCACCCGTCGGGTGACCTTGGCGGCGGTGGGCACGTCGTACCCGAGGTCGTCGCGCAGGTCGATCACGCGCAGCGAGAGTCCACGTTCGTCGGCGAAGGCCCGTGTGTAGTCGTAGCTCGTGTCGCTGTACTCGCCGATGCCGAGCCCGAGGTACAGACCGTCGGCCCGGTACCCGAGCTCGGTGAGGAGGTCCCACACCGCCAGCGAGTCCTTGCCGCCGCTCACGGCGACGAGCACCCGGTCGTCGGGCGAGATCATGTCGTGGTCCTTGATGGCCTTTTCGACCTGGCGGCGGCACAGCTGCACCAGGTGTTCGGCGCAGAAGTTCGCATTGTGACGCGGCAGGTCGATGATCGCCGGTTCCTTGCACACCCGGCACTTCGACCCGCTCATGCTCGCCCTCCATCCGCACGACGTGCCGGGCACATCTCGCGCGGCGCGCGACCGTCAGCCACCCGAGACAACCGGGCGGATTTCGATCGTGTCGTCGTCGTCGAGTCGTGCGTCACCGGGCACCAGTGTGCCGTTGCGGATGACCAGGAACGACTCTCGGTTCAACTCGAGCTCGTCGAGCAGTCGGTTCACGGTGCGCGCACCGTCGACGGTGATCTCACGCGTCGGTTGCCGGAGCCGGACGATCAACGTGCCGACGTCACTTCGGCTTGGCCGCAACCGCCTCGTCGGCCCAGAGCGACGCGAGCGCCTGCTCGGCCGCGAGGGTGGGCACCGACGTGCCGGACTTGGTCATCTTCCGGCGTGCCCGGCGGGTCAGCGGCTTGGCCGTGGTGACCTGCATGAAGCGGCCGGCACCGAGCGACGAGATGTCGATGACCTCCTCGGACTTGCCGAAGAACTTCTTCACCGTGCTCTTGCCGAACACGACGACGCCGATCACCTTCCAGAAGCCGCTGGTACCCAGAAAACCCGAGTACATCGCCTTGCGCCGGATCAGCACCGACGGGCGCAGCATGCGTGGGATGAGCGCCATGCGTCAGATACGGCGGATCTCGACGAGCGTGGTCTTCTTCTTGCCCGAGCGCTTGCCGAGCAGGAAGAAGAGGATGAGCAGCACGAGCAGGACGCCGCCACCGACCGCCATCAGGGTGTTCTTCTTGTCCTCGACCTGACTCTGGACGCCATCTTGGAACGACTGCAGCTTGTCGCGCAGATCGTCCGCGCTGATGCGTTCGTCGGCCACCTCGGTCTTGCTCATGGCTTGTCTTCCTTGTTGAGGTATTTCTGGTTGATGCGCCACATGGCGAGACCGATCAGGATGCCGCACACGACCATCACGATCAGGTAGTTGAGCCAGGTCATGTGATCGGACTGCGACCACCACGCCTCGGTCTGGAACATGCGCAACAGGCCCAGCAGCAGCAACGACAGCCCGATACCGAGGCAGATCGCTCCAGCTGCGCCCATTGCGATCCACCGGCCCGCACCCTTGAGCGGGCCGACGGTCTCCTGACGGGCGTACAGCTTGACGGAGTCGATCACCTCGCCGAGCGACGCGGCGTCGCGACGCGACGTGGGTGGTGTGGTCTCGTCTGCCATGTCTCTGTTTCTATCACGAACGATGGAATTCCAGCACTGCTCTCGCGTCTTCGATCGCCTGTTCGAGGACGTCACACCGAGCTGCGACGGACGGTGCAGCGAGCACACGATGGCGGTCGACCGGCCCGAGCGGGGTCTGGGCGGCGATCGCGTAGAGCGTGTCGGCGGCGCTGTCGGTGAGTTCGAGATCGGGAACACCCTCGTGTCCGAGCTCTCGCAGGGCCGCGTTGAGCGAGATGCCTGCCTCGAGCACCTGACCGACACGATGCTCGACCGCCTCGGGCGGGAGATCGTCGGGGTCGTCGGGCCAGACGGTGACCTCGGCGCGCGGATACGGGTCGTCGTCGAGCCACTCGACGATCTCGATGCGTTCGACTCCGACGACGATCATCGCGTAGCGATCGTCCGGCAGGGCCTGGATCTCTGCGATGCGGCACAGGGCGCCGACGTCGGCTCGCACGTCACCACCTCCGACCTCGTGGCCGCGCTCGATCATCGCGACACCGAAGTCGAGGGTGTCGGCCCCGCTCGCGAGCAGGTCGCGCACCATCTCGACGTAGCGGGGTTCGAACACATGGAGCGAGGTACCGGCTCCGGGAAGGAGCGGTTGACCGAGGGGGAACATGGGGACGACCGCCATGACCGCACCGTAGCGATGTCGGACCGTCCCGTCAGCGCGGGTCGAACCGGTCGACCCGGGGTTCGACGACGATCGGGTACGCCCCGATCAGCTCGACGAGTTCGAGCCAGTACGCCTGGTAGACGTCGGGCTCGTTCACGCCCTCTCCGTTCAGGATCATGGCGAACTGCACCGGTTCGTCGTCGGCGCCGTCGAGCACACCGGTGAGCGCCTTGACACCGGTGAGCGTGCCGGTCTTGGCCTGCATCTCCCCCTCGGCGGCCGTGCCGACGAGCTGCTCGGCGAGGGTGCCGTCGCGTCCGGCGACCGGCAGCAGGTCCCACAGCTGTTCGGCGACGGGTGCGGCGGCGACCACGAGCGACAGTGCGTCACACGTCAGCCGGTTCTGACGGCTGAGGCCCGAGCCGTCGTCGAGGACCAGCGGGGCGGTCGAGATGCCCCAATCGGCCAGTCGGGCGGCGATCGCTGCTGCGCCGGCGGGCCGCGTGCCCTGGCCGCTCTGCTGGAAGCCGATCTCCTTGATGATCATCTCGGCGGTCGTGTTGTCGCTCGTGTGGAGGAGCTCCACGAGCACCTCGGTGAGTGGTTGCGACTCGACGAGCGCCAACGTGGTCAGCTCGAGACCGTCGGGCGGGGCGGCATGGCGGCTGCTGCCGGTCACGTCGATGCCACGCGCCTCGATCTCGTCGATCACGATGTTCGCCGCCGACTGGGCGGGCACCAGGCCGAAGTCGCCGTTGTCGAGCAACCCGTCGTTGATCAACAACGCGTCGTACGGCCCCGCGTCGGCGTTCGTGATGTCGTCGCCCCAACTGGGCACCCGGAACTCGTCGTCGTACCGGGTGGCGTCACCGACGATGTCGCCGTCGATGCGGGTGATGCCGATCGTGACGAGCTGGTCGATGAGGGTGTCGAGCGGGGTGGTGTTGATGGCCGGGTAGCGGGCCGGGTCGACGTGATCGGCGCTGACGAGCACCGGGTCGCCCCCACCGGTGACGTACACGTCGCCGGTGACGACCGAACCGTTCGGTGGCGCAGACCGCAACTCGGTGCGGAACCGGTATTCGGGGCCCAACACATCGAGTGCCACGGCAGCGACGAGCACCTTCATGTTGCTCGCCGGGATGAGCGCCTGTTCGCCACCGATGTCGAGGATCAGGTCGTCGCTGCGCCGGATGGTCACACACATCCCGTCGCCCAGCAGACCGCTGAGGTCGTCGGCGAGCGCTTCGGTGAGGGCCTGTTGCTCGGCCGCGGCGATGCGGTCGGCGATCGGTGCCGGGTGGCGCCGCGGTGAGATCAGGTTGGTGGCGAGTTCGTCGACGGGCGGCGGCGGGTCGGGCGTCGTGGGGACGGGCTCGCCGGCCGGGGCATCGCTCCGCTCCGCGAGCTGCCACACCGAACCGAGCGCGACGGCGGGCATCGCAGCGAGCACGACGAGCGACGTCATCGGGATGGTGTTCTTCGTGCGCATGTCAACGCGGGCCGAGCACGGCCGGGCTCGCGACGGCCGGGAACGAGTTGAGCACGTTGACGAGCTCGGCCCAGACCGGGCGGTACTCGCTCTGGTCGCTGATCGTGTCGCCGTTGAGGATGAGGACGTACTCGATCGCCCCTCCCCCGTCGACCGGGAGATAGCCGGCGAGGGCTTTCACCGCGGGTGGGTCGGCGTTGAACGGCGGATTGTTGAGGGTGCCCGTCTTGCCGCGCAGACGACCGGCCACGGGGGTGTCGGTGAAGATCTCGCTGAGCGTGCCGGTCTCGCCGGCGATCGGCAGGCCGGCTCCGACCGCGCTGTCGAACGTCGTGTGCTGCAGCACGCCGAGCATGGTGGTGCAGCTGATGCGGTTGTCGAGGCTGAGTCCGCTGCCGTCGCCGAGCGCGAGCCCGGTGGTGTCCACGCCCCAGGACGCGATCGTCGAAGCGATCGCGTCGAGGCCGGCCTGCCGAGTGCCGCTGCCCGACGCCACCAACCCGATCTCTTTCACCATGAGCTCGGCCGTGTTGTTGTCGCTGTTGGTGAGCATCTCGGCGATCACGGCACCCACGGGTTCGGATTCGATGCGGGCCAACTCGCCGACACCGTCGCCGGCGACACCGGTGCCGGAGCCTCCGCTGACGACGATGCCCTGTTCGGCCAGGATGCGCACGAACTCGCGTGCACCGGCGGCAGCGGGATCACTGCCTCGTTGGTCGTCACCCAACACACGGGCGTCGTTGACGAGCAGCGCGTCGTAGGGGCCCGCCTCGATACCGGCGACGCCTCCGCCCCACGAATCGATGTAGAACTCGTCGTCGTAGCGGCTGCCATCGCCCCGAACCGTGCCGTCGATGCGACTCACCCCGGCCGCGGCCAGGTTGCGGGCGAGCTGATCGAGCGACGTGGTGTTGAACGCCGCGTTGCGGTCGAGGTTGCTGGTCTCGTACCACTCGCCCGACAGCAACGGGTCGCCCCCGCCGACGAGGAACACGTCACCGGAGATCACGCCGCCCGACGGCGATGGGCCGGCGACGGTCGTGACGTAGCGGAAGTCGGGGCCGAGCACGTCGAGCGCGGCGGCGGCGACCAGGATCTTCTGGTTGCTGGCGGGGATCACGACCGTGTCGGCGTTCGCGGCGCCGACCGTGACGCCGTCGAGCGAGATCGCGGCGCACGACCGGCTGTTCACGACCAGCGACTGGGCCGCCGTCTGGAACGCACTCAGGTTCTGCCGCCGCGACATCTCGCCGGCGG
>Ga0316201_10004692_pt1 | contig 10375 bp, 6 predicted proteins | sample CS6wburrow_MG_FD_204516 | JGI IMG/M metagenome (GOLD analysis project Ga0316201, IMG submission 204516) | Coastal sediment microbial communities from Delaware Bay, Delaware, United States - CS-6 worm burrow | ecosystem: Environmental > Aquatic > Marine > Coastal > Sediment | place: USA: Delaware... | reverse complement strand
TGCCGTTGCGCCCGGAAAGCGCTTATGACAAAGCGCAGATGCGTCTTTGGACGAAGCTAATCGATGAGGGCCTGCACGTACATAGCCGTGTCGTCGGCATGTGCATCGTTGTGCGCCATGCGAAGACTGCGGCGGGCCCTGAGGAGCTGAGAAAATACCTCAACGAGATGCCCGAGATCGTTCGCAAGGAAAACGATCGAATCAATATCGAAAAAGGCCTGGACTCTCCGCTGTTGCCGCGCGCCGTTGGCTATTTCAAACGTGTCTTTGAAGACATGAACGCAACGCTGGCCGAGTCACCCTGGCTGGCCGGGGAGACTTTTTCGCTTGCTGATATCTCGCTCGGTGTCTACGTCACTCGTCTGAAGAGTTTCCAGATGGCGCCCTTATGGAGCAACCTGAACCACCTGAACGAATGGTACGGACGTTTCATCGCTCGGCCATCTTACGATGAGGGTGTCACCAAGTGGGGTGACAAAACGACTTCAAAACGAGAACGCTATGGAATCGAAGCGTTCGGAAGGATTAGTGAGCTCTGGAATGCAGAATAGCGGTGGGCACTCATGGGCTATCTGATCAATGGTGAGTGGCACGACCAGTGGCGTGATACCGAGGCAAAAGATGGCAGTTTCGTCCGCCCCGATGCCAAGATTCGTAATTGGGTAACGGCGACGGGCGAGCCAGGACCCTCGGGCAACGGAGGCTTTAAAGCAGAAGCCGGCCGCTACCATCTCTATATCGCCGATTCCTGCCCATGGGCCCACAGGACCATGATCTTCCGGCGTCTCAAAGGGCTTGAAGACATGATTAGCGTGTCAGTCGTTAACCCGATTTCCGGTGCGAATGGCTGGACTTTTGAAGAAGGTCACGGCGTGGTCCCCGACCCGGAGTTCGCTGCGGCCTTCCTGTACGAGATTTACCAGCGATCAGATGCAACGTATACCGGACAGGTGACGGTCCCGACGCTTTGGGACAAGGCGCAGAAAAAGCTCGTCTCCAACGAGTCGAGCGAGATCATCAGAATGTTTAACAGTGCATTTGATGACATCGGCGCAACAGAGGGCGACTACTACCCGAGGGAATTGCGTGCGGAAATCGACGCGATCAACGAACTTGTTTACGGCGCGGTAAACAATGGTGTGTATCGCGTCGGATTCGCGACGTCTCAGGAAGCCTACGAAGCGGCGTACAGAAAGCTTTTCGATGCTCTCGATCAGCTCGAAGAACGCCTGGCATCTCGGACCTATCTCGTCGGGGAGCAACTGACCGAGGCCGACTGGCGACTGTTCACGACGCTCGTGCGATTCGACTATGTTTATTACGGCGCGTTCCGTTGCAACAAGCGACGTATTGTCGACTATCCAAATCTCTGGCGATTTGTACGCCAGTTGTACAGGTTTCCCGGCATCGCCGATACGATCGATGTCTGGTCGATAAAGGCGCACTATTACGCGAGCGGCAAACTCCTGAAGCAAACGAAGATCGTTCCGCTTGGCCCGGAGATCGACTTTTTTGATGAGTCCCAGTAATGAGAGTTCAAGTTGATGCAATGCTAAACTGCAGGATCATGCACAGTTTCCGTATTTTTCCGGTCGTGTTCGCCTGCATTATTCTGATGTCATGCGATGCTGGCCAGACTGACGACGACGGCTCCGCGGTGGACGGTCAACACTCATTTGCGGGCGAGACGATCACCATGGTCATTGGTCTCGATGCTTCCGCCGGCGGTACGACGGTCGGTCGATTGCTCGCCAAACATCTCGAAATGAACCTGGCAGGGAATCCCACTGTCATCGTCAATAACATGCCAGGCGCATCCGGTCTGAATGCTCATCTGCATGTGCTATTAAAAGCTCCAAAAGACGGAACGACGGTATATTACGGTCCGCGGTCGTCTTTAGGAGAGTTGCTCGAGCTGCCGGGTTTTTCATTCAAGTACAGCCAGTTCATGCCGCTTGGCGGTGTGCAGATCGGTGGCCTGGTAGTCTATGCTCGCACCGATGCGGTACCGGGCGGTTTCGGCGATGCGCAAGACTTGATTGCGACCGAGGCGCTTCGCTTTGGTGGTATGCCGCCGGAGCACGGCCGCATGATCGTTAGCTCGATGGGACTCGATCTGATCGGGGCCAACTACAAGTACATAGCAGGTTATCCGAGCAGCGGTAACATTCGAGCGGCAATCATCAGCGGAGAGGTGAATACTGCAACGGACGCCGCGCACGCGTATTTGAACCAGGTTGTACCGGTGCTTGTGGACGACGGTCAGGCGCTGCCTGTCTTTAGCATGCCAATGCTCGACGGTGATGGTGAACTGGTGCAAAACGCGATGGTTCCCGACATTCCGTCATTACCGGTTCTTTACGAAACACTTAATGGCGAGGCGCCTTCCGGAATTGTCTGGGACTCGATTATGACGCTACTGGAACTGGATCAGACCATGCAGCATGTGTTTCTCGGTCCACCCGGCATGGACTCTGCAGCCACCGATACATTTCGTGCCGGTCTCGAAAAAGCGATGGCCTCTGCGGCGTTTCGCGAAGAGGCGCTACAAATCCTGAGTTATGTGCCGGAACCCGTTGGCTACGAGCGTCAGGCTGAAATCCTCGGCGCGACTGCCAGCGTTTCACCGCAGGTTCTTGAGTACATCAAGGCTCATATCGAGAAGAACAGTCGCTATTGACCACGATGGCGCTTCAGGTTCCACACGATTTTTGGGGTCGAGATGTTTGAAGCGTTAGTCGAGGGCCTGGGACTCATTCTCCAGTGGCATGTGATGGCGTACTTCGCGCTTGGTTGCGTCATCGGCATCCTGATGGGCGCCGTGCCAGGCATGGGCGGAGCAATCGGTCTTGTGTTGCTGCTGCCTTTTACGTTCAGCATGGAACCTGTCGCGGCATTCGCCCTGCTTTTATCGTCCTGGGCATCGACATCCACAAGCGGCGCCATCACCTCTGTATTGCTCGGCGTGCCGAGTACCGCCGCTTCTCAAGCGACAGTGCTGGACGGCTATCCCATGGCGAAACGGGGAGAAGCGGCGCGCGCACTGGGCGCGTCTTTCACGTCTTCGGCCATCGGCGGCGTATGTGGCGCTGCGGCGCTTGGCATCTCTCTGCCGCTGATTCTGCCGGTGATCCTGGCCTTCGAGTCTCCGGAACAATTCATGCTCGGCTTGCTGGGCCTGACAATGGTCGGTTCACTATCGGGGCAATCGATAGCGAAAGGTGTCGCGGCAGCCATGTTCGGACTCCTGCTCGCAACGATCGGACTTCCAGAGTCACAGGCAATTCCACGCTATACGTTTGGCACATTGTATCTGCTCGATAAATTGCCACTTATCCCGGTATTGCTCGGACTGTTCGCGATTCCGGAACTTATGGAGCTCGCCATCAAGGATGTGTCGATCGCCCGGACAGGAAAAGCAGACGGCACCGGAAAGGGGCTGCTTGACGGGGTTCGCGACGCGTTCAAGAACTGGTGGCTCGTTGTTCGCTGCAGTGTCATTGGCGCTTATATCGGGATGCTGCCAGGACTCGGTGCGTCAATCGTCGGCTGGGTAACCTACGCCCACGCCAAGCAGAGCGTCAAAGATAATTCTCAGTTTGGACAAGGGGACGTGCGCGGTCTCCTTGCGTCCGAGGCGGCAAACAATGCGCTGCGCGGCGGCGCACTGATTCCGACATTGACCCTTGGCATTCCTGGCAGCGTCGGAACCGCCATCTTGATGGGCGCGTTGATCATGCACGGGCTACGACCGGGGCCAAGCATGCTCAGTACCGAGCTGCCCATGACCTTCAGTTTTGTGTGGATGATCGCTATAGCCAGCGTTGTTGCAACGTTGGTGCTGCTCAAGACCGTCAACCAGGTGGCAAAGGTCGCGCTACTCCCGGGACAACTGGTCGTGCCCGGCGTACTTCTTTTTGTGTTCATGGGCGCGTGGCTTGGCGGTGCGTCGATTGGTGACTGGCTAAGCTGTGCCATTTTCGGCGTCATCGGCTTCTTGATGAAGCGTGGTGGCTGGCCGAGGCCGCCAGTCATACTCGCGCTGGTTCTCGGGGAAATCCTCGAGCGTTCATTTCAAATCAGTACGCGCATTCACGAAGGTCCTGGCTGGCTCGGCAGACCAATTGTCATCTTCTTGTTGCTGGTGATTATCACAACAATTTTTCTCGCCGTCCGCGGCGTTGCGAGAGACAAACTGGCCGGTAAGGTTCCTGCAGGCGAAGCGTCCGAGAAAAACCCGGCCATTTCGCTGCCGATTTCCTTATTGCTGTTTGTGGTTTTTATTTGGGCTGCTTACACGGCGCTGGATTGGCCGCCGCCTGTGCGACAGTTCCCGCTGTTAATCGCCGTACCCGCCGTACTGCTATCGCTGACAGTTATCATCAAGGACATGGCACACCTCCAGGCGACGAAAAAGGCGGCCGGGAGCTGGCAGTTGACGTTAAGAAAGGCAGGCCAAGATGCATGGCTGGCTGAGGCGCTGCCGTTTTTTACTTACGTGTTCGGCATGATCGTAATGACACTGATTGTCGGCCAGAAAATCGCGCTGCCGTTGTTCATTGGTGTTTACGTCGTGCGTTGGGGACATTATAGCAAGCGCGTTGCTGTGGCCTACGCGCTCAGTGCATGGGCGATACTGGTGTTTTTCTATGATCAGGTGATGAGTCTGCTATTTCATCCGTCGTATCTGGCACTTTGGTTACGGCCGCTTCTTCCCGCAGGCGTTCCGGAATGGTTGTTTCTCTGACATCTGTCGGGGTCGGTCCTTGATGGACAACTAGTCCGGTATGACCGCGATTGCCCAGACCTCCAGAACAAACATCGGGTCCGTCGCAAGCCGTACATTGTTAGCACTCGGACATGAGCGCTCATTTTGTTCGTTGGCGAATACACATGCATTCCCCTGTCGTGCAGGCAGGCATTTCGATGGGCCTTTAAGCGACCGAACTTCCCTGACAGCACTTAATTAGAGGTGTTCTTGAGAACCAGGACCGACGGTGCCGATTTCGCCAATGCTTCATAAGTATCGATGTGCGCGAACATCCCGACCGGAATATTGGCCCCGCCCAGTACTATGTCGACATCTGCATCGCCATCCAGATCGCCGGCGCCAATCGTCATCCAGCGACCGTTAACCAGCTCCGGCGTAGTGTGCGCGCTAAAATCCATTCCACCATTATTTTGCAGATAGACGAACGACTCCCGTCGCTCCACATTGAAGTCGGGGTAGAAAGAGATCGCGGCGATATCGAGATCGCCATCATTATCGAAGTCCGCCGCCGCGGCGCCGAAGGCACCATACATTGGGTAGAAATACGCCTGCTCGAAACTCAGGTTGCCACGGTTCAAATAGATCCGAACGCCGTGAAAGTTCTTTAGCGTGTTGTAAGGGTCCGAATCGACGTTATCCCCGTTCACGGTCATGATATCCATAAGGCCATCGCCGTCAAAATCCTGCAGCTCGAAATATACGTGGCCATAAGACGGGTGCGTCTCGAATACGGTCGTACTCTCGAATTGATTCGCGCCGTTGTTTATCAGGATGTAAAACCCTTCTCGCGCATCCGACAGCAGCACTGCTATGTCGAGATACTCATCGCCATTGAAATCGTAGATCTCGGCCTTGACGGCGCCGGGGCGACTGATGAGCACATTCTCGACATAGCTACCGTCGCTTTGCGACTCGTACAGTGCGACATTGCCCTGCCGCGTACCGAATCCGCACACGACGAAATCGATAGTGCCATCACCGTTGAAATCTGCGGTGTCCATGCCCGCCATCCGATAGAGATCGTCGATGACTACGCTGATGCTGCTCGCATCGATACTTTGATCAACCAGGGAAAGCCGACTGATTGTTGCAACCTTATCGGCCGAGGTCTGGTCTCCAAATATATCGCCGATGGACGCAACAAAGGCCGCATTGTCGACAAACTCGATTCCGACCGGTGACATTGCCGGCCCGAAGCGCCTGGACCCGGCCTTAAGCTGTGCATCGCTGCCAAGAACGGCCAGCGTATGCGCAAGCGAATCACCGATATAAGCCTCGCGGGTTTCTTCCCGGATATGGACCATCGTTGTTACGGCCGGTTCAGCCCTATAGTCGGACTGAACAATGTTGAACCGTGGCAACTCCCAATGCAGGGGCGGCTTGCCAGCCTGCGGGAGCGACTCCGTTGCCGCAGACTCGACGTAGTAGTGGCGCAGCGTAGCCCAGTCTTTCTCACCCAGAAGCGGCGCAGCCGGAATCATGTTCTCCTTGATCAGGTAGGTCTGCTTTGACTTCACATTTTCCTGTGCGAATTCCGGGTGCTCCGCCAGGTAATCGATGTTTTCGATTCCCAGCATATAGCCCATGTATGCAAGTGCGACTTCCCAGCTTTTCTTGGGCAAAATGTCGGGCGACGGCTCGAGATGACAGCTTGAGCAATAGACGCTCGCTAATTCCTGCCCTCGGGACAACTCGCGTTCGCTCAGTATCTCGCGAACTTCGTCGCGAAGGGCCGGGAGGCTGACAATGACGAGACACACCGTGATCAAGGCGGTGCCGATGGCGAGTTGCTTACGACTGACCAATGCTACGGCTCCAAATTGAGTGTTGCGCTATTCACCTGTGGCACCTGCGGTACGCGTTTCGGCTTCGGTTGGACCTTCGAACCACGCGACCACAGCTTTTTGAAAGCTCGGGCGCCCGGCAATGGCGCGGGCCCAGGTCATCACGTTCTCGTGCGGAGAGAACGAAAACCCGGCTCGCTCCAAGGTGAAATGAAGTGGTACCCAAGCGATATCTGCCAGCGTGAAATCATCTCCAACGAGCCAGCGATGTTCGGCCAGGCACGTATCGAGCTTTGCGAAAGCATCGTGCAGCATGTACTCGGCGTTGGCGCGATCGGCTGCAGTAATGCCCTCGTCGCTGGAACTCCTTGCATGAAATGCCAGCAACTCCTCATTCGTCTGCAATTTTCGGTAACGCTCTAACTCTGCTGGCGATTTGCGGCGCCTGTCCCTCGACCTCGACGCGTAAATATACGTTTTTACAGCCTTGACATGGATGCCTGATGCGAGACTCAGCCACTCGGAAAGCCGCAACAACTGCCCGTCGTCGGTCGGGGTGAGTCGTGGCTCCGGATGAACGTCATCAAGATAGCGAATAATGTCACAAGACTCGATCCACACATCACCATCATGCACCAGCGTTGGTACGAGTCCATTCGGGTTAATGCCAAAATACTCCGGCGTTATGTGCTCACCCACGCGGGTGTTGAGGTGATGGCTTGTCCATGGAAGTTGTTTTTCCTCCAGTGTCATGCGGACGCGCATGGAGCAATTGGACCAGCCCGCGTGGTAAAGATGCAGGCCCTTCAGTGCGCACACGGTGCTGTCTTGAGGTCTTATCTTCGGCACTAAACTTTCAGAATCGAAATGTGTAGTTGAATTTCAACACGATCTCCGACGTCGATGAACTTGGGTTCCTGCTCAACGGATCTATATCGAACTGGCGATTCAACACCAGGAACATGTCCTGGCCGGCCTGCCGGTTAAAACGGAGGCGGCTATTGAACCCGGCCGTGTCCGTGACGTTGTCATACTGCAAATTGTTTAGCCATGACCACCGGGGATTAATCGCGACATCGGCGCGTGCGCGGTACAAGCGCGTGATAAAAGAACCCGCTGGCAGCTCCACGTCATTAAATTCGTAGCCCAACTGGAGAAACAGACGCCTGCCCGGACGCCAACTTATGTCGCCACCGATTTTGAACAGGTCGCCGTCATAAAAGTCACCGATGTCGATATCAGCATTCAGTGAAAAGCGCCGTTCTTCTGCCGACGCGAGGGTGAACTGAACGCGGTCAAATGCATAGGCGCCAATGGGAATGGTCACACCGGGGCTGATCTCGAATCCCTCGACAAGGACTTCTTCGAGCCGCTTTATACGGACCTCGAAAAAATCCCCAAACTGCGTTTCAACGCTAAAAGGCTCAACTACAAGTTCCCGGCTCTCCAGGGCTCCGTCGGTGTTATCGACATTCTCGTAGATCGATTTGAACGTGACGTTTCTGAAGAACCGACCGTTTGGCGTGAACGTATAGCCTATCTCTGCCTTGGTAACGACGATATCGGCACGATTTACGAAGCCCACAGCCGGGTTAAAGTTTTCTTCGATCGTCGATTGGCCCAACTCGCCGAACCACTGCTGGCTGTTGGGATACTCTACGCGCCAGCCGTAGGCATTCTGGTCAGAGCTGATTCCTTCGGTATCCGACTGCTGGTACCACGCTACGCCCTGGAGCGTATTCCCTGGCACCAGGCTGGTGTTCCTGTAACGAAAGTCCGCGCCAAAAAGTTGGTTATCCACGTCGGCCGTGGGGTTACCATTCGTGTAGATCAGTCCTAAACTTGATTCCTGCAAAATGTTAGCCGAAGCACGGCCGACGAAGACATTGCTCTCGCTGACATTGGCGGAAGCGTCCTGCAACACGTCAAGAACACCGACATTCCAGCGCCCGATGCGGCCGGAGAGCTTCGCACCTGCAATTATGTCGACGGGTTCTCCGGTATCGCTCAGGCCGATTCGCCGGGAGAAGAAGGGCCGCCCGTTCTCCTCCAGGCCTCCGAAACTGAATATGTCCAGGTCCTGATTAAAGAACTGGCGCTTTTCAGGAAGAAATAACGAGAACCGCGTCAGGTTAACCTGCCGATCGTCCACCTCGGTCGCGGAAAAGTCGGTATTCAAGGTCAACGCGGCGGTCAGCGACGGGGTGACTTTGTAGTAGGCATCCAGCGAGGGCTCCAACTTGACCGAGCTCTCGCCGGCAATAAAGTCATTCGACTGTTTGAGGGCTACGGCGGGTACGATATCCAGGCCACGGCCCTGGCGAATGCCACTGATGCAATCAAGATAACCGGCCGATCCGGGGTTAATGGCGCGATCAAAAGATGACCACGCGATCTCCTCTTTCTTTCGCGCGATCGTACGGGCGATCGTGAATCCCCACCTGTTTTGCTTCGAATCGAAATTCAGGGTCTTGAACGGAATTGCGACTTCTGCCGTCCAGCCGTCTTCATTTATTCTCGATTCGACCAACCAGATGCCGTCCCAGTCCCGATTGATCTCGGTGGCGCTCTCATAGACACCGTCCCTGCGTATCCCGTTCGGGTTCGTCTGAAACCAGTATCCTGTTCGTCGTGTTTCGAATGGGTCCAGCAAAAACTCGATGGCGTCATCAAATTTTAACGTTTGGCCCTGCACGAGCTGGCGTGCACTGATCGCACCCGGATTACTGTCGTACAAACGCGCGCCTACGTAGATGAAGTCCTCGTCATAAAAAACAAAGAACTCCGATTTCTCTGATGGCTCACCGTGATCAACGGGTTGAAACTGGTGCAGGTCATCGATGCGAGCAGCACTCGCCCAGACAGCATCATCAAGAACGCCGTCGATGACCGGCGCAGCATCGCGTTGCTGAGGCGCAAGACAAACTGACTTGGACCCGGCACTACCCGTTGCGGCTTCGTCGGCCTGCGCAAAACCGGCATCGACAGCGCAGGCTGCCAGCAGGAGAGCCGCGCATCGATAACGGCCTACGGCGGCTGGCGAGCGTAGCTTGTCAAAGCGCCTGACGCTGGACACATTCGCAGACTGCGCTATTGGGGAACTCGGTTCAGGTCGGGCAGGTTCCATTCGCTTACTGGCATCGACTTCAGTATCGGATCGCCGAGCTCGGGTGTGGTTATGAGGTAGAGTCCCGTGTCCGTTGCGGTCCAGATCAGCTTGCGATCCCATTCGATGAATACGTTATCCGTATTGCGCGTGTAGCTCCCGGGTTCGTCGAGGTCGCCACCCTGCGGAGGGATAAAATAGGACGAGATAAAGGGATGTTCGGGTTCGCTGATGTCATAGCACTGCAGGCCGGCATTGAAATATGTGTAACAAGTGAAATTCGGGTCGGCTTTTCCCGGCGCCTTGACGTGCGGCGCATTATGCACGCCAAACCGGCCGCGCTTCTGGCAGAAATGTTCGTACGGTGCTTCCGCCGGTGGCTGCGGTATGGGCAGCGTCGACAACTCGCGTGGATTTGTCGGATCACGGACATCAATGATGTAGGTGTGGTGGTAGGGCTCGTTACAATCCGGGTTCAGCGCTTCCGGCGCGCCGATGACGAAGCCCCTGTCCAGCCTTGCGACATCGACGGAGTGAAATGCAATCCCGCCGGGTTTATAGGGCGCTTGGAAGCGGCCAAGCAATTTCGGTGCGTTCACGTCACTGAAGTCGTGAATAAAAATACCAAAGGACCCCCACGGGCTGACGCCCAGCTTGCCGCCGTTCTCCAGTTTTTGCGGCACGTAAAATGCGCCGTGCAGACCGGTAAAGGAC
>Ga0316201_10004691_pt1 | contig 10377 bp, 13 predicted proteins | sample CS6wburrow_MG_FD_204516 | JGI IMG/M metagenome (GOLD analysis project Ga0316201, IMG submission 204516) | Coastal sediment microbial communities from Delaware Bay, Delaware, United States - CS-6 worm burrow | ecosystem: Environmental > Aquatic > Marine > Coastal > Sediment | place: USA... | reverse complement strand
TGATGGATTCCCAAGACGCATCTGTACTACCATCATCAATGAAAATAACCTCATATGAAAAACCATTGGATTGCATGACAGAGGCAATCCAATGGTTTAGTTCTATTAGGGAGTCATTTTCGTTAAGCAACGGTATGACTACTGATATATTCATTTACAGCTGTTCTTGTTCCAGAACAAAAGTAAGTAATAATTTTTAAGCGTTAGGGTTGTTTCTTTTCATGACCAATGCCGTGATCAAGGTCAAAATAAAACCAAAAATCAGGCCGATTGCAAGCTGAAATGCTGCAATGATACCCGGTGTCGAGAATTTGGCAGACATTTCTTGAGCGGCATCGATCTGAGATTGCGGCATGTTAGGGTTGGTTTCCAGCATTTTTTCCATTTGGAGTGCTTGTGCTTGTTCCAACATCGTTGGTTCAATAACGTTCATTAATACATAATTCCAAATAACACCAATAATAGTGGAAATGAGAATAACCCCCATTCCTAGTTTTAACCCTTGCCCAACCGACATAAATCCATTTGAAGCCTTTTTATATTGGTTAAATGCATAGATGAGAATACCTACTGTTAAAGCAACTCCGATGATCATTTGTATCGGACCTTGTTCGAGGTGCATGTTCATTACATACAATATGACCCCCATGACCACGCTAAGCAAGCCAAGGAGTAATCCATTATTAATTGCAAGTTTCTTAGTAGATAATTTTTCTGTTTCCATGAGTCCTGTTTTTGTTGGTTACTGTTTGTTACTGCAAGTTAGTAAACAATTTCATGTTTTTGTTACAAAAGAAATGTTTAGACAATAAATTTCATATTTACTATTGTAGATTTATTAAAAAACATTAAATTTGCAAACTGAAAATTGAAAGATACTACCATGAAAAAAGGCATACATCCAGAAAACTACAGACTAATTGCATTTAAAGACATGTCTAATGACGATGTGTTCCTAACGAAGTCTACTGCTGAAACCAAGGAAACTTTGGAAGTTGATGGTGTAGAGTATCCTCTGGTGAAATTGGAGATCTCAAGAACATCACATCCGTTTTATACAGGAAAATCCAAGTTGATAGATACGGCTGGTCGTATCGATAAATTCAAGAGTAAATACGCCAAGTTCAAAAAGTAATTGGAGCTAAATAATATAAATAAAAGCCTTTCGATATCGAAAGGCTTTTTTATTTTTACAAAAACCTAGCTCATGAATTACATACTGTTTGACGGACCTTCTAGAAATCAACTCCTTCCTTTTACCTATACAAGACCTGTTGCCGATATTAGAGTGGGGATATTGACCATTCGAGAAAAATGGGAGCATTATTTAAATGCCACGACCTCGACGGTTACAGAAGGTTATCTTACCGAAAAGTATCCGATGGTCGAGATGGCCGAAAACGTTATGATAAATGGGTCTTTTTTGCCAAGTTCGGCATTGGTGGCAATGGTTAAGAAACTTTCGGCTAAACAAGCTGTTTTGAAAGATGATTCGATTATTGCATTTCATACCACAGATATTCAGAAAGAGGTGAATTTTGATGATTATGAAATAATTCAGTTTAAAGACGAGCTTATTGAGATACAACACACTTGGGATATCTTTTCAAAGAATGGCGTAGCGATTTTTTTGGATTTTGACTTATTGACCGTGAATCGCAAATCTCAACCTATCCCAAAATCAGTTAATGTAATGGCTCCTGAGAATATTTTTATTGAAGAAGGAGCGAAGATTCAATTCTCGACCCTGAATGCCAGTAATGGTCCCATTTATATTGGTAAAGATGCTGAAATCATGGAAGGCAGTCTGATTAGAGGGCCTTTCGCCCTTTGTGAAAGGGGTCTCTTGAAAATGGGCGCAAAAATTTATGGACCCACAACCGTAGGACCATTTTGTAAAGTAGGAGGAGAGGTTAATAATTCAGTATTGTTTGCAAACTCTAGCAAAGGACACGAGGGCTATTTGGGCAATTCTGTATTGGGCGAATGGTGTAACCTCGGAGCAGATACCAATACCTCTAATTTGAAAAATAATTATGCTGAGGTGAAATTATGGGATTACCAGACTGGACGTTTTGCGCCAACTGGATTGCAGTTTTGTGGTTTGATGATGGGCGATCATAGTAAATGTGGTATAAATACGATGTTCAATACCGGAACGGTGGTAGGAGTTAATGCAAATATTTATGGCAGTGGATATCCGAGGAATTTCATTGCAAGTTTTAGTTGGGGAGGTCCTGCGGGTATTTCAACTTACCAGACAAAAAAGGCTTTTGAAGTTGCCAAAGTCGTTATGTCCAGACGCAATATGGAATTCTCGGCAGAAGAAAGAGCAATCTTGGAGCATGTATTCGAGGAGACCAAAAAGTACCGCAAAGATTAATTCGGACATTATAATGGCATAAAGATCATATTGATTTCTTCTTAACTGGACATGTCGGGCGATTTGAATGTACTGTTCATCCTCACTTTCCGAATTTAAGCGAATATTCATGGATTTGAACGAAAAATAAATAGCCGCTTTGATATTTATTTATCTTTGATTCCCCCTCAAATCATTATGATCAAGCTTTTTAAAAAAATTAAACTAACTGATCTTACGTATTTCTCAATTGCATTTTTCACTTGTCTTGTTCTTGATATTTATGTAAAACTTCAACTGGATGCGATGCCATATCGCTATATCTCTAAGTCCGTTGTGCTTCTCTTATTGATTTTGTTTTATATTAAAAATCATCAGGAAAAAATCAAAAAGCACTTTATTTTCATGATAATTGCTTTGATCTGTTTCTTGGTGGGAGATTGGTTACTGATAGAAACAAAAAACACAACACTTTTTGCATCTGGAATGATGTTCTTTATTTTTGGAAAGTTATTTTATGTCTTGAGATTTTCGCATCAACGTGATTTCCAATTGAGTAGATTATTTCCTTTTTTGGTGATCTGTTTCCTTTATATAGCAGGACTAATGAACCTGATTTACGATAATTTGCATCAATTGTTCTTACCGGTCATGATCTATTTTTTTGCTTCAATAATTGTATTGCAATTTGCTTTTTTACGAAAAGATGATGTGAATAGATTGAGTTATTTATTGGTTTTTATTGGAACAATTCTATGTATAGTGTCTGATAGTGTAACGGCACTCAAGACTTTTTATATCCCTAATTTCGCATATGAGAAGATCACCATTATGCTTTTCTATGGTATAGGTCAATACCTAATAGTATTTGGTATTACGAAGGAAGTGAAACAACCTGTAGATGATTTATTGATAACTTCGAAGGACTACATTTGATCCAATTTTTTTACAGTCTTTAATTCCAGGAGATTGGTCGGGTTAATTCCTAGCCCATGCACGTTTTTTCTAGTGAAACGAACTGCCTGGTCATAAAACATTGGTACTATGGGTGCTTTACTCATGACCAACGAATCCATTTTCCTATACAACAGACTTCTTTTTATAGGGTCTATTTCTAAAAAAGCATTTTCATACCATTCGTCAAATATCTTACTTTTAAAATGTGTATAATTTGGTCCGTTAGGTGCAAAATTCTTACTATAATAAAGGGATAAGTAATTTTCAGCATCTGGATAATCGGCCACCCAACTAGCCCTGAACATATCTAACTTCCCGTTTGCTTTCGATTCTTTCAAGGCGGAAGCAGGAATGACATCAACATTGACTCCTAGTCCAGTTCTCTGGAGTTCACGCTGTATGTATTCGCAGAAACTTAAATATTCACTAGTGGTCGTTAAAGTTATTTCTGGGTTCTGTACTCCAGATTCAATTATGAATTGGCGTACCAGATCTTTTGCTTTTTCGGGATCATATTGATAGCCTAATGTGGGATCGAATCCTGGCAGTCCTTTAGGTATGAATCCTCCTGTTGCTGGAGTACCAATGCCATTTCGTAAATAAATGATCATTTTTTGTCTGTCAAAACCGTGATTTATGGCTTTTCGTAGTAACTCGGATTTGATTTCAGTGGTTTCCGATGGCATGAAAAAAGCCAAATATTCCGTATTGAGGTATGGGCCTTGTATCATATTGACATCGTTCGCGTAAAGATCTCGAAGTTTGCCATCGGCTGTCAATAGTTCATCTTTATAGGATGCATCTAGACCCGACACAAAATCAATATTTCCTTGTGCAAATTGTAAAAATTCACTCTGTTTATCAGGTAAGAAGGTAGTAGCGACCGATTCTAAGTATGGAAGTTTATTGCCTAGGCTGTCTTTTTCAAAATAGTAACGGTTTCTCCTTAACACCAATTTGATGTTTTCCTCCCAACGCTTGAACTTGAATGGTCCTGTGCCTATTGGATTCGATCTGAATTCCGAACCATATTCTTCAACTATTTCTCGTGGAACCACAGAACAGTATTTCATGGTCAACAATCCTAAGAATGCCGGAAATGGCTGTGTCAATGTGATGCTGAAAGTAGAATCGTTTGTAGCTCTGAAGCTCTCCACTTTCTGGAAGATCCAACTGCCAGGTGAGGCGATGTCCTTATCGATTACTCTATTGAAACTATATTCAAAATCCTTTGCAGTCACCATTCTGGTAGAGTCTATGCCAAAATGTTCATGTTTATGAAAATAGACATCTTTTCTGAGGTTGAATGTATATTCTGTTGCTGATTCAGAAACAGACCAATCATTGGCTATGGCAGGAACTACATTCATTTGGTCATCCATCTGTACCAATCCATTAAATAACTGGTGAGTAGCCCAAATATCGGCCAAGTCCTTGGAAAAAGCCGGGTCCAATGAGGAAATGTTCTTATGCTGATTGTACCTGAATACTAAATTACTCTTACCGCTATTTTGGTTTTTATCACAAGAGATGACTATAAACAGGCAGCATATGGCCAATAAGGGGAAAATTGTTCTCAGGAAGTTTGGGAGAAGCCGTTTTATCATGACAGAATTAGTTGGTATCTTTGTGCGCTCAATTCCATGGTAAATAGGAATGTTTTTGTAAATATAATGAGATTTCCGCCATGCGGAATTCAAAACCAATGAAACATAAAAAAGTCGCCTTTTATACCTTAGGCTGTAAGCTTAATTTCTCTGAAACTTCTACCATAGCGAGGGGTTTCGAAAACGAAGGATTCGACCGCGTCGATTTTTCTGAGAAAGCGGATATGTATGTAATCAATACCTGTTCTGTCACGGAGAATGCGGATAAGCGTTTTAAGAGCATTGTAAAACAAGCTCAAAAAGCGAATCCCGATGCCTATATTGCTGCCATTGGATGTTATGCCCAGTTAAAACCTCAAGAATTAGCTGATGTAAACGGCGTTGATTTGGTACTCGGAGCCACAGAGAAATTCAAGATCACTGATTATTTGAATGATCTTTCCAAGAACGATTTTGGCGAAGTACATTCCTGTGAGATCCAGGACGCTGATTTTTATGTTGGAAGCTATTCCATAGGAGATAGAACGCGTGCATTCTTGAAAGTGCAAGATGGTTGTGATTATAAATGTACCTATTGTACCATTCCTTTGGCAAGAGGTATCTCGCGCAGTGATACCTTAGAAAATGTACTGACCAATGCTGCTGAAATTTCGTCGCAAGGAATCAAGGAAATCGTATTGACAGGAGTGAATATTGGCGACTATGGTAAAGGTGAATTCGGTAATAAAAAGCACGAACATACATTTTATGAACTCGTTCAGGCATTAGATGAAGTCAAGGGTGTTGAACGTTTACGAATATCGTCGATCGAGCCTAACTTATTGAAGAATGAAACCATTGAGTTTGTATCCAATAGCAGGACATTTGTTCCTCATTTTCACATACCGTTACAGAGTGGGAGTAACGAAATATTGAGATTGATGCGTCGCCGGTACAGGAAAGAACTTTATGTTGAACGAGTCAGCAAAATAAAGGAAGTCATGCCACATGCTTGTATCGGGGTAGATGTCATAGTTGGTTTTCCTGGAGAAACAGAAGCGTATTTCTTGGAGACTTATAATTTTCTTAATGAGCTGGATATAGCCTATTTACATGTGTTCACATATTCTGAAAGAGATAATACTTCAGCCGCCATTATGGACGGCGTAATCCCAAAAAATGTAAGGGCAAAGCGCAGCAAAATGCTAAGGGGGTTGTCTGTTAAGAAACGACGCGCTTTTTATGAGGCACAATTGGGGAGTTCGAGGAAAGTATTATTCGAGTCAGAGAATAGGGAGGGTTATATTCATGGATTTACAGAAAACTATATAAAGGTGAAGGCACCTTGGAACCCCGAATTAGTGAATACAATACAGGATATTCAATTAACTGAAATTGCTGATGATGGATTGGTGAGATTTGATTTGCAAGAGAATAGTTTGCTTATCTAGTTTTTTTTCATTTGGTTTACGTACAATAACATAACTCTATAAAACAATGAAAAACTTTCTTTATGTCTCTATCGTATTTTTATTCGTTATAACATCTTGCGGAAGTGATGATAATGGCAACAGTGTTATTCAGGATGACTTTACTGGAACTTACACATTGACTTCTGTAAGAACAAGCGAACCTCTTGATACGAATGACGATGGTACCTTTGATGATTCTGAACTGATCGATAATATCACTTGTGTTTCGTTTATCACCTTAACTTCGAATAATTTTACTTGGACTGTGATTCAAGTCACTGGCGATGGTGGGAACGGCATCATTTGTTTGTCTGTAGATACTGTGTCGGGTGCATTTACAAGAAATGGTGATTCATTTATACTCAACAGTAATAATATCACTGGGACTATGACAAGAAATGAAAATGAACTTACCTATGTGCCAGATGCTTTCAATCAAGGATTTTTCAATGGTGCAAATGGTCAGGTAAATGGGGGAATTACTGCAATGATCTATACTAAATAAGTCAAATATCATATAAAAAAATACCGAAGCATTTGCTTCGGTATTTTTTTATATCCTTACGCCAACAGGAAGCATTCTTTTATATTTTCTATTGCTTCTAATGAATTTAGCAATTGGAGGGCTCGTTGGTACAACACTAACATTCAGCTCTGCAATATGCTGCAAAACTACCGTTAGGAATGCTTCTTCTAACTCTTTTGAATGAATATCGTCTGGAATTTCAAGTTTTGTCAAGAATATTTTTCGATCCTGTGACGCATATTCAATTTTCATTAATTGTTCTCCGACTTTAACTTCATATTGTCGTAGGAAGTCGTTGTCTACTAAATCTTCAGCATTAATCATGGTAAATTTATTTTAATTCATTCAAAAAGTTAAATGAATTGTTAGTAAGAGATTCTAGTTATGTATTATTCAACATTGTGTATGCAAATTCTCTGCCATTTTTCAAATCGATAGAAAGTGATTGAAAAGCTGTAATTTCAAAAACTAGGTATTCGTTTTTACAAAGACTGATTTTCTTAGAATTCAAATTGGAAATTTTCATTCCAGGATTAATTGTTATTTGATGATTTATCAAAGCAAAACGCGTGAAATGTGACCAACTTTTGTTGCTAATCATTCGAGATAAACCTCGATGAATACTCACATTCATAATTTAGTGATTCTAATAAATAATTGTTGCAGTTGAATTATTTAATTTTGCATCGTAAAGTTACGAAATTTATTGATACCTAAGATTGAATAATTCTATTATACTCATGGATAAAGAGTTGATACATGTGTATTTCATGCCAGGAATGGCAGCAAATCCATCTATATTTGAACATATAAAGCTACCTGAGGATCAGTTCATGATTCACTGGCTAGAATGGATTGTTCCCAAAAGGAACGAATCATTGAGTTCATATGCTGCAAGAATGTGTGAAAATATTCATCATCAAAAGCCGGTGTTATTAGGAGTTTCATTCGGTGGGATACTTGTCCAAGAAATGAGCAAACATATCGAATTAAGAAAGTTAATTGTTGTTTCCAGTGTTAAAAATAAGTATGAATTACCGAAACGAATGAAACTTGCCCGACGCACGAAGGCTTATAAGTTAGTGCCTCCAACACTACTGGAAAATGTTGACCTGCTTGCAAAATATGCTTTTGGAGAAACTATTACTAAGCGTATAGAACTTTATAGAAAGTATCTTTCGGTAAACGATAGAGGTTATTTAAACTGGGCCATTGAGCAAGTTGTATGTTGGGAGCAAGAACAATCGATAGCCGAAGCAATTCATATACATGGCGAACTGGATGCTGTTTTTCCTCACAGGTATTTAAATGATTGCATAACCGTGAAAGGAGGGACGCACATCATGATTATCAACAAATACAAATGGTTCAATGAAAACTTACCAACCATCATTTTAAGTTAAATACCGAGTAAAGTTTGGAAAATTGCCATGATTGTTTAACTTTATCCAAAACTGATTATGATGAAAATAATACGTAATACCCTGTCCGTCATCGGATTAATTAGTCTTGCTGGATTGTTGATTTTTGCAGTTCAAGACGCCCCGAGTGACGAAAACCTAGAGAAAAAAATTATAAACGATTATAATGTTTATGCGCTAACAGTGCCTGATTATCTTGAGTTCGCTGGTGAAAGAATGCCTTTAGAAAATCCGGATATATTAGAACGAATGGACCGAGAGCTATTGGTGAACACCTATTGGCAATCCAATGGTTTGTTAATGTTCAAACGCGCCAAGAAACATTTCCCAATAATTGAACCAATTCTTGCCGAATATGGTATCCCAAATGATTTTAAGTATTTAGCAGTCATTGAAAGCGGATTGACAAATGCCTCATCTCCTGCGGGTGCCAAAGGAGTTTGGCAAATACTCAAAGGTACCGCAAGAGAAAACGGATTAGAAGTCAATGCTAATGTAGATGAACGCTACCATCTCGAAAAATCGACAAGGGTAGCTTGTAAATATTTGTTGAAAGCCAAGGAAAGACTTGGTTCTTGGACCTCTGCGGCAGCTGCTTATAATGCTGGAAATGCTGGAATTGCCAGACGGCTTAAAAAACAAAGGGTAACTAGTTATTACGATTTATTATTAGGTGAAGAAACAGGAAGATACATTTTTAGGATTGTAGCGCTTAAGGAAATTTTGAAAAACCCTGATAAATATGGCTACAATTTTAGAGAAAAAGATCTTTATAGTTTGATCCCGACTTATTCTGTAGAACTCGATACGCCCGTCACTGATTTTGCAGATTTCTCAAAGCAATATGGAATCAACTATAAAATATTAAAGATTCATAATCCTTGGTTGAGAGAAGCTCATCTCAACAACGCGTCAAAGAAAAAATATACTATTAAAATCCCAGAACAGGGCTATTATACTATAGCGCCTTAATGAATGTATCCATTATCTTTTCTTTAATTATCATTGGATTACTTGCCGGTATTCTAAGTGGTGTTTTTGGTGTTGGTGGAGGTGTTATCATGGTGCCATTATTAGTGTTTCTTCTTGGTCTTAACCAACACCAAGCACAAGGTACAAGTCTTGCAGTTCTTTCAGTACCTGTCACTTTTATTGCAGCTTATACGTATTATAGGTCAGATGACGATGTGGTTAATTGGAAATACGCGCTCATTATTGCTGGTTGCTTTGTGATCGGGGGCTATTTTGGATCAAAATTGGCGGTATCGGTTAACGAACAAATGCTCAAGAAGCTATTTGCCGTGATTTTGCTGGTTATGGCTGTTAAGATGTTCTTTAGTAAATAAACATTATCGTCTGCGCTGCTTTTGCTGGCGATGACCACCGTAATGCTGATTCGGCATTTGTGCTTTTTTCATATTATCCTTCATCATCTTTATCTGCTCAGTAAGCATGCCGTGCTTGTCAAGTTTCTTAGCTTCACTAAGAAGTGAATTAGCTTCTTGTTTTCTGCGTTTACTAAAGGCAATTCCAGCAAGATTAAGCTTTGCCATAGCTAAATCATGTTTCATTGATAGTCCAAGTGCAATGGCTTTTTTAAAGTACTTTTCAGCTTCATTCATATTGGACTGAGATACCATAATACCATTTAGGTAATTGTAGTAACCCTGCTGTTTCTTGACAAGGGCTGATTTGGGATTCTTGATTTTTTTCAGCCATTTTTGAGCGCCGGGAAAATCTTGCTTGCGTAATCTTAAAAAAGCCAATAAAATCAACTCATTCTTAAAGTATAGGAAAATGAACATGCCTGCTAAAAGGATCAACATGATACCATTACCTATATATCCTTGTATGAATTGATAAATTGCATAGGCTATGATACCTGCAGCTAGAAATAACTTGATGTTTTTATTAAACATATTTAGTCTTGATTATTGGGATGCAAAGGTATTAAAAACAATTGAAAATAATTCTATTTTTAGATTTGCTAGAGTGAAAACTCTTCGTATATTTGCGCCGCGCTTTTGGGAAGAGAAAGTGCATATAAGATAAT
>Ga0316201_10004690_pt1 | contig 10377 bp, 6 predicted proteins | sample CS6wburrow_MG_FD_204516 | JGI IMG/M metagenome (GOLD analysis project Ga0316201, IMG submission 204516) | Coastal sediment microbial communities from Delaware Bay, Delaware, United States - CS-6 worm burrow | ecosystem: Environmental > Aquatic > Marine > Coastal > Sediment | place: USA: Delaware... | reverse complement strand
CAACTGGATGCCTCTTTTCCGCGAAATTGCCGCCGGGTCCAACCCGGAGGCGGAAGCCAAGCTGGACAAGCAGCTGGCATTCGGGCGTGGACTCGCGTACATCAACTGGATCAACATCGCGACGATAACGTACCTTGGCGTCGCGAAACCGGTCTTTTAAAGAGGTCTCCTCCTGATCGCGCGCATGGGGGTGTCGGCGTTGTCAGGCGCCGGTCATGGTTATGAAATCTCTCAAATAAGTCGTCGATGTAAGAAAATCGGCATGCATGGGCTGCGGGTCGTTATTCCTATTCGTCAGCAAAACTCGCAGAGTTGATCGCGATAAGACCTATTGTTATATTGATAAATCAAAATAATACAGTACTGGGGGATTAGAGCCGCAGGGCTCTGTCGCCGGTCAAGAAAATCGGAGCAGCGATTCCGTTGCATCGTCACATTGGAAAACGACCGCACGATGACTGATGCATCAGTTCGCAAAGGGCCATTAACCGACATCCGCCTGATCGAAATGGGGCAGCTGATCGCGGGACCGTATTGTGGGCAACTTATGGCCGATATGGGTGCCGATGTGATCAAGGTGGAACCGCCGAATCAGGGCGATCCCATGCGCATCTGGGGAAGGGGCGACTACCCGCTGTGGTGGAGCGTGTGCGCGCGCAACAAGCGTTGTGTGACCGCCAACCTGCGCGAGCATGAAGGGCAGGACCTGGTACGCCGTTTGATCGAATCGGCGGATATGGTGCTTGAGAACTTTCGTCCGGGAACGATGGAACGCTGGGGCCTTGGCTATGAGGACCTGGTGAAGATCAACCCCAGGATCATCATGATCCGGGTTTCCGGCTACGGGCAGACCGGACCTTATGCCAAGCGGGCGGGCTACGCGGCGATCGGGGAGGCGATGGGCGGCATGCGCTACCTTTGTGGTGAGCCGGATCGCCAGCCGAGCCGTGCGGGTCTGTCTATTGGCGATACGCTAGCGGCCACGTTCGCATGCAACGGCGCGCTGGCGGCCCTGCATCATCGTGATCGCACCGGTGAAGGGCAGGTGATCGACGCCTCGATTTATGAATCGGTGCTGAGCGTAATGGAAGCGACCATACCGGAATACGTGGTCAGCAATTACATTCGGGAACGATCGGGGGCAACGTTGCCGAACGTCGCACCGTCGAATATCTACGACTGTTCCGACGGTATTTTTCTCATCGCGGCGAACCAGGACACGGTTTTCAAGCGACTCTGCGAGACGATGGGTCAGCCTGAACTCGCGAGCGACGAGCGCTTCAATAATCACACGGCTCGTGGCGCGAACATGCAGGTTCTTGACGGCATCATCAACGATTGGACCAAGACCAAAACGGTCGCCGAGATCGATCTTCTCATGCAGGAAGCCGGCGTGCCGGCCGGCAAGATCTTCAGGGCGCCCGAGATGCTCGAAGATCCGCAGTATCAGGCGCGCGACGCGATCGTCGATACGCCGACCGAGGAATGGCCAAATCTCAAAATGCAAAATGTATTCCCGAAAATGTCGAAAACCCAGGGTGAGATTCGCTGGCCCGGCAATACGACACTGGGGGCACACAATAAGGAAGTTTATGGCGACGAGCTCGGCATCAGTAATGATGAGCTCGCGCGGATGAAAGAAGACGCAATTATTTAACAGTCAAAGATCAGGGGAAAACACATGACGTTTCGTCTAGGAGTTGACGTTGGCGGTACCTTCACCGACCTGTTGCTGGTTGATGAATCGGACGGCCACACCTACATGGCAAAAGTTCCGTCGACACCGGAGGATTCCTCTATCGGTGTTCTGAACGGTATCGACCGAATCTGTGATGAATCGGATATCGACCCGACGAAGGTCATGCAGGTTATGCATGGAACCACGGTGGCGACGAATGCGGTATTGACGCGCAAGGGCGCCAAAGTCGGCCTGATTACGACCAAGGGCTACCGGCAGACCCTGCAGGTCGCGCGCTCCTTCTGCCCGGGCGGCCTTGGTGGATGGGTCAGTTACGTCAAGGCACCGTTACTTGCGCCACTTGAACTCACGATCGAAGCGGATGAGCGCATGGACGCTGACGGCAATACCGTTCGTCCTCTCGACAAGGAGACCTTGCGAAAAGACCTCAAGGCGCTTGCTGATACCGGCGAAGTTGAAGCATTGACGATTTGCCTGATCAATTCCTATATCAATGGTGCTCATGAAGTCGAGGTTCGGGACGTGGCGCAGGAAGTATTCGGTGACATACCGATTTCAATTAGTAGTGATGTCGTGCCGGAAATGCAGGAGTACGAGCGCACCGAAACCACTGTCGTGAACTCCTATGTGCGACCGCAGGTATCCAAATACGTGACGAACCTGAAATCCTCACTGGAGGAGCGCCTCGGAGACGATGTCAACCTGGCCATTCTCCGCTCGGACGGTGGCCTGGCGTCGGCACGGGCGGCGAGCGAGTCCCCGGTCAACATGCTCATGTCCGGCCCGGCCGGCGGCGTAGCCGGTGCGATGTACTTCTGCAAGCGGGGCGGCTTCGAGAACATACTCACGTTCGACATGGGCGGCACGTCGACTGATGTTGCCTTGATCCAGCATGGCGAAGCACGCATTCGTCGCGAGACGCGCGTCAGCGATATTACGGTTCGCGCCCCGTCCGTTGACGTACGGACAATCGGCGCCGGCGGCGGATCGATTGCGTTCGTGCCGGAGCTGACAAAAGCCCTGCGCGTGGGTCCGGATTCGGCAGGCGCCGATCCAGGCCCGGCCGCCTATATGAAAGGCGGTGAGCAGCCGACCGTCTGTGATGCCAACGTCGTTCTCGGTTACCTGCCGTCCGATGTGAAGCTTGGTGGTGCAATGGTTATTAACCGGGATGCGGCGGAGAAAGCGGTGCAGACCCTGGCCGATGCCATGGGCATCGACCTGATGACGGCTGCGGAAGGCATCATCAAAATTGTTAACGAGTCGATGCTCGGCGCCCTGCGCCTCGTATCGGTTGAGCAGGGCTATGATCCACGTGATTTTGCGCTCGTTGGATTCGGTGGCGCGGGTCCGCTGCATGCCAACGCGCTGGGCACGCTGTCCGGCGCCTGGCCGGTGATCGTCCCGCCAGGACCGGGTGTGCTTTGCGCGTATGGCGATGCGACGACCCAGGTGCAGGATGAGGCCTCGCAGACTTTCGTGGCAAGGGTTGACCAGATCACGGCAGATCAGCTGATCAAAGAGTTGGCTGCGCTACGCGACAAGGCGGCCGTGTCTTTCGAGGCGGACGGGATTCCGGCAGATCAGCAGCAAGTCACCTACCAGGCCGATATTCGTTACGCCGGCCAGGCGTTCCAGCTGTCGCTCAGCGTTACCGACGATGAGCTGAAGAGCAAGGGTCTCGCTGTACTTACCGACGAGTTTGATCGCCAGCACGAGCAGCTGTTCACCTTCGCACATGGTAAGGACCACGAGATCGTAATGATCCGCGCCATCGTCAAGGCGAAGAGCAGCCTGACGGCCGATCTCAAGGAAGTCAGCGGCACCGCGACGGACCCGAAAGACGCCATGATTCATGAGACCAAGTATTACTACGAACAGGAGTGGCACGATGCGTCGATCTACGATAGAGGAAAACTTGGCGTCGGCACGGTGATAACCGGGCCAGCGATTGTCTCGGAGATGGACTCAACGACGTTGGTCCTGCCCGGGCATGCCGCGACCGTCGACAAAGTCGGCAACCTTCTGATTAAACCGGTTTAAGGGGAGTTCGTCATGACAGCAAAGATCATTCAAACAAACTCCACGCCGTTTAATACGGTTGACGTCGACGCGGTCACGGTCGATATTATCGAGAACGCGCTCCGCAACGTTCGCGAGGAAATGGACGCAGTGCTGTTCCGCACGGCGATGAGTCCGGGTATTCGTGAGCAGGGCGATTGTTTCCCGATGGTTGCCAACCGTGACGGCAAAATGGTCGTTGGCCAGTTCGGTTCCTTCATACACGGGTTCATGGAAGCCTACGAAGGCGACCTGGAAGACGGCGACATCATCCTGACGAACGACCCGTACATGTGTAACGCGGCGGTGTCGCATTTGCCGGACTGGATAGTGCTCGTGCCGATCTTCAAGGACGGGCGACACATGGCATGGTCGGCGATGTTCGGGCACATGTCCGACAATGGCGGCATGGTGCCAGGTTCGATTCCGATCAAGGCCGAGACGATTTACCAGGAAGGCATCCGCATTCCGCCAACCAAGCTCTATAAAAAAGGCGTGCTACAAGAGGATATCCTCGAGCTTATTCTGCACAACGTGCGTACCACAGAGTGGAATCGTTTCGACCTCAACGCGTTGGTTGCTGCCTGCCGAACTGCCGCGAAGCGTTGTGTCGAAATAGCCGATCGTTTCGGCGACGACGTCTTCTTCACGACAATGCAGATCATGCTTGATCGAAACCTGGAAGCCATGCGCGCGATTATCAACATGATCGTGCCGGAGCAACCGTCGTATTTCGAAGACTATGTTTGTGACGACGGTGTGGGCAAGGGACCCTACAAGATCGCCTGCAAGATGTGGCGAGAGGGCGATGTGGCAATCTTCGATTTCGCCGGCACGGACCCACAGGCAAAGAGCTCGATCAACTTCTACATGAACGAAGAAATGTTCAAGATGTTTTTCGGTTCGTTCACGATCAATCTGTTCGACCCGCATATCCTGTTCAATGACGGGTTCTATGAGCTTGTCGACGTTCGAATCCCGGAGGGAAGCCTGCTCAAACCGAAGTTCCCCGCAGCCTTGTCCGGCCGAACGCATGCCCTGGGTCGGATTTTCGACGTCATGGGTGGTGTGCTTGGTCAAGGCGCACCGGACGCGATGAACGCCGCAGGTTTCTCGGACAGCCCGCACCTGTTCTATTCGGGTTACGACAAACAAGGCGAATGGTTCCAGTTGTTCCAAATTGGCTTCGGTGGCATTCCGGGGCGACCGGTTGGCGACGGGCCGGACGGTCATTCGCTCTGGCCAGGATTTACAAATGTGCCGAACGAGTTCATTGAAGCGTATTTTCCGTTACGGATCGTCAAGTATGAGCCGATCGCCGACTCCGGTGGCGCAGGCGTTCACCGCGGCGGCAACGGACTGTCGGTCGCTTATGAATTCCTGGTTGATGGTGAGATTGCAATCCACGACGAGCGCTGGCTGACCTACCCGTGGGGCGTGCGTGGTGGAGATCCGGGCATGCGGTCGACCAAGCGACTGGTTCGCGCAGGCGGGGGCGAAGAGTGGCTGCCCGCGAAGTGCGACGGGGTCAGCGTCAAAGAAGGCGACGTGCTGTACTTCAATACCTGGGGCGGCGGCGGCTGGGGTGACCCGCTCGAACGCGACGCCGATCAGGTTAGAGTTGACGTCAGTCGTGGTCTTGTTAGCGCGGAGGGCGCGAAGCGATATGGCGTGGTTATCGCCGCGGATGGCGCAGTCAATTCCGCAGCAACAGAAAAGCTGAGGGCAAAAATGCGTGATGGCCGGGAAGATAGCGGCCTGTTCAATTTCGGCGGGACTATCGAGGAGATCAAAGCACGCTCACTCGAGGAGACCCACCTACCCGCGCCCGAGGCGCCATGAGTGATTTACTGGCATCACTGAAATCCGAATGGAAGCAGGGCCAAGGCGGGCCCCTCACGAGGGTACCGCTGTACCACCAGCTCTATTCGGTACTCAAGGGCGCGATTATGGACGGCACGATCGCCTACGACGCTCAGATGCCCACCGAACAACAGCTTGCGGCTACCTTTAACGTATCGCGAATCACGGCCAAGCGTGCGATGGACGACCTTGCGGCCGAAAACCTGGTTGCTCGATTTCGAGGCAAGGGATCACACGTTACTTACAGGTATAAGCCACAGCCGGTGCGGGCGCCGTTGGTCGGTATGCTGGAGGACCTCATTGAGATGGGCAAGCACAGCATTATCCGTGTGATTTCCGTTGAAGAAGTCGTGGCGCCTGCTGAGATTCGGGAGCAACTCGGATTGAGTGATCAGCATACCGTTCACAAGGTCGTTCGTGTCCTGAGTAATGAAGGAGGTGAACCCTACGCGCACTACGTTAGCTGGACAGCCGGAGTTACCAGCGGCTTTACCAAGCGGAATCTCGAAAGCAAGGCCCGCCTGGATGTTTTGCGAGATTGTGGCTTCAGGCTCGCCAAAGTCGACCAGGTATTGAGCGCCGAAAAAGCATCTACAAAGATCGCGCATGAACTTCAAGTCGAGCCCGGTGAGGCATTGTTGTCGGTTCGGAGGCACTCATACAACGACGACGGCATCGTCGTCGATGTTCTGGAGTGCTTGTATAACCCTAAGCGCTACCAGTTCGCGATGGAGCTGGGCGCCGATTTGAGCACGGCGGAACGCTGAAGGACGCGCAACGTGGGGACACTTTTGCCGATGAAATGACTTAATGTTAGTATTTTATAACTTATTCTTTTGGGATGCCGCAGTTCTGCGTGTCAGGTGTTCGGGGGCTTATGCGGGTTACTGACACAATCTAACCGAAAATAACAAAGATGGGATCAACACCATGAAAACACCATACAGAATCATTGGACTTATTGTTTCATTGTCGTTTCTTCCGTTCGCGACAACAAACGCTCAGCAAGGTGGGGCTTCTACGATAGACGAAGTCGTGGTGACGGCCCGAAAACGCGCCGAGAGCCTGCAGGATGTGCCTATTGCGATCACGGCGTTTACTGAGCAGACGATCGAACGCGCCGGCATTGAGCGGCCGGCCGATTTCATTTCGCTGATGCCGAACGTTACCATCGTCGACACGGCAAATGTCGGTGATACGCAGGTCAGCATTCGCGGTATCGTCTCGACCCGCGATGCGGAGTCCACGTTTGCGTACGTCGTCGACGGCATACTGAGCACGAACCCCAACAGCTTTAATGAAGAGCTTGTTGACGTTAGACAGATCGAGGTTCTAAAAGGCCCGCAGGGCGCACTATATGGCCGCAACGCGGTTGCCGGAGCCATCCTCGTTACCACCAAAGAGCCCGGTGATGAATTCGCTGGTCAAGTCAAAGTGGGTGGTGGTAGCGATGGCTTGGCCAAAGGATCGTTGCGCATCAGTGGGCCGCTAGGCGAAACGGTACGCGGCAGCCTTGCCGCCAGCTATCGCGAGTACGACGGGGTTTACTCAAATGTTTACGAGAATGCGGGTTCTGGCGTCGACTATCTCGAAGATACAACGCTGCGCGCCCGCTTGATGTTCGAACCGAATGATAACCTGAGCTGGGACGTGCGTGCCGGTTATTCGGAGGCCAAGGGCGGTGCGATTAACTTTAATGCTGTATTCGCTATACCGGCATTCAACGCGATAGGATCCAATTTCTTTGCGGACGTGAATGATCATAACTTCACTTTTGCCTTTAACGTTCCCGGTGAGAACGAGCAGGAAACGACCGAGTTCGCCGTAAAAGGCGACTACACCACGGAAAAGGGCGACTGGACATTCATAGCTTCGTATAACGATTTGAATGAGTATCTGTTGTCCGATGGCACGAGCGCCACGTTTTATGGTTATGAATTGACACCGGCATGTCAGGCCGATCGAGCAACATTGAATAGCTTTACCAGAACGGATCTATTCGGCGATCCGGTGTCGCCGTTCCTGGTGCTTCCTCCGGGTGCTGGCAATGATTTTGCCGGTATTTACGGCCCATACACTCCGACGTCCTGTGATGGCTACCAGTACCAGGAACGCAGTCAGACGGACGCCAGTGTTGAGGTTCGCTTTACCTCGCCGCAGGATCAGTCGGTACGCTGGATTGCCGGTCTTTATGCGACAGAAATAGACCGTGAAGTTGTCGTCGCGTACGGGGCCGACCAGGGTCTCGGCTTTTTGCGGCAGCCTTACATCGACCCCACCGGGCCGAACCCGACCGACCTGCTGTTCTGGGACGACTTTGACACCAGCGTGATTGCCGCATTCGGTGAAGTAGGCTTCGACATCGGCGAATCCAGTGAGCTGTCGATTGCGCTGCGCTGGGATCAGGAGGATCGCAAGGTCAACAACCAGGTACCGAATGTGAACGCTTCAGGCCTGAACGGCAATGCGCAGGGACCGATTAACCCGGCATTCGTCGCCAATCCTGGCGGCATTCCGGCACGCAGCCGCACGTTCGAACAGCTGCAGCCGAAGGTTTCCTGGCGCTGGGCCGCGACTGACGAGGTCAACGTTTACGCAAGCTGGGGTATCGGCTTTCGCAGCGGTGGCTTCAATTCCATCGGTAGCGAGGACCTGCTGAATTTCTGGTTTAACAGCGGATTCGGCGGTGCCGGCGAAGTGGTCCAGGCCGGCCTTACTATCAAGGACGAATACGACAAAGAAGTATCGAGTAGCTTCGAACTCGGTGTCAAAACACAATTGATGGGCAATCGCCTGCGCCTGAATGCTGCAGTGTTCAATACTGACGTCGAGGATAACCAGTTCTTCGAGTTCTTCGCGGGCCCCTTCGGTCTCCTGCGTGTTGTAACGACGATCGACGAAACCACGATCCAAGGTTTAGAGGCGGACTTCAACTTCCTGGCGACTGAGAATTTTTCGGTTTTCGGCGGCGTTGGCTTCCTGAATTCGGAAATCGACAAGAACACCAATCGACCCCTGTCGGTAGGCAACGACGTGCCGCAGGCGCCTGAAGAGACTTTCAATCTCGGAGCGCAACTGGATTTCCCGATGGGCAACAACATGAATTTCTATGCGCGAGCAGACCTTCAGCATGTTGGGAAGATGTGGTTCCACACGCTGCAGGGAGAATCGACACCCACGATTTGGCAGGCTTTTCCGAACTTGGATTTTCTTGGAGATCGCTCACAGGACTTTTCAAAGACTCAGCGTGACGCCTATAACACAGTCAATCTTCGCATTGGGGTTGAAGGCGAAAGCTGGTCAGCGACAGCGTGGGGCCGTAACATTACAGACGAGAAGTACCTTGAGGAAGTCATTCCGGCGGCGGAGTTCGGCGGGTCATTCATTCACCCGGCGGCCCTTGCCACGTACGGAGTCGATTTCAGCTACCGGTTCTAGTTTCAATCAGCGGCATGATCTTGCAAACCGGCGTGTCAAAATGGCGCGCCGGTTTCCTATCTGAAGGGTCGACACGGTGAGCCAGGATCTCAACGAAAATTATCGCGGCGCCTTCGATTGCAGCCTCGGCTTTGGTGAGAAGCCGGCCCTGATTCTCGTTGATTTCGTGCAGGCGTACTTTGAAGAGAGTAGTCCGTTGTACGCCGGCGTGGATGACGCATTGGCATCGGCGCTGCGCATACGTGAGGCTGCCCGGGCGGCGGACATTCCTGTCTTCTACACTAATGTGGTTTATCAGGAGGGCGGTGTCGACGGCGGCGTGTTCTATCGCAAGGTTCCCGCGCTCGAAGCTTTCGTGGCGGGTAGTCCGCTGGGCAACTGGCCGCAAGGCCTGGAGCCTGCTGAGGACGAAATCGTTCTCTCCAAGCAGTACCCGAGCGCATTTTTCGGCACCGCGCTGGCGAATGAACTGACGAAGCGTGGTATCGATACGCTGATCATCACGGGCCTGACGACCAGCGGTTGTATTCGGGCGACCTGCGTGGATACGATGTCCCATGGCTTTATTCCGATCGTTGTGGCGGATGCCTGCGGCGATCGACACCAGGCGCCACATGAGGCGAACTTGTTTGACATGAATGCCAAGTACGGTGACGTTGTGAATGAGAAAACAATAGTCCGCTATCTGAAGGGCCTATGAGCAAGCGAAGAATCACGATCGTGGAAGTCGGCCCACGTGATGGCCTGCAAAGCGAACCGGAAATCCTGCCGACTGACAGCAAAGTCACGTTTATCGAGAAGGCAATCGATGCCGGTATTCGTCGACTTGAAGTTGCGAGCTTTGTGCACCCGAAGCTCGTTCCGCAGATGGCCGACGCCGAGGCTCTGATCGAGAAGCTGCCGCAGCGCGACGACGTTTCCTACATTGGCCTGATCATGAACGAGCGTGGACTCGACCGCGCGTTGACTACGCGGATTCACGAGATCGGCATGATTGTGGTCGCGAGCGACACTTACAATCGCAAGAATCAAGGCGTCGGTACCGATGAATCCGTCGCGGCCTGGCGCACTATTGGTAAGCGGGCCCAGGAAAACGGACTTCGCGCCAACGTCATGATTTCTTCGGCTTTCGGTTGTCCCTACGAGGGCGAGGTCAAGGTCGAGCGCGTGGTCGAGCTGGCTAAACAGCTCGTTGATGCTGGTCCGGCAGAGCTCGGCATCGCCGACAGCATAGGCGTGGCGGTACCCGACCAGGTTGCCGACTTATTGGGGCGCGTCAAAGACGTCATCGGCGATATTCCGCTGCGTTGCCATTT
>Ga0316201_10004688_pt1 | contig 10379 bp, 5 predicted proteins | sample CS6wburrow_MG_FD_204516 | JGI IMG/M metagenome (GOLD analysis project Ga0316201, IMG submission 204516) | Coastal sediment microbial communities from Delaware Bay, Delaware, United States - CS-6 worm burrow | ecosystem: Environmental > Aquatic > Marine > Coastal > Sediment | place: USA: Delaware... | reverse complement strand
GATCGTATCCATGATGTTTGAACATCGAACGATCCGAATACTGCACTAGTGAGAATCAAAAAGCATATAAGGTATTTCATGAGGATGTATGCATATTAGCTAGGTTGCTTTGTCTAATCGATATTTTTCGCCACACATATCTAGATACAGACAAAACTTCTTAAGAATTTCTTCCTTCTTATAAGCACTTAGAACAGTGCCTTTAGCTTCGCCAATAAATTGACCCACGCAAATGACCCTTTGCGCCCCTTCGCCATCTAAAAACTCAAGCTCGGCAAAGAGTTCCACTTTCAGTTCTGGATCACACTCCTCAATAAACCAAAAACTGTCTCGTGAGGCCGGAACTAATCTAGTATGGTCATCAATTCTCGTACGATCACGAATGCCAACTAAGGCCAATATTTTTTTAATATAGCTCATCAGATTTATGGTGCGATTCCCATGAAACGGAGGATGGGTCGTTCAACAGTTGCCCAAACGCTTACTTTGGATTAATTTTGCCAGCAACTACAAGGGTTGCACCAAGTTTAGCATTTGCAGCAAATATCGCCGACGGAATTTTCCAGAAAGAGCCAAAGCCTTTTCCTGTCGCTTTCCTAAATAAAACTTCCGCACCGTTTAGCACACGACCTCCGATAGTGTTCTCAAGTAACTTCGCGCCATTTTTGTTCGCAAAAGCACGTGCTGCTTCATGGCACCGTTACCTAGATAGCCTTTATATATCTTTAAGAATTCTTTGAATTCTTATAACCGACGCACGAAAATCGCTAGTAGCAACTCGGTAATCACCCATAAGATACTCTATAATATCTTTAATTTTACCCAAACCTACTCGGGGCTGCCTCTCTGGATGGTAAGGTACAATAAACCTCTGGAACTCGTTATTGAATACTGTCTTTTTGCGGTCGATAAGTTCATCCTCGATACCAGATTTCATTGCTTCATAAATTGCAATCTGAACTGCGTATGAGTCGGTTTTACCATCCAGAAATTCCTGAATGACTTTAATAAGGTCCGTCTTTATGTTTTTAGCTACCATTTTGGAAGATAGTGCACAATTTTGTTAGTAAATATATTTCTAACTAGCGCTCCGCTTACGTATGAACGTCAAAATTTGCAGCCAAAGAAGAGGCGGTGCAAACTAGTATACCTAGATGTCTCATTTTGGGTATTCGTGTGGCCAAGCTAAAGGATGAGAGACGGCCCCGACTCGCGCGGCAGCGAACGGGGTTAATCAGCAAATATTAACGCGGGGTTCGTAACACCTTAAAAATCAATACAAACCCAATCCCCATGAAGCCTAAGATCGAGTATGCCGTTAGGTAAATTGCACGCTCTGGAATCCATCCATAGATCAATGCCACAGCGAAGTTAGCAATCACTGCCATCACCATTCCGCCGAGAAGACTAACGCCAAGAGCTTTTAATGCAAATCGAAACTTACTCACGAATAGGTCCTCGTTGGCATATGAAGCCACTACTGTTTCCTGACGATACAAGGCACAAATAGGCCAAATAAGAAAAACAGAAAGATTACCGCAAAAAACACAAAGGCAGTTCTTGCCGGATTTGGGCCGTATACAAAATAGAATAGCAAGTTCGCGACCGCACTAAAACATATTCCTAGGACAAGCATTAGCCCTACTATTTTTATATATATTTTTTTCTTCATGGAGCTTTCTATTCGAAAACGGGGCCAGCATTTGAAATTCCGACACCAGCCCCCGTTCCAATTGAGGTGCCTAGATTTTCAGGGACAGTGCTTCCGCCAGTGAGAATATTTGAGTTACGAAGCCCTTCAATTAGTGGAGTCTCTCGCATTAATGAGTTAATAGCACTTTCTGCGATATCACCAGCAACAGAACCAGCAGCACCAAGACCTCCACTAACAACAGCCGAAGCTCCAACACCGTCCATAATATCTGCACAGTCATCCATTGCATTCTTAGATATTTGACCAACAGCTCCAATCCCAGCACTCCCGATGCCATTTAATACGGCTCTACCTGTTATCGATGTAGTGATCCGAGCAACATTTGCTCCTAATCCAACGCCCACTGCTCCTGACGCAGCACTAACACCAACAGAACCCCAATTGATATCAGTTATACTTCCTCCATTAGTTGCTAACTGCGCACCAATATCGAATGCAGCTCCAACACCTGCACCAACTACATGCCAAACCCAGAGCCCGTTGTTATCTAAATTGTTAACAGGGTCATTGAAGCCATAGCGATAGATATTTGGGCCTTGGTAAACCTCTGGATCTAAGCCCAAGTATTCATGCATGGGATCACGTTGCATCCAGCGACCTAGCTCTGGTTGATACGCTCGGCATGGAGCGAGGTGTAGCGGCGTGTCGCTATCCGCAAAGTAAAGATGCCCTGTATAAAGTTGGTCGGCATCAACCATGCCGCTCAGCTTTGTTACCTCACCCCAAACTGAGTAATCATACTTGGCGACAGTCGCGTAAGTGCCATCCAACACTTCACGAGTAGAGCCCAAGTGATCACGAAGCGTAAAGTATTTCGAGGGGGGGGCTCCGTCCAGAGATTCGGTAAATCCTTGGGTTAAGTAGCGGCGATAAACCGTCGGGCTGGCATCGACATTCTCACGACCAAGCCTTTCCAAACCTGCCCAATAATAGTCATCGCTTTGGCCGCCGCTGGTGGCTCTGACCATGCGGCCTGCGCCGTCGTATTCAAAGCTTTGGACCAGCTGACTATCGACCTCGATCGCACGCAGTCGGTTGGCAGCGTCCCATTTATACTCGATAGCGGTGCCGTCAGCCTTCGTCCAGTGGGTCAGATTACCTGCGGCGTCGTGCTGGAAGCTGTCGCCTACGTCTGCGGCCACCGGCACCGAGTAATCCTGTGTCGATGTTTCGCCGTGGATGTCTCTGGCAATGATGCGGACGGTATTTGTGCCGACGGGCAGGTCGAGCGAAGCATAAAATTCACCGCCGCCGTAAAGATCGGCTTCGACGCTTTGGGTAACGTTGTTACTGCCGTCTAGCTGCTGGACGAAGACTTTACCGGGCTCGCTGACGGTGCCGTGGAAGAGCACGCTGCCTTCGCTCGTTCGGGCGGTCAGTTGATTGAGGTTGTTGTGACCGTCGTTGAGCTGGTCTGCTGTATCCTTAAACAGGATACGGTTCCCGGCTCGGTCGTAGCGGTATTCTTCACTTTCGAGGAGGGGGCTGTTCTCGTCGAGGCCGTCAAACTTGCGTGCGGTTTCGAGCTGGCCCGCTTGATCGTAGCGGTAGCCGTGGCTTTGCCAGTCTGTGCCATCGAACTGCTGCCACAGATCGATCCAGCCATTGAGATCGCGCTGATAGGCATGGGCACTCACTAGGCCCGATGGGGTACTGTGCATGATATTTTGCAAATACGGAACTTTTCGCTCCTGCCCTCCGGCGTTCTTATGCTGGTAGCCAAGTTGAGTATCGATACCGTCTATGCCCGAAACGGAGTGCTGAACACTAGCGATGCGTCCGGTTAGCTCTTCGTAATCGTAATCGAAATCACCCAAAGGATCGTTGAGTGTATCGAGGCGATCCAGGACATCGTATGTGTAAGTTTCAGTCGCGCCTTTGAAAGTGCGCGTAAAGAGCCGCCCAAGGGAGTCGTATGCATAATCAATATCCGTGTCGAAACTTAGGCCGTCGCGTAGTTTGGAAATTGTGACTGTTTGAAGGCGGTTTGCATTCCCGTCTCCAGTAAAACCGTAATATTGATACGCATAATCATCTGGAGCACCCGCGGTAGTCAGGGTCGCAGAGCGGTTGAAGTATGGATCATACGTGTATGTGACCGTTGGCGCATCGATGTAATCGGGATCGGCAGTTCCGCCATCGTCAAAGCTTACTTCCTGAATGTTTCCATCCACGAAATACTTAAACTCCTTATCGTAGCCCCTTTGGTCCGTAACTTTGCTCAAGAAGCCGGATTCGGGCTGATACTCATACTCAATCTTAGTCTGATCTGCGTAGATCTTTTCTTCAACGCGTCCTTGAATATCACGAACCCAAGTGGTGGCCTGGCCTAGCGGATCGATAATCGAATTCAGTGAACCACAGCCGCACCATTGATATAGGGTGCTTTGGCCCTTCGGATCAATTGCCTGCACGACGCGGCCAACAGGGTCATGGAGAAACTGAGAGAGTCGCCCTTGTCGGTCAATAAAGCCAATCATGTCGAGACCCTCAGAAACGGGTTCATAGATGTTGGCGACGAAACTTCCGTCTGGGTAACGAACCTCAGTAATCCGGTCTAAGTCATCGTATGAATAGGTGAGCTTAAAGTTGTCGGTATCGGTTGCGGTTTCGACGCGTTGGTATGCGTCATACGTGTAGGTGGTCGTCGCACGTTCACCGCCGAGCAATGGACCTTCGACTTTTTGAAGAAAGCCCGCATGAGCACCACTCGGATAGTAAGTGTAATCCGTGGTGCCTGCATCGGTGTAGCCACCTTGACCATCCGGTTGCTGACGGGTGACATTTTCGATCTGTCCATTGCTATTGAATGTCAGGTCGAGACGAACGCCGTCTGCTCCCGTAATCAGTGATGGGAGGCGCGGAAAATCGTCGTTGCCGTCATTGTCTTCGTCGTAATCGAAAGTGCTGAGTGTCGCGAAGTCGTTTGCTCCCGCTCCAGTGCGCTGTTTCACATTGATCAGGTCGATTCCATTAGGCGCATAGTTCAGTTCGACCTCACGTCCCACTGGATCGATACTACGCGTGACGTTACCAAACGAATTATGCTCCAACGCGATGGTGCGCTCGACAATCGTCCCCGCCTCATCCTGAACAAACCGCTTAACAGCAGAGGGCTTATTGGTAGAGCCAATCGTCGCTCCTCCATCCGGTGAATCGCTATAGATGAACCAATCTCTGTTTTCCAAAGGACGTTTTATGCTATGGACGACAGATGAAGCGCGTTGTGAGTCTGCCTGCATCCAGTGGTAGATGGTAGCCTGTGTATAATCCATCGTGCCGTCAGGATTGACGGCGGTTTCCATTGCGCGCTTATCCCAATGGAAGGTGTTGAGGTCGTCCAAGAAGTGTCCCCCTTTAGAAGCTCCTGTTGGCGTTGCCTCTACTGGTAAGACCCCCGACACATCTTCACGGGAAAACTCAAACCGTTCTTGCTGACCTGCGGTATCGGTAATCATTAAGGCACGACTCACAGACAGATTATCAGTCGGGTAGCTGAAGCCAGTGGTTCCGTAAGGCGTCGTCATGCTCGTCACGTAGCTACTACCATAGCCGAAACCGGACTCTAGGCCGATCATGTCGGTGATGCCATCGATGCGATAGTTGGCATCATATTCAAAACTGGCGTAGCGCCCCTGTGGACCGACTACCTCCTTAATCAAATAATCCTCTGGAGAACTCGCAGCTGGTGGAGTAAAGTCGGGGCTTCCGTCCCCTTCGAAGGCATAGATTAGTGTCAACTCAGCTCCGGGCAATGCGTCGCTATCGATGCTGCTCAAACGATAGTCGCTATCATAATTTAAGCTGACTGTATTCCCGTAGGGGTCAGCCATTGCCGTAAGGTAAAAACGCGGACTGCTGGCTGCTTGAAGCAAACCGTAGGTATGCACGGAGCCATTCGGCATAGAGAGCTGGTAGCCTGTTAATGTGCTACCGTTGAAAGTCGCAGTCAGAACGGACTGTGTATCGCGCTGTGGCAGATAAGCATCTTGTGCAGTGTTTAATTCATAAACTTCACGACCACCTCCCGCGATAGCGAGCGTTACGGTCTCGTAGCCAATACTGGCGATTAGGGTGTCGTCTGTATCGGCCCATGATTGCCAATTGTGAGTCCAGTTAGCACCCATACTGCCACGAACTGCTAAGGCTGGATCAGGTAGGCTTGTTTCGCGCTGATTGTAGCGAACAGTGAATGCCATAGGATAGCCGTAAGGTGTATTCGTCCAGATGGGCGTATCGGTGATATTCAAGCTAACTAGCAGAAGGTGCACGTTATAGCCCGGCATCCCCGGATTATTGCCACAGTCCTTCATTTGGTCGTAAGGGCGAGTTGAGCCATCTTCAACAAGTGAGGTCTTACCTTTGCCGTAAATTGTCGCAGCCTCATCAAGTGCTACATGGCGCCAGCCTTCTGGGAGTTCGCTCTGGGCTATTAAAAAGTAGCCGCTTCCCTCGCTTTCAAGTGCCTCTTCGGGCACCCACATATTTCGCCCAAGGGTTGGGTCTTGGATCAGATATCGCGTGCCTTCCTTACGAAGCACAGCAGAAAAGTGGCCCTCGTTCCAGTGAACGATGGAAGGAGTCTGAAACTCACCTTGATCTCGGTAAGCCACGCGGTAGCCCGAGAAACCGATAGTGTCGGCAAGTCCCGCAACATCTTTGAGAGAAAGCCCGTTGTTTGTTGCAGGTTTCGCCATGATGCGGGGATCGGTTGAGGCATCGTTTCCAAGCTCCTTAAGGACATTTACGAGTGCTGCCGGACCACAGTTGAAAGAGCGCTCAGGGTCGTTTTCCATGGAACGCACGCCCAAACGCGCGTTAGCTATCAGCTCTGCGGGCCTGCCTGAGAAATTACGGGCTTCAATGGCAGCAAAGAGCGTAGCAAGCTCGTCTTGGCGGCCTAGTCCTGCCTTGATTGCAATCAGCTCAGCGACAGCGCGATCCGCATAGGCGCGAAGACCAGAAGACTGAGCATCTTTGGTCAGTTCCCACGCCTGCTCCAGCGGAGTAAAAGATGCTCCGATGAATCCGTTGTAACGGTAAGCGAGCCCTTTGTTAAGCAACAGGCCAGCCTTCCATGAACTCTCTGGGTAGTTATGGAGGAATGCATCGATAGCGGTGAAATCGTGAGCCGTTCCACCTGACTGGTAGCTTGTGAGTGCCGCTGCCAAAGCTGAGTTTTCAGCAGGAGTGGTCTCGCCTGTTGGCAAAAGCGGAAGTTCAAGGCCGCTGTGTCTATAGAATTCGCTATCTGCAGGCTCCGCAGTAAAGCCGCCCCATACCGTCGGCGCTGCCTGTGTAACTGTGGATGTAGGTAATTCACGCCTGCGGGTATCTTCTGCGCTAAGTGGTGCTACCGCAGATAGGGCAAGGCTGCCCGCGAGTAAGTAATGAGTCAGTTTCATTGGGTAAATTAAAGTGCGGTTGCGTTGGTTGGTGCAGCTAAGTTGATCGTTGGTCCTTGGCTGTCTGCATCGGATTGAAGGATGTAATTCGAAAAGCGATCAATGAGGTAAAGTTCTTCGCTATCCAGCATTCCGTCTCCATCAGAATCCTTCGCGTTTGGATTTAACCCTCGGGCAATTTCGACCGCATTTGGTATCGTATCGCCGTCGTTATCCCAAGCGGTGGGGTCAGCTCCACTTGTTAGCGCAACAATATCGCTGACCCCATCTAAGTTTGTGTCTATAAGGCTAGGGTTCAGGCCAACAAAACGGGCATACAAATCGCTGAGACCATCGTTGTTTGAGTCCAACAGATTATAGAAATCTGAAATTTGGACAGAACTGAATTCTCCTGAACCAGTAGAAGTCTGTGCTGACTGAGTGACGTAAAAAGTCCCGAATTGAGAGATTTGCTCTTGCTCAAATGTATATGTTTTCGTCCCTCCTTTAAATTGAAGGAGGCTTCCTGACACTGTCAGAAGATATATTGAATCATAGCCTTCGGCGATGCCTACGAATTTTTCATTCGCTGGAATTCTCGTCAGAACATGCTCACCAGTGTGAGTTATCTGCGAATTGGAGACCGTCAAAGTTTCGCTCGAAACAACCCAAGACAGGACAAAAAGATCACCTCTAGAATTGATAAAGTATAGTGGGCTATGGGCATAATCGACACCTAAATCTTCAACCTGCGGGATCGCGACCCCTTGAACTGGATAATCGGTAGTGATTTGGGTTGGAGATGATTGGCCTTCGTTTACCGCAAACCTGTTTAAGCCATTGTATTTACCCCAAACCCATAATTCTCCATTATTAGAAACAGACGCACCATGTGATGCCTTGGTTGATACATAGGACGTAGAACCGACTTCTGAAATACTCTGTGATCCACTTTTAGATGTTTGGTAGGAAATGCTGCCAGATCTAGCGAGGACATGATCTATATTAATCCCCCACGATTTGAGATCGCCGTTTTGCAGAAGTCCTGCAGTGGGGCCTGTGCTTGTCTGCTCCCACGAAAGTGAAAGTGCAGCCAAATCCTGTAATCCCTTTTTGGGCCCTTCTGGTGAACTTGCAATGTTTGAGCCTGAATAGTTACTCGCAAACAAGTAGCCCCAAGCGTAGATTTGAGCGTTCGTTCCTACTATAGCCTCTCTCGTTTCTGGAAAAGAAAGTGAACTCTGCGCGTAAATTCGCTTTACGTCACTCAACCCTCCGACGCTTACTGGAAAATTCTCATAGTCTCCTTCGATTGTCGGTGCTGAACCATTGCCAAGGATTCCATAGTATTCGCTACCGCTCGCCTCCACTGTTCCAGCGATGTTAACGACATGAGAAGTATTTTTTCCAGCAGCAACCGATTTTGATGATGCGAACTCAGAAAGCGTCGGGTTGGCAATATCAGTTCCAACGGGGCTGTTACTACCCATTGCGAGCTGACCGAAATCATTTGTTCCCCATGCATATACGTTGCCGTTCTCGTCTAGAGCAAGAGCGTGAGTTGAACTCTCTGAAATCCGGTCAGAGAATTCACTGAATCGATCCGTTAGGTCGGTTGTGAACTGCCACGCATAATTGTTACGCGTGTGGATTGGGTCAGCGGTCAACGGATCAAGGCTGTTCGACACTTCTATGCCGTCGGGAATGGTGTCACCATCCGTATCGAATGCCCAGGGATTCGTTCCTTCGTTGAATTCCTGCAAGTGAGTCAGGCCATCGCCATCAGGATCAAGGCTGCTGTCATCAATGGTAATATCCAGATAATATTTCAGCTCCCATTCATCATGCATTGAGTCCCCATCAAGATCGGTTGTGCCGGAAGTTGAAAGTCCATACAGGCGTTCAATAGCATCAACGATTCCATCACTGTCAGCATCAACAGCATCTGAGGAGTCATGCGGAGACAATCCAAGAGCGAGTTCCGCTCGGTCTCCCAACAAATCACCATCTGAATTTCCATCAGCACTCTCATCGATGTTTGGATCAAGTCCATACTCAAACTCCTCAATATTTGAAGTATAGTCTCCGTCATCGTTGTCGCCAGGCAACGGTGTAAGATTTCCAAAATAATCCATCTCCCACCAATCGCCCAGTCCATCTGTATCAAAGTCTGGCTCGGTGGCAGGGTCCTTATTCGGGATGCTCACCCAATAGCCCTGATCCCAAAGATGGAACCAGCGTAGCTGATTGTTACTGTTTTGATAAAAGGCACTTTTGAATCCGATCGGCATACTATCGAAACTCAAGGAAAACCCACCTGCGGTGGAAGGGTCGGCGGGCTTGAAGATAAACATCCATCGCAGTTGTTGACTGAAGAGCCACTGACCTGTCGCCGTGCCATCTGTAATGAGGGAAACTGAAAGCCAGCCAAAAGTGTTATGGTAAATGAAAGATCCGCCCGCATCCATGCTGTAATATCCGAACCAGCTCGAAAAATACCAGGTTCCGTCTAAGTGCACTCCGTCGAAAAACTCATGCACGGGATCTGTAAGAGCCATGGTCTGTAAGGCTGGCGCGGTGCTATCGGCTTCGCTGGAAAATATCACATCTGAGCTATCAATTGCTACATGTGAAAAAGACGATTCACTCGAGATCGCTGCAGGGGCTGTATTTTTTTTATCCTTTTTCGCGGGGGGAGACTTAAGCCTTCGGGAGGCGGGCAAGCGCTCAGCGGAATATGCCAAGAATGCATCCATCTGTTGGTATAGCCCTATCGGGATTTCTATTTGTGGGGAAACGTCTACGATATATTCTATGTATTTGTAAGAGAGGGGCACGGGAGGACCATCCTCGGAAAGTTCAATTGTTTGGGTTGATTCAAGACCCACCCCATCAAGCGTTGTGGTGAAACGTCCAGTTGAAGTCGCAGGCAGGATCAGAGCGTGGTAATTGTAAGCGTGGCCATCTATTGTGAAATACCCCGTCGTAGGCATATGTGCTAGTTCGAGATTAGTCCATATTGCGTAGCTATCCCTCGCCTGTTGATCTAACCAGTGGATTTTTGGGAAGTCCGGTCGACGGAGGTCGATAGACAAGACAATCGATTCTCCGAAGGACTGAAAGGCCAAGCTCTCGCTTTTCGTAGCTAATGAACTCTGAGCATAAGCCGTCGGAATAGTTAAAAAGAAAGCACAGAAGAACCTCGGAGCGAAGATCCTCGCACATATGATGGCGTAAGTTGTGCTCAGCGCGGAAATATGAAATCGTATTAGGTCGGGATA
>Ga0316201_10004687_pt1 | contig 10379 bp, 13 predicted proteins | sample CS6wburrow_MG_FD_204516 | JGI IMG/M metagenome (GOLD analysis project Ga0316201, IMG submission 204516) | Coastal sediment microbial communities from Delaware Bay, Delaware, United States - CS-6 worm burrow | ecosystem: Environmental > Aquatic > Marine > Coastal > Sediment | place: USA... | reverse complement strand
AACACATAGATTTATGGCTATGAATAATCAAGAAAATATTGATTGGAACTCATTGTGGGTCTCAGCCTAATATTCGCTCTGATTTTTGATAGTCATATCAAACAAACTTTTTTAATTAGCCAGTCAACGAACGAAACAGGAGACGAAAATGGCAGAGAAATCCTATCAAGCGGGCGTTAAGGAATACCGCGACAAATACTGGACGCCGGATTATGTACCACTCGACACAGACCTGTTGGCCTGTTTCAAGGTAACCGGACAGCCAGGTGTACCAAACGAAGAAGTAGCTGCTGCGGTAGCTGCGGAAAGTTCAACAGGTACTTGGAGTACAGTGTGGTCAGAATTACTGACAGACCTGGAGTTTTATAAAGGTCGTGCATACCGCATTGAAGATGTACCGGGTGACCCTGAATCTTTCTATACTTTTGTTGCTTACCCGATCGACCTTTTCGAAGAAGGTTCTGTGGTAAACGTACTTACTTCTCTAGTTGGTAACGTATTTGGTTTCAAAGCGTTGAAACACCTGCGTTTAGAAGATATCCGTTTCCCAATTGCGTACATCAAAACTTGTGGTGGTCCACCAGCAGGTATCAATGTAGAGCGTGATCGTTTAAACAAATACGGTCGTCCTATGTTGGGTGCAACAATTAAGCCTAAATTAGGTTTATCTGCGAAGAACTATGGTCGTGCAGTATACGAATGTCTGCGCGGCGGTCTTGATCTTACTAAAGATGACGAGAACGTTAACTCTCAGCCATTTATGCGCTGGCGTGACCGTTTCGAGTTCGTTGCTGAAGCGATTGATAAAGCAGAACGCGAAACTGGTGAGCGTAAAGGTCACTACCTTAACGTTACAGCTTCAACTCCTGAAGAAATGTACAAGCGTGCAGAATTCGCCAAGGAAGTTGGTTGTCCGATCATTATGCATGACTTCCTTACTGGTGGTTTTACAGCGAATACAGGTCTTGCTAACTGGTGTCGTGATAACGGTATGCTGTTACACATCCACCGTGCTATGCATGCGGTAATCGACCGTCATCCTAAACATGGTATCCACTTCCGTGTACTTGCTAAATGTTTACGTTTATCAGGTGGTGACCACCTGCATACCGGTACTGTAGTAGGTAAGCTGGAAGGTGATCGTAACTCAACATTAGGTTTTGTTGATCAATTACGTGAGTCATTTGTACCAGAAGATCGCTCACGCGGCGTATTCTTCGATCAGGACTGGGGCTCTATGCCTGGTGTATTCGCAGTAGCTTCAGGTGGTATTCATGTATGGCACATGCCTGCACTGGTTACTATCTTTGGTGACGATTCAGTTCTTCAGTTCGGTGGTGGTACGCAGGGTCATCCTTGGGGTAACGCTGCGGGTGCGTGTGCTAACCGTGTTGCTCTTGAAGCATCTGTTAAAGCACGTAACGAAGGCCGTCAGATTGAGAAAGAAGCTCGTGACATTCTTACCGAAGCTGCACGTACTAGCCCGGAACTGGCTATTGCGATGGAGACCTGGAAAGAAATCGTATTCGAATTCGAAACAGTCGACAAGCTGGACGTGAACTAAGTTCACGTTTCTTCTGACACTAACTAATTTAACGAGGAAAGAAAATGTCATTAAGTGATATGGGCAATTATGAAACACGCCGCACACTCGAAACTTTCGGCTTTTTGCCGAAAATGGACAACAACGATATCCAGGCTCAGGTAGCTTACATTCTTGCGAATGGCTGGGCGCCTGCTATCGAGCATGAGCATCCATCTAATTCAATGGATGTTTACTGGACGATGTGGAAGCTTCCATTTTTCGGTGAAACCGACATGGGTAATGTACTGGCTGAGCTTGAAGCTTGTCACCGTGCATTCCCTGATCACCATGTACGCCTTACTGGCTACGATAACTACTCTCAGACACAGGGTTCATGTTTCGTAGTATTTGAAGGTCGTTCTTAAGATTTCTTAAGGGTGAGATAGATTGTTGCCTGCCGCATAGTGCGGCAGGCAGTAATTAACAACAGGAATGAAACTACCGTTATAAGACTTTTTTGATGTCCTTATAAATGGTCTTATAACGCTAGTTTTACATAAGATGTGATTTAGTAATCATGAAGCAACGGGGTTAACGATGGCACAACCAGCGACTACAAAAACAGCAAGAGAATTAAGTCTCGAAAGACGTAGAGCACTGTCTACTACAGGCAAGGCAGCACTGATGTCAGATGCAGCGAGTGCACCGGCCAGACCATCTGCGCCTATGAAGCCGAAAGCTTCAGCACCGGTTGCAGCTTCTGCACCTGCGGTTGCGCCGAGATTATCTGCAAGCATGAGCAGCCCTGTAAGAGTGGCGGCTACCCCTGCGGTTGTAAGTCGTGAAGCTTCACGCTCACGTCGTTTAGCAATGTCTAGTGGCGGTAAAGCGAAACTGCAGACAAAAGATCGTACACGCGCTTCAGAAATGAAGGCAGCGCCTGTGCAACAGAGTTCTGCGCCAGCACCTAAGTCAGAGGGTTGTGGCTGTGGTTGCGGTGGTAAGAAAGAAGAATGTAAAACTAAAATCAATGAGACTGCGCGGGCGCCATTGTCAGTAACAGCTAGCAGCTCATTTGTACCAAACAAGAAACAGACAATTAATCGTCCAATTGCACGCCTGGCTTCGCTGGCTCGACGCGAGGCAATGTCTGCACGTGGTAAAGCTGGTATTTCTAAAGGCGGTATGACTGCAGCGCAAACTGCACGTGCCGGTAATCCTGGGTTAACCGGCCGTGAGCTTTCTAAAGCGTTACGTGAACAACGCAGTAAAACAGGCGGTGCAGGTCAGAAATCATCGGGACCTTGTGGTAAACAGCGTCCAGCTAAAACAGATGCAAATCCCGGTGCTGCACAAGATGCGCCCTGGAAAGTAGGTGCAAGTGAAACCGTTCAGGGACAAACAGTAACTGGCACCATGGTTGGTCGCAGCGAAAGTGTGACTGGTGATGAGCCAAGTACCTGTCGCGGCATCACCGGAACTGAATACCTGGGTGCTGACATCTTCCGTAACTTCTGTCAGACAGATCCAAAAGCTTCGACTGCACGTAAAGTAAATGTGACCACAACATCACATGGAAATCCAGTTAGCGGTAACCGTCTGGGTCGAGGTGAAAACGTAACTGGCAACGAGCAAGGCACCTGCAAAAATGTTACAGGTGATGAATATACAAGCGCTGAACAATCACAGGGTTACTGTGGCGAGTTAGCAAATAAATCACCTCGTAAAATATCCATGGCTGAAACCATGAAAGGTAAAGCTGTTACTGGTGATAATGTTGGCCGTTCAGAGAGCGTCACAGGTGATGAGCCAGGCATGAGTCGTGCACTTACGGGTACGCAATACACCAAACCTGAAGAGATTGGTAATGCGCCAGCAAAAGTAGGTGTAAGTTCAACCTTACGTGGTGGCAGTGTAACCGGCACAATGGTTGGTCGTCGCGAAAAGATGACCGGTGACGAGGCGGGCAGTTGCCGTAATGTCACTGGCGATGATTATGTCGGCGCTGAACAATACAGCGGTTTTTGCAGCACGACTGCTGAAGCACCAACAGATAATAAAGTAGGCGTTTCAGCTACAGGAAAAGGTTTATCTGTTACCGGTACCATGACTGGTCGCAGTGGTCGTGTCACAGGAAATGAACCGGGTACATGTAAATCAGTTACAGGCACACCTTATGCCAGCGCGGATCAAACAGGAAATTTTTGCCAGGCTGAAGACGCAGCGATGGCGAGTATGCGCAACAGAGAATTAAGAAGTACACCAGCTATGCCATTGACAGGGCTTCAACCAGGTGTTGGCGGCGTCATGACAGGTGCGGATAAAGGTGCCTGTGAGGCAGTTTCCGGTACACCTTATGTCGGTGCTGACCAGTTTGCTGCTGCCTGTCCAGCAACCGCTGCGACAACAGCCAGCCCTGATTACCCGCAGGCTATTGGCGGTAATGCAGTCGGCCAGCAGTTCAGCGTAACCACACCATCAGGTGGCGCAGCTGCAGCTATCGGTTCGACTGGTGTCACTGGTAATCAATACGAGAAAGGTCATATAACAGGACCATTCGGTATGGCAACTGGCAAAGTAACGGGTACTGAAGATGCTCGTTTTGGTAAAGAAAATGTAAATGCTGTTGCTATGCGTCCTGAGCCAGTAAGCGAAGTGGATGGTCGTGTTAAATCACGTGTTTCTGGCGAAGGTCAGGATTCCGGTTTAAATATAACTGGTGATGACTGGGGTCGTGGAGAGCACGTTACTGGAACAGAAGGTATGTCTTCTACCAGGCGTAACCCAACGATTCGCGCGAATAATTCAATGGCTGCGATGGCAGAAATGGCAGCCATCGCGCAAAAACGAAATGAAGAAGTGGCTATTCCGAACAGTAAAGTAACGGGTGGCAGTGGTAATACTGAAAAAGGATCATTGATTACTTATTCAGGTGGAGCTCGCGGTTAATCTGAGGGCCTATTCAATGAAAGGTCCGATGGTTAGTCACAGTACAGTAAAGTTACATGTTGAACGCACGCAATAAGCGAAACCGTTCAAGAAGTTTGGGCAGAATGTCTGCTCCTCGTAGCATTCCTCGTGATAACACGACGAATGCATCGACACAGGCAGAGACTCAGTCAGTGAGTGATCACTCGTCGAGTTTGCCGATGAAAACTTCGCATGTGCTTACTGATGCACAGGAAAATGCAAAGTTGTATGCGTACGAAAGTAGAGTAAGAGAGTCTTTCGATACGATTGTCTCAACGTTGAAGAAAGTTTCAGCGCTGCAACATGAAGCAGATTTTGAGCAACAGGCACAACAATTGGCTGGCAAGGAATTAGGTTTTGAATTGCCGGCACTATTATTGAATGATGCCTGGGTCGACCAGCTGGACATGCGCAGTTTGTTCGCATGGTGTGTATTTGAAACCTATCGTCGCTTTTGTGATGAGGTGTTTACACAGGACCCGCTAGGTCACGGCAGTAATGATGCAGCGTTTCAAACGTTTATTCAGGACTGCGGTTTTCACATGGTAGATGTATCACCTTGTGCGGACGGACGCTTAGCTCACGTCATTCGTTATGTACTGCGTTTGCCGTACAAAGAAGTTAGACGACGCTCATATGCTGGAGCGATGTTCGACATAGACGATAGCCTTGAAAAATGGGTAAAAACAGAATTAGTGCGTTACCGGGAAGGTAAGCCAAACACAGCAGATGCGCCAACGCGTTATTTGAAAACTGTGGTGTATCACCATAGCTCCGTCGATCCAGAACACCAGGGTTGCGCAGCACATGGTTCAGATACACAGAAAGCAGCACAAGGTGGTTTGGACCGCTTGATGGGTTTCCAGCAAGCAGTACAGAACACACATTGTTGTGGAGCGTCTATCGATTGTTTGTTGATCGGTATGGACACAGATACAGATGGCATACGAATACATATGCCAGATGCAAACGGAAGTATCGATCTGGAAAACTATATCGACAGTTTGCAGGTATTTGACACCACAGCAGCTATGAGCGCTAGCCAGGCAGAACAATGGATAGCGGATCATATTAGGCAGAAAAGTGGCAATGGATTATCAGAAGGTATGGCACGTTTTATGGCTTACCTGCTGAAAAACAATTTGTCACAGGTTGAATACGTACGCGGCTATTACGGTGGTGCCTACAGCGACATCGGTCACGCGGAACGTTTCATCGGAGCAGGTATCGGCTTTGAGGAGATACAGCTACGCAACCTGATGTTTTTTGCTTACCTCAATACAGTTGAGGAAGCGGCCACAGATTTAGACGTGGGAGTAAGTATTTTTACTGGTTTGAATGTTTCGCACGGATTACCAGTACCGATAGTCGTACGGTTTGACTATCACGGCAATGTACCAGGCGCACGGGAGCGTGCAGAAGAACATTGCCAGCGTGTAGCAGGTGCTTTTCACGAGCGTTATAGTGAATTGAAAGAACGTGGTTTGCTACACACATTACAAGTTGTGCGGGATATTAATGGAACAGGTCAGATAGAGATACTTGACTGTTCTGTGAAAACAAAAGTAGCAGGTGGACATTAATGAAAATCTGTCAAATAGTGAAACCACTGGTTTCGACAAATCGCATACCTGGAATGGAGCATAAGCACCTGCAGGTAGTACAGGATGGAAGTGCACAGGTTGTTGCTGTTGATGCGGTGGGCTGTATTCCAGGAGACTGGGTGATTTGTGTGGGCAGTTCAGCTGCGCGTGAAGCGGCTGGCAGTAAAGAATATCCAAGTGATCTGACCATAGTTGGCATCATCGATCACTGGGATCCGGAAGAGTCCACCCCGGCATAGGCACTGACGATGGAGATTATGCAGGTTGAAAAACCGCTGGTATGCACGCGTCGCGTCGATGGCTTAAGAGATATTAGTTTGCGTGTATTGCGAGATTCAGCAGGCAAACAAGTGGTAGCAGTAGACCCGGTAGGTGCCAGAGAAGGTAACTGGGTATTTACTTCGAGTGGCTCAGCTGCGAGATATGCTGCATGTGACTTTCGGATCCTGACCGATTTGACTGTCGCAGGAATAATAGATTTTTGGGATGCTGACACAGGTCAGTAAACCGAGAAAACGGTTACAGCAACCAGGTATTGTTAACCGGTTATGTAACTTATTTAATGATTTGAACAACCAAGTCTACAACTTAAAACTTAGGAGTATGTAAAGATGGCTAATGACAACTACGGCATTGCACTCGGTATGATTGAAACACGCGGCTTAGTGCCTGCAATTGAAGCGGCTGACGCTATGACTAAAGCAGCAGAAGTACGTCTGATCGGACGTGAATTTGTTGGCGGTGGTTACGTAACAGTTCTAGTACGTGGCGAAACAGGTGCGGTTAACGCAGCAGTTCGTGCAGGTGCAGATGCTTGTGAACGCGTTGGTGACGGTTTAGTAGCAGCTCACATTATTGCTCGTCCTCACAAAGAAGTTGAACCTGTATTACCTGCAGGCGACGCTAAAAAAGCTTAAGGTAACATTGTTACCCAATTAAATTTATAGGAGAAACAGACCATGGCCAACGAAAAATATGGTATTGCTCTGGGCATGATAGAAACACGCGGACTAGTTCCCGCCATTGAAGCAGCTGATGCGATGACTAAAGCGGCAGAAGTACGTCTTATTGGACGTGAGTTTGTCGGCGGCGGTTATGTAACAGTACTGGTTCGTGGTGAAACTGGTGCGGTTAATGCTGCAGTTCGCGCTGGAGCTGATGCTTGTGAACGCGTTGGTGACGGTCTGGTAGCAGCGCACATTATTGCCCGTCCACACAATGAAGTTGAAGGTGTGCTCGACGGTTCAAGTGGTGCGTCGCGCAGTTGAATAACTGGTTGTTAGACGGCTAGTAATACGACAGCATGTTTCATATCAACGCGGATGAACGCGTATTAGGTTACCTCGGTCGTGCCCTGAGCCTTGAGCTCTCTGCGGTACAACTGTACAGTACCCAGGCGATGCTAGTAGCAGCCTGGGGGCTGGCCGATGTTGCCGAAAAATTTCACGCAGAATCCAGAGAAGAAATGGGGCATGCTGAACGTATTATCAGTCGAATGTTAGCCCTGGGGGTTGCGCCGAACGCATCACAGTTGCGTCCAGTGGCCCTCGGGCAAACATTACTTGAGCTCTTGCAGCACGACCTGGCATTTGAAAGGGAATTAATCGGTTTATATGAGGCCGCGTCCTCACACTGCACACGATCTGGTGATAAAGATAGTCGTCTATTTTTTGAAGCATTGCTAAGTGAAGAACGCACTCATGAAAAAGATTTGTTACAATGGATCGAAAAATTGTAACAATAAGGTGATTCGTCACCAAGCTGTATAATCACCCGGAGATGAGCGATGAGTCAACAGTGGCAAGAGCGCACACGACCAGTACGTCTCGAAAGACGCTACGAATTTCAGGATTACAACACGTTACGTGATTTTCTGGACAAGGCTGCGGATCTCTCTGAAGAAGTCGACCTGTATCCTGATATGGGCTTTGGACGTGATTATGTAAACATCACCATTCATCTGGAAGACGGTGCTGAAACAATTAGCGATATGCAACATGAGTTCGCTTCCAAATTAGATAGTCTAGCTGAACAATTTACTAACTGAGATTAACTTATGCCCATTATTGCCATAGTAGGTAACAAAGGTGGCGCAGGTAAAACCACTCTCAGTGTTAATCTTGCAGCTGGAATTTCAAATCAATCAAGCATCGCTGTTATCGATGCAGATCCACAGGGTTCGTCCCTGCAATGGCGTGCTATAGCTGGTGACAATGTTCACTTTCCAGTCTACGCAGCCACTTTCTCTTTAAAGCAACAAGCAGAATCGTATTCTAGTAAAAATGATTTTGTACTTATCGATTGTCCTCCTTCTGTTAAATCCCCGCAAAGCATTTCAGTGCTGGAATTTGCCGATATCGCTATAATACCCGTGCAACCATCACCGATGGATCTATGGGCAACGGTGCACATCGAAAGAGCAATTTCTGAAGCGAGAGAGACAAATCCGGAATTAGAAGCTCTGCTAGTTATTAATCAGCTGGAATCACGTACAACTCTGTCGAAGCTTGTGCGCGAAGTGCTTAACGAAATTGCTTTACCTGTTGCTGATACAGCGATTAGACGGCGAGCTATTTATCGTAACAGTGCACTTGAAGGTAAAAGTGTATATGGTGTAGGTAAGCGTGGTGCCGACGCTGTAGAAGAACTCAACTCACTCATTCAAGAGGTAGTATAAATGTCAACGTCAGATCAAGCTAAGAGCAAGTTGCTCGATTCCATGCGAGTAAGCAAGCAGGGCGCAAAAGAAGTGCCGGTTGCTGAAAAGACAGCGCCAGAGAAAAAGGCAGTACCTGCGAGCAAAGCTAAGGCAGCACCAGCAAGTAAAGCTAAGGCAGCGCCTGCAAGTAAAGCTAAGGCAACAAAAAAACCAGCTAAACCTGCCGCGTCAAAAGAAACCAGCTCTGATAGCTTTCAAGCTGCAAGGCGCGTTTGGCCGGACTGATCTTTCTATAGGTAATCGGATTTATATCGCACCAGTCTCTTCAGTCGTCTGTGTGTGAAATGATCTGAACTGTCAAATGTCTATCTAACCGCTTAACAAGTGAATCTTGTGTTACCTGCTATGCTGCTTAAGAATGATTCGATGATAAACCTGACGGATTTCAGCTAGACCGGGTAATGAAGCATGAAAAAGACAAAAAACACATCGAAATCCAGCGATTATAGCTACACTCCGCCTCCTGCAATACCTGATCACCTGATTCGATATACAACCTTGCGTCAGCTTCAGGTGTTTGAAGCGATCTACCGGCTCGGTAGCTTTACCCGTGCAGCAGAAGAACTGTTTCTGACTCAACCGACAGTTTCCATGCAGATTAGGAAACTATCTGATGCCCTAGGTGTGCCTTTGTTCGAACATGTCGGTCGAAACGTGCGACCAACCGAAGCGGGTGGCGAGGTTTACGATGCCTGCAAAAGTGTCTTTGAGACCCTGGTCAACCTGGAGATGAAAATCTCTGACATGAAGGGCTTAAGACGTGGTCGCCTGAATATGTGCGTTATCACCACGGCAAAGTATCTCGCGCCAGAAATGCTAGGTGAGTTTAGCCGTGAATACGCAGGCATAAACCTGTCTCTCAAAATAACTAACCGTGATACGGTTATTGAGCGTCTGCACGCTAATGAGGATGATCTATATATTATGGGGCAGGTGCCCGAAGATGAGCTGGAAGTTGTGTCTTATCCTTTTGGCCCCAATCCCCTGGTCGTACTGGCACCACGAGATCACCCTTTAGTTGGCAAGAAAAATATCAAGCTGGAAGAAATCGCGGAAGAGCCATTTATTATTCGTGAACCCGGATCAGGTATCCGGGATGCAACTTTTCGAATTTTTGAGAGTAAAGGGCTGAAACCCAATGTGCGCATGGAGCTGGGTAATACTGAGGCTATCAAGCATGCTATTTTCGGTGGCCTTGGTATCTCTGTCATGTCACTGCATACTTTGGCGATCGAAGGTGTGGATGGGCCTCTGGCTGTACTCGATGTTGAGGGTTTTCCAATATTACGTAACTGGTACCTGGTTCATCTTAAGGATAAGGAGTTGTCACTGGTCGCTAAAACCTTCCTCGACTTTGCAATAGGATACGAGCCCATAATACGTAAACGTATGGAAGAGATGTGGCCGGCTCTTAAGGACATGATTTCGAAGCAGGATACAATACTTGCTAAACAGACAGGTGTTAAAAAGAACATGACAAGAAAGAAATAAACAGGTGTATTCTTTATCTCACATGACTTCAGTATGTGTATTTAAAGTTTTTGATAACACCGGTTTCTTT
>Ga0316201_10004686_pt1 | contig 10382 bp, 9 predicted proteins | sample CS6wburrow_MG_FD_204516 | JGI IMG/M metagenome (GOLD analysis project Ga0316201, IMG submission 204516) | Coastal sediment microbial communities from Delaware Bay, Delaware, United States - CS-6 worm burrow | ecosystem: Environmental > Aquatic > Marine > Coastal > Sediment | place: USA: Delaware... | reverse complement strand
CAAGCGATACTTATTGCCGCTCCTGCTGCTGCTGCCGGCGTTCGCGTCTGCCGACGACCGCAGTGCGACGCAAATCGTACGCGACGCCATCAATCACTGGCGCGGCCTGTCCTCGTACACCGAGATGACCATGGTCATTCACCGGCCGGACTGGGAACGCTCGATGACCATGCAGGCCTGGACCAAGGGCGACGAACGCGCACTGGTGCGCGTCATGGAGCCCAGGAAGGACCGCGGCAACGGTACGCTCACCGACGAAGACAACATGTGGACGTACTCGCCGAAGATCAATCGCGTGATCAAAGTGCCATCGTCGATGATGGGGCAGAGCTGGATGGGCTCGGATTTTTCCAACAAGGATATTGCTCGCGCTGACGACATCATCGATCAATACGACCACACCCTGGTATCGACCGAACTCGTGGATGACATCGAGGTATATACGATCGAGTCCATTCCTCACGAAGACGCCGCGGTGGTGTGGGGCAGTGAGGTGCTGACGATTCGTGCGGATCATGTGGTCCTGGAACATGCCTTCTACGACCAGGACGGTGAACTCGTCAAGACGCTGCGCTCGCTCGAGATCGGCGAGATGGGCGGACGCGTGATCGCGCAACGGCAGCGCATGCACAAGACCGACAAACCCGATGAGTGGACTGAAATCGCTGTGCTGGCGGTCGAGTACGATCTCGATCTCAAGGACAGCGTGTTTACACTTTCGAACCTCAGGAATCCGCGAGACTGATGAACATCACGCTGCGTCTTGCCTGGCGCAATCTTTGGCGGCAGCCGCGCAGAACCTGGCTGACCACCGGGGCGATGGTGTTTTCGAATCTGCTACTCGTATTCATGATCTCACTGCAGTTCGGCATGTACGGGCTCATGATCAACAACACCCTGCAGGTCTTCAGCGGCCATATGCAGGTCCAGGCGCCGGGCTACATCGACGACCAGAAGATGCGCCAGGTGGTCGCCGACGTTGTGCCATTGGCAGATCGGCTGCGCAGTGTGACCGGGCGCGACACGATTGCGGCGCGGGGCTGGGCCTTCGGGCTGGCGTCAAGCGAGGAGCGCAGCTACGGCGTGGGGATCTACGGCGTTGAGCCAAAGTACGAGCCGCTGGTGTCGAACATCCCGGGGCTGGTCAAAGAGGGTCGTTTCCTCGAAGCTAATGACGCGTACGAAATAGTGATTGGCAGCGTGCTGGCTCGTAACCTGCGGGTGTCGGTCGGCGATGAGCTGACGCTGCTTGGCAGCGGTGCAGATGGTTCGTTCGCTGCAGCCGTCGTAATTGTTGCCGGCATCTTCGAGAGCGGTGTCAAAGACATCGACCGCAATATCGCCGAGATGCCCCTGGGCGCGTTCCAGGAAATCTTCTATATGAATGGCGCCGGGCACCAGGTTGTGATTGCGGCCGCGTCGCTGAGTGATGCGCTTCCCCTTCAAGCGCAGGTGGAGGCTGAGATCGAAGGCAACGACGGTCTCGTCGTGCATGACTGGGACGCCCTGCAGCCGGGCCTCCAGCAGGCCATCAAGGCTGACATGAGTAGTGCATTCTTCATGTACGGCATTCTCGTTATTCTCGTCGCCTTCAGTGTGCTTAACACGCAGCTGATGTCAGTGCTTGAGCGCACCCACGAGTTCGGTGTCGTCATGGCGCTGGGTATGAAGCCGGGCATGCTCGGTCGGCTGGTTATGCTGGAAACCGCGCTCATGGGGCTGCTTGGGCTCGCACTCGGCGCGCTCGTCGGCGCAGCCTTCACGGCCTGGCTTGGCATCCGCGGTTTCACCATGCCCGGCATGGAAGAGATGGCGGCAATGTTCAACCTGCCATCGCGTATCTATCCCGAGGTGACTTTGCTTACTGCCTTTATCGGCCCGGTGGTCGTGTTCCTGTTTACACTGCTGGCCTCGGTGTACCCGGCCTTGCGGCTCAGGCGCCTGCACCCGGTTGAAGCGATGAGGGCGAACTGATGCGCATGCTGCCGGTTCTCAGCCGTCTCGCGTGGCGCTACCTGTGGCGCAATCACCGGCGCACGATCATCATGCTGTCGGCGATTTCCGTCGGTGCCTGGGCGATGATCTTCATGACGGCGCTGACGCGAGGCATGGTCGACCAGATGGTCCGTGACGGGATCAGCGTTATTCCCGGTCATGTGCAGATTCACGATCCGGGGTTTCTCGACGATCCCAGCATCAGCAATCTTGTCGCTTACAACGATGTCGAGCTTGCCGAGCGCTTTGGTGATCTGGAGTTTTCGGCCTGGGCGAGCAGGGTTCGTGTACCGGCGGTGATTATGAGCGAGCGGGAATCGCGTGGCGTTACGCTGCTGGGTATCGACCCGGCGGCCGAGCAGACGTTTTCTTTTGTCGATTACGAGGATGTCGACGGGCGCTTCCTCGAGAATGTTGACGACAACGGCATCGTAATCGGGGCGAAACTCGCGGCTAAGCTTGAAACACGGGTCGGCAAACGCGTCGTCCTGATGAGCCAGGACCCGGACAACGAGCTTGCCGACCGCGGTTTCCGTGTTGTTGGGTTGTTCCATGCAAACATGGAAGCCTATGAAGAGGCGTACGTATTTGTCGGCAAGCGGACTGCGCAAAAGATGCTGCATATTGGCGACGCGACGACTGAGGTTGTCTTCCTCGGTGACGACTATCGCGATGTTGAGCCCGTCTACGAGAAAGTGGCGGCGGCGGTCGACGATACAGTTCGCGTCAGTCGCTGGAACGAGGTCGATACCTACCTCGGGACGATGCTGAAAACCATGGACGGCTTCGTGCTCGTCTGGGTCGTCGTCATTTTTCTCGCGCTCTCATTCGGTCTCGTGAACACACTCGTGATGGCGGTCTTCGAGCGTATCCGGGAGATTGGCCTGATGCTGGCGCTCGGCATGAAGCCAATGATGATTCTCGGCCAGATTGTCATCGAGTCGATGATGCTGCTGGTCGTGGGCCTGCTGATTGGCGACGTGCTCGCGTACGCAACGGTCAAGCCCCTCGAAAGCGGCATCGACGTCTCGATCGTCCAGCAGGGCATGGAGATGTGGGGCGCACCGAGCGTGTTGTACCCGACGCTGTACCTGAATGACGTGATCCTCGCGAACGTCGTCGTGCTGGTGCTCGGCTTCTTCGCGAGCCTGTCCCCGGCCTGGCGCGCGTCGCGCTATGAACCGGTTGAAGCAATTACCAAGGTGGGATGATGACTGCAGTACGTTGCGTGGATATCTGCAAGACCTACACTCAGGGCGATGAGGACATCAAGGCGCTTGACCATCTGAGTATCGAGGTCGACAAGGGTGAGTTCGTCTGCCTGATGTCGCCATCGGGCGGTGGCAAGACCACACTGCTGAACGCTATCGGCGGGCTCGATATACCGGACAGTGGGGAAGTCTGGGTTGCGGGCCAGCGCGTCGACCAGATGAGCAAGGGCGAGCTCGCCGATCTCAGGCTGGCGAACATTGGTTTCGTCTTCCAGGCGTACAACCTGATTCCCGTGTTGACCGCGAGAGAAAACGTCGAGTTCGTCATGCAGGTCCAGGGCGTGCCGGCCAGGGAGCGCGGCGAGAAGTCCATGGCGATTCTCGAGGAGGTTGGCCTCCAGGGTCTCGAAGACCGGCGTCCTGCCGAAATGTCAGGCGGCCAGCAGCAGCGGGTCGCGGTGGCGCGGGCAATCGTCTCGCGTCCGGAGCTGGTGCTTGCCGACGAGCCCACCGCGAACCTGGATTCGCATACATCGGAAGAGCTCATGTCCCTGTTTACGGAGCTCAACGAGCACCACGACACGACCTTCATCATTGCGACCCATGACCAGCGAGTAATGCGTTACGCGAAACGGCTCGTGCGCATGCTCGACGGACGAATCGTCGAGGACACCGTACAGGATGCGGCCTGAACTAACCCTGTTGTTGCTGCTGTTGCCGACGCTTGCCGGTGCGGACGAGCTACGCACGGAGTTCGGCGGTCACACGAAACTGCGCGCGGTCGGCCAGGCCTACCCGTCGGACAGCCTGTTTCATGAGCTCGCGGGCAGCCGCTCCCTCGACACGACGGCCAGCCTGCGGCTCAATTTCAATGTGCGCTCGGGCGGCTTTACCTTTGACAGTGCGTATCAGCTCGTTGGACTGAGCTCCGAGACACTTTCCTTCGCTGGCTTGCCCGATGACGATCATCGCCTGTTCGCACTCACTGACATCATCGAACGCGGCGACGATAGCGCGTTGTTGCACCGGCTCGACCGGCTCTGGGTCGGGTATATGAGTGAAAAGATGGTCGTGCGTTTCGGTCGCCAGGCCCTTTCCTGGGGCAACGGGCTTGCTTACGCTCCGATGGATCTCGTTAACCCGTTCGATCCCGCCGCGATCGATACTGAATACAAGGCCGGCGACGACATGTTGTATCTGCAGTACCTGCAGGACAGCGGCAACGATGTCCAGGGAGCGTGGGTCCTGCGGCGTAACGTGCAAACCGGTGATGTGCAAACGGACAAGTCGACGATGGCGGTCAAGTACCACGGGTTCTGGGGTACCGCTGAGTTCGACGCGCTGGTGGCCCAGAGCTACGGTGACACCGTGCTGGGCGTCGGCACCAGTCGTGGCATCGGCGGGGCCGTATGGAGTGCGGATCTCGTCGCCACCGACACGGACAATGACACCTACGTGCAGTTCGTCACCAATCTCATGTATTCGTGGACCTGGGCCGGGAAAAACATGAGCGGTGGTGTTGAATACTATTTCAATGACTTCGGTGGCGATCTCACGAATCCTGACCTGCTGGCGCGTCTCTTGCGCGGGGAGCTGTTCGCGCCGGGCAGAAACTACCTGTCCGCCAATGTGCTCGTAGAAATGTCGCCGCTCTGGACCCTGCGGCCGACAGTCTTGTGGAATCTCGATGACCCGAGCGCGCTGCTGCAGCTAGTAACGACGTACAGCCTTGGCGATAACCTGAGCTTCCTGGCGAGCCTCAACCTTCCGGTCGGGCCGAACGGCACGGAGTTTGGTGGCCTGGAATCGGGCATTCCGGGACGTTATCTGTCGCGCGACGTCGGCGTGTTCGCGCAATTCGCCTGGTACTTCTAGGCGCGGCGTTACGCTGCGATGCTCTCCATCAGGCGCCGGAATCCCGCCTCGATTTCCAGTTCGAAGACGGGGTCCTTGATGTGTTCGATGCTGGAGACGTCGACCTTGTAGGGCTCGGCCTCGAGCATCAGGTCGATACGACGGAACAGGTCTTGCTCTTCCCACTGCATGTGCTCGCGCAGGCACGTAATGTAGGCAGACGCATCGGCGATCATCTTCTCGCGACGTACCGCGGCACCGGCATTGACGGCTTCAATATCGGCGCGCAGCAAAGATCCCAGTTCCGCGATGCGGCGATGGTCGTCGGGTACGTGGGCGAGGTCTTCACTGAGATCGGGGCGCTTGCTGCGCAACTTCTCGTAGACCACGTCTTCCTTGGGATGATGCACCGCATCCGGGTAGACCGTCATGTAACGCATGATTTCGTCGAACAGCTCAAAGTCCGGGTCGCCGCCCGCTTCCATCTCGGTGACGACATCGTCGAGCAGATTCAGCACGATAGCCATGTTGCGGTGATCGAGCCGCAACTCCTGCATCAGGATTCTTGCATCAGTGTCCATGCGGCTATCGTGGCTGCGTGCGGGGCTGCCCGCCATCGGGAAAACCCCGTACGTGACTGCGTAAAAATTTTCCAGTCTGGCGTAAAAAAGGCCCCGCGAGCGGGGCCTTTGCTCAGCATGAAGTTGGCTCAGTTCAGAAAAACTTTCGGGCCAGGCCGATGATGTCATCGACGCCTTTCCCGGAATCACCGCCCAAGCCGCCGATCAGGTCGCCCAGCGGCCCCAGGCCGCCGGCCGAGGCCGAGGCGCCAAGGTCTCGGCCCGCGGAGCTCTTCTTGTTCATCGCCCCCATTGCCAGGGTGGCGAGCAGGGGGAGGGCTTTCTTGATCAGGCTGGCGTCGACACCTGTTTCTGCGGCCGCCGCAGCCGCCACGTTACGGCTGACGTCCTTCGACCCGAAGATGTGTCCGAGAATGCGATTACCGTCTTCGCGAGTGTCCTCGGAGCGCATGAGAGACGGATCGTCGATATAGCGGTCGTGGCCACCGTTTTCGAGTGCGCGCCGGAACCCGGTGAGGCCGTCGTCACTTTCCGTGTTCTTCTGCAGGCCGCGCATCAGCGCTGGCGCTACAGAATCGACGAGTTTCGATGCATCGGACGAGCCAATGCCGACGGCGTCGGCAAGCTGGCCGATACTGTCGTTGCCACCGGCCGCCTTGAGCAGGTTCATAAAGTCCATGTGGTATTTCTCCCCGGATTAGTCGTCGAGCGGAATGCGGATCTTCTGGCCCGGATAGATCTTGTTCGGGTCGTCGATGATGTCGCGGTTTGCTTCGAAGATCTTCATGTACGCAGATGCCTTGCCGTAGAAGCGCTTGGCGATCCCGCCCAGCGTATCGCCGCTAACGATCTCGTAAATTTCCGCTTTCTCTTCGGGCTCTTCTGGCGCTGGCGGTGGCGCTTTCAGATCGTCGGCGATGACTTTCTCGACGCCCTTGATGTTACCTGCGATCAGGACAGCCTGGTCACGTACTGCCTGGTTCTTGCAGTCGCCGCAAATGGTTGCGACGCCATCGTCAAACTCGACTGTGAGGTTGCTCAAACCGCTGGTCTTGACCTCCAGGTGCTGCTTGATGTTGTCAGCGGCTTCGGCATCGGTATTGAATACCTGTCGGCCCACATCTTTTACAAAGTCGAAAAGTCCCATTCAGATCTCCTTGGTTTTCTTGACTCGCGACAGGCGAGCGGGAAGGCCTCCCAGTGTACCCTAAGGGGTATACTGAGCAACTCGCAAAGCAAGGAATAAGCCCATGCGCAAAGCGGTTTTTTTGCTCTTGGTCAGTTTCGCCGTAACGAGTGGCTGCTCCGTTAATCCGGTGACAGGTCAACGCGAACTGGTTTTCATGAGCACGGCCCAGGAGATCGAGCTGGGCAGGCAAAATTACGCACCGATGCAGCAATCCCAGGGCGGCCAATACGACGTCGATCCTGAGTTGACGGCGTACGTGCAGCGCGTCGGCAGCGCAGTGGCGGCACAAAGCGCCGTCAACCTGCCTTACGAGTTCGTCGTTCTCAATAACTCCGTGCCCAATGCCTGGGCACTGCCGGGTGGCAAGATTGCAATCAACCGCGGGCTGCTGACCGAGCTTGAATCGGAGGCGGAACTGGCGGCCGTGCTCGGGCACGAGGCCGTCCACGCGGCCGCCCGCCACACGGCACAGCAACAGTCGCGAGCGATGATCATGCAGGTCGGCGTGATCGGTACGGCGATCGCCGCCAGCGACAGCGATTACGGTAACCTGATTGCCGGCGGCGCCAACGTACTGGCGCAGGCCGGCCTCGCCAAGTACGGGCGCGATGCCGAGCTCGAGGCCGACAAGTACGGTATGCAGTACCTGTCGAAGGCGGGTTATGACCCGCAAGGCGCAGTAGAACTGCAGCAGACGTTTGTGCGACTGAGTGAAGGGCGCAGAAGCGACTGGTTGAGCGGCCTGTTCGCGAGTCATCCGCCATCGCAGGCGCGTGTAGAGGCTAATCGTGCAACAGCCGCTACGCTGCCGGCCGGTGGGCGGGCTGGCAAAGCTGAGTACGCCGCCGCGCTGGCGCGCACCATGAAGTTGAAGCCCGCCTACGACGCCTATGACGAGGGTCGCAAAGCGCTCGCCGAGGACAAGATCGATGCGGCACTGGCGGGCGCGAGTAAAGCGCTGAACCTGTTTGACGGCGAGGCTCACTTCCATGCCCTGCGCGGCGATATCCGGCTTGTCCAGAAGAATTACGACTGGGCGGCCACCAACTACACGCGGGCTATCGAGCGCCGTGATGATTTCTTCTACTACCATCTGCAGCGCGGCATCGCGCGCAAACAGCTCGGCCAGCGGGCGACGGCCACGGCCGACCTCGAACGCAGCCTGGAACTGCTGCCGACGGCGCCCGCACATGCCGCGCTCGGTGACCTGGCGAAGGAACGTGGCGACCTGCAGGCGGCGCTCCAGCACTACAAGGTCGTTGCCCAGTCGGGCGGCGAGTATGGCAAGGCGGCGGCGATCGAGGTTGCCCGTATGGAATTCCCGTCGAACCCGTCTGCCTACATTCCGCATGCATGTTCTGCGGACAGTCAGGGTATGCTTGTCGTTTCCGTGCGGAATGACGCGCCGCTAGCGGTGGCGGGGGTACAGGTTGCGGTGGGCTACGTAGACAGCGCCGGTCGCCAGCAGGAACGCCGTCTCGATGTCGGCAGACAGCTGGACCCTGGGGAGATAGCCAGCGCGGTGACCGGTTTTGCCGCGAGCGGGAGTTGCCCGGTGCGGGTCGTTGCGGCGCAGATAAGGGAGTGATAATGGGCCGAAGGCTTCGATACACGATCCCCAACAGTTTCACCTCGCTGAGCCTGTTGCTGGGCATTGCGTCTATCATCACGACGCAGCTCGGCGATCTGGAAATGGCGGCCTGGCTCATTGTCTGGTGCGGGCTGCTGGACGTACTGGACGGCCTGTCGGCACGGTTGCTCAAGGCAACGTCGGATTTTGGCGCCGAATTCGATTCGATGGCCGACCTCGTTTCCTTCGGTGTCGCGCCGGCTGTGTTGGTCCTGAATGTCGGGTTGCAGATTGCGGGCGTCGCCGTCGAGACGGCGCCATTCTGGGTACTGTTGGCCGCCGTCGGCGTTTTCGCGCTGGCCGGTGCCATGCGCCTGGCACGTTTCAACCTGTACACCGACCAGCCGAGCACTGGCTGGTTTACCGGTATTCCGATCACGGCGGCGGGCGGTGGCCTGGTGTCATCGGCGATGCTGGTGCTGATGCACTACCCGGACCTGGCGGCATCCCTGCCATTGCATCTCTATCTGCCGATATTCATGTTTGTGCTGGCGTTGGCGATGATATCGCGCATTCGTTTTCCGAAAGCTGCCAGGAGAGACAGTCTCGGCGTCAACATTTTCCAGGGGGCCGTTGTCCTCACAATCTACTATTGCGGCATAACGCGAACGTATCCGGAAGTCCTCCTCGGTGTGGGTATTTTCGTGCTGATCACCGGCATCATCGCCGGTCGCGTTACCCGCCAGTCCTGAGGGGGAGCAATGCCGAATAGTATGCGGGTCCTGGTGGCCCTGTCTTGCCTGTTATTTTCGGGCCTCGTTTTCGCCGATGAACTGGCGCTCGACTCATACGAGGCCTACGAGGGCTTCGCGGATTTCTGGTGGGACGAGGAGACAGGGCGCGTTCTGCTGCGTGTCGAGGCGTTCGACCAGCCGTTCATCTACCAGGCTTCGCTGCCGCGTGGCGTAGGTTCGAACGATATCGGACTCGATCGCGGCCAGCTCGGTGCGACGAAGGTCGTCCGCTTTCTGCGCAGCGGCCCCAAGGTCTTGCTCGTGGAGGACAACCTCCAGTACCGGGCATCGAGCGACAATGAGGACGAGCGCCGCGCCATCGCGGAATCGTTCGCGCGCTCCGTTATCTGGGGATTCACCGATATCGACCCGGCTGCCGATTCGACGGTCGTCGATGCAACCTCGTTCATCGTGCGGGATGCACATGGTGTCGCGCCTTACCTGGCCCGGATCGGGGAGGGCAATTACATCACTGACGATGCCCGCTCCGCCGTTTACCTGCCGCGCACGCGAGCTTTTCCCGATAACGTCGAATTCGAAGCCATCCTGACCCTGGTCGGTGAGGCCGCGGGCAGCCACCTGCCCACCGTAACGCCGGACAGCACCGCGTTGACGGTGCATGTGCATCACTCTTTCATTCGTCTCCCGGACGACAACTACGAGCCGCTGCCCTACGATCCGCGCAGCGGCGTCATCGGTTTGCGCTATAACTCGGGTGGATTTCTGGATTACGCGACGTCGATTGGAGGCTCCCTGGTGCGGGACTTCGGGCGGCGTCATCGCCTTGAGAAAGTCGATCCATCGGCGGCCATGAGCGAGGCGGTGGAGCCGATCGTGTACTACCTGGATCGCGGAGCGCCGGAGCCGGTGCGGTCCGCGCTGCTGGATGGTGCGCGTTGGTGGGCGCAGGCATTCGAGGCGGCCGGATACAAGGATGCCTACCGCGTCGAAATGCTGCCCGAGGGCGCCGATCCCATGGATGTGCGCTACAACGTCATCCAGTGGGTACATCGCTCCACTCGGGGCTGGTCCTATGGCTCGTCGATCCTGGATCCGCGCACCGGCGAAATTCTCAAGGGCCATGTGTCGCTCGGCTCGCTGCGCGTGCGGCAGGATTACCTGATCGCAGAGGGCCTGCTTGCGCCGTACGCCGATGAGACCGTGCCGCCGGAAATGCTCGAGATGTCA
>Ga0316201_10004684_pt1 | contig 10382 bp, 10 predicted proteins | sample CS6wburrow_MG_FD_204516 | JGI IMG/M metagenome (GOLD analysis project Ga0316201, IMG submission 204516) | Coastal sediment microbial communities from Delaware Bay, Delaware, United States - CS-6 worm burrow | ecosystem: Environmental > Aquatic > Marine > Coastal > Sediment | place: USA... | reverse complement strand
GCGTGATCCACTCGGCACTCTTCAATGGCATGCGCACATCCCTGCGGCGTGGCTCTTCAGCGGCGTAATAAGTGGCCAGATCAATCATGTCCTGTTCGCTTAAGCCCTCAACTGCTTCGAACATATTTTGATGCTTACGTGTGCCATCCTTGTAGTGTTTCATGGCCTTGATGAAGTACTTTGCATCCTGTCCTGCGAGGGTTGGCATACTGGGGTTTCTTGAGTTACCGTCAACCCCGTGACAGGACTCGCAGTCTTCAGATAGACGACGCCCGGCATTGATATCGCCCTCACCCTGGGTTTCGGTCTGTAGCGGCTCCTGCACGGCGTAGAACACACCCATTGCCTTTATGGTGGGTTCATCCAGATCACTCACCAATCTCCTCATCAGGGTGTGACTGCGGCCACCGTCGACATAGGCCATCATGGAGGTCACGAAATAATCGGGATCCTGGGCGGTCAGGCTGGGCATACCCGAACCTGAGGCCTGACCTGATTCGCCATGGCATTTGACGCACTTCTTCATAGAAGGCCTGATATTGGAGAAAGGGTCATCAACTGCAACTTGAAGCGGTTCGCCGGTCCCGGCAGATTCGGCTGCTTCAACCGCATCAACCGCATCGGCACGCTTCACGATTTGCGCCGGTGTCAAACTGGCATAGTAAACAGCTGTTGAAAGTATTGCCTCGTCGTTCAGAAAGGCATTGTGGTTTTTCGACTCATCTTTGCGTTCACCCGATCGGAAAGCTTTCAATACACGGTAGAGATAAACCGTGCGCTGACCCGCCAACTGGGGTTTTCCTTCAGCATCGCTGAGGCCATCCATACCATGACAACCGGCGCAATTGGCTTGTGCGGCAGTCCGGCCAAACTCGATCACTTCCCGTGATGGGAAAAGAGCCTTGCGCTCAGTATCCCCAACTGCCCGGACCGCAATGGATTCCTGGGTACTGCCTGCTGATGGTGTCAGTAAAAACAGCAGAACTACTGCCAGTATATGTATTGGTATATTCATTGGCACAACCTGGGTTAACGTTTAGAACAATACGTCTTTTGATCAGCTTAGCGACTGGCCTTCCCTATTGGTAAAGTAAAAACATCTTCTAAAACACCTTGCGTTGCTCAATTATCATACAGAATCCATGACTATATGCCTAACGATGTACCCGTGTGCCAAAGAGTTTCGCGTTTGATTTGAAGCGATTAATTTAACATACCAATACCTGGGTAGCACGGGTGAAATCCATTCAATGCCCAATCACCTGTAATATCCCCGACCCCGGCGAGCCTGATCAGAAAAAACAGTTTTTTATTTATATAAGGAATGCCGGGTAAGAATTACTGGACCGGTTACCAGGAAAGAAAAGAACGCTACTCCCGAAAGAGTAGCGCTTTGTAGTGTGAGGTTCGTTTATTTACTTCTTTCGTGATGCCCAATAAGCCGCCAGATCCTGTAAATCCTGATCAGACAGGTCTTCGGTGTACGTGTGCATGATTCCGTCAACGGACTTGGTCTTGCCACTATTAAAGCCCCTGAGTTTCTTAAGGATATAGCTTGCTTTAAGACCGGCAATAGGAGGTGATTCAAAATTACCTTTGCCATCCATGCCGTGACATTCGATACAGTCGGAGGTTAGATCCGCACCATTTTCTATATTGCCTTTGGCCTGGACATTGCCGACCATCAGCGCGAGTAACAGTGAGCCCATTGTGGCAGCGATTATTGTTTTTCCAGTCAACATGATTAATTCTCCCGTGTTTGGCGTAACAATATCTGTCAGCTACATTCTACCTCATTAACCTGACTTTTCCCTGAACGATCAGCAGATTTTCTTTACATTCCCGTGTCCGTTTCTGCAAAAAATATCAGATGACAAATCCTGTCAACCCGGATTTGCATGCCTCAAGTATTGAAACCTGTCCCGCAATGCTTTGTTCCAGAAAACCAGGCAGGATAGCGCCGTGAACACCGCCACTGCTCCCAGGATAATAGCCATTCGCATCCATGGCATATCGAGTTCGATCCGCATCAACGCAACAGAAATCAGCGTGCGAACCCATTCAACAGCACCGAGTAACAATATTAGTTGCATGAACCGGGGCACCCAGGCTTTTCTGAGTGTCAGAAGTAGCAGAAAAGCCAGAAGTACAAAAGCAATCCCCGTCTGACCGGCACGGACAAAGTGGGCTGCCATTAACAGGAAACTGATCAATACGGGTAACAGAAGAATAAAGATCATATCCACACGCCCTTAGACATCAATCTGTGAAACTTCCCGATTTTTTGGGAAGTCATAAGACTGCAGAGTACCACCAGTCTCGCTCATCTCGGACCAACACGCCATGTCAAAGTCGATCACTGCAATCGCGCAGGTTGGCATATTGTGAACTGAGCTGTCACATAAAATATTCAGCAGGCTGGTCATGGCGGGATTGTGCCCGACGATCATCACTTTTTGGTAGCAGTCGTCCAGCCCTTCCAGCAGGTTTACCATGCTGCGTATACCCGAAAAATACAGACTCTCATCTGTAACGATCTCCGACTCGTCATAGGCCAGCTCCTTTGCGATTTTCGTTGCGGTTGAAAATGCACGTCTGGCCGGACTTGATATGATCAACTCCGGTTGATGGCCTTCTACTGCCAGGCGCTTACCCATGTCCGGTGCACTGCGGCGACCGCGTTTGTTTAGCGGTCTGTCCCTGTCGGCCAGGGAGGCGTCTTTCCAGGAGGATTTAGCATGGCGGACCAGATATAGAATTTTTGACATATATTTACTCCTGCGAATCAACGCTATAAAGCCCGCTTTAACCAGGCACCATGTCAGAGGCGGTGTTGCTTAAGATATAGAAGCCAACAAAAATAAGTATAAACGGCGTGACATACTGACCGTAGCGAGTAAGGAAATGGCTCAGCTTGGGGTGTTTAACTGAATAATATGCCATCCAGGAAAAAATGCCGACCATCGCAAAAAATGTTGGTGCAACTATGTAATCCGAGTGATCCGAAGAGTCTGCATATAATGCAGAGAAAGTGATGATCGTGTCCATACCATTACTTAGCTGAATTGCGATCAATGCAAAAAAAATCGCGAGACCGGAGTTGCTGGTAAAAGCGCTGTCAACCTCTTCGGTTTGCGAGTTCCGAAACAGTTTCCATAGAGCAAGGACACCCATCATCATCGGTATCACACCGAGCAAACCCAGATAAGCAAGGGGTATGAATTCACCAAGCTCCCCAACAGCGATTGTTATAGCCGCTATCAGGTTCATACCGACAAAATAGCCCGCAGTGACCGTCCAGGGGTGTCTGAAATAACGTGAGTACATCGTTGCGAGCAGTAACAGGTTATCGAGATTGGTACCGATGAAAGCACCAACCGTAACGCCAATCATGATTAATAATTCATTCATTCCCACTGCTCTTCAGGTTCGGGTCGGTGGCGATTTCCACGGATATTCACCCAGATTTAACAAGCGCTGTTTCCTTTAAAGCAAGGTAAATGCTCCCAGCCTGGGTGAGTGTACTTTGATAAAAGGTAATTTTGCCAACTTGCAGGCTGATATCTGTTCGCTGGTTGAGATTTGTTTTCAATCGCGAGGTTTTTCTGATTCTCCCCAGGGTGATATGTGGCCTGAACTGTGTGCGATTGTAATCAAAGCCGTTTTCCATGAGAAACTCTTGCGTGACTTGAAACAGATGGGCCAGGCCCTCATCAACCTTGAATACCAACGCTATGATGTGACCGCTTGACCCCGCAAAACGACTCAAGCTTGAAGACCCTGTATTGAAGATGGATTCCCGTTGATAGGCCTGATCCATTTTCCGTGTTAAATTTTCAATCACACTTGCTGGTCTGTTACCCAAAAAAGCGAGGGTCAAGTGCCGGTTGTGCTCCGGCACCCAGCGCACGTTCGTGATTGAGCTTTTAATTGGCTTCAGTAATCGGTTTATTTGCCGCTGGGCCGGATTATCGACAGGGATACCAATGAATACCCTATGCACGTCAAGCCAATTCAAGCAACTCGCCTGGCTTTGCTACATGTACCGGTGCAGATAATTCTTCACGCAGACAGTTTGACAGGCCTGTAATCGCCCGTTCCTCTCCATGTACCAGTGTGACCGGTGGCCGTCCTTCAAAATTGGCGTACCAGTCCTTCAATGCCTTTTGATCTGCATGGGCAGACAGGCCGCCGATGGTGTGTATGGTGGCCGCGACACGAATCTCCTCACCCCAAAGACGAATATGGCGTGCTCCGTCTACCAGGGCGCGACCCGTTGTACCCCTTGCCTGGAAACCGGTTATAACAAGTTGACATTCCCTGCGCCAGATATTGTGCTTGAGATGATGCCTGATTCGACCACCGGTACACATTCCGCTACCGGCGATAATAATCGCACCCCTGCGAACCTGGTTGATCGCCATCGATTGCCCGGGGGTTCGTGATATTTGCAGGTTGGGTAGCAGTGGCTTTTTATTGTTTTCACGCCACAGATCAGTCGCTTCGGTATCGAACAGATCGGTGTTTTGCGTAAAAATCCGGGTAGCTTCGATAGCCATCGGGCTATCCAGAAAGATAAGCCATCGATCCAGATTCCACTCTTCAAAATTCTGCGCCATCAGGTAAAGAATTTCCTGGGTACGTCCCACCGCAAAGGCGGGAATCAAGATATTGCCCTTACCCGAAGTGGCATTGTTCAGAACATCATGAAATTCACGAATGGAATCCTCCCATGACCGATGTAAACGATCACCGTAGGTGCTTTCCATCAGTACTCGATCTGCCTTGCGGATTGATGTGGGATCTTCTAATACCGGCATACCATATCTACCCAAATCACCACTAAAAACCAGTTTCCGGGTTTTACTTCCATCATCCAGCCACAGTTCCATTATCGATGAGCCGAGGATGTGACCAGCGTCGGAAAGACGCAAAGTCACACCGGGCAGGATTTTCTGTTTTTTTCCATAAATCAGACCCTTGAAATGGCGCATAGCGACTTTGGCATCTTCCACGGTAAACAGCGGATCTATTCGCTCAAGGCCCTTTCGCTCTCGTTTCCGGTTTTCCCACTCGGCATCTTTTTCACTGAGAAAGCCTGCATCTTTTAACATGACCCGGCACAGATCACGGCATGCCCGGTGCGTATAGACGGGGCCGCGAAAGCCTCTCTTGACCAATAATGGCAGTCGCCCCGAGTGATCAATATGGGCGTGACTCAACACCACGGCATCAATGCTTCCGGGATCAAAGGGAAATGGATGCTGGTTCCGGCCTTCGTCCTTGTGCCCACCCTGGATCAAACCACAATCCAGCAGCAGGCGCTGCGTCCCCGCTGTGACCATGTGACAGGAACCGGTCACCTCGCCGGCAGCACCAAAGAACTGAATATTTATGGTCACGAGACATTCCTCCGAACGGTGGATCTGCGTTTACAATATCCTGTAAAAACAGGATAGAAGCAAATCAATACTATTCGATCAATGACACGGCAAGATTGACCTGGATCAAGGCTCCACGCCGACAGCTTTGTAGACCGGCCTTGTGTTCGACGGGCATAATTGTATTCATGATCACTAAGTGACACACAAAACATGCATCCAAATATCGTATCCTCCCCGGAAAAGGCCACCGAGGGCCGACAGAAAATCGACTGGGTTCGGCGCAATATGCCGATATTGCGGCAACTTGAAACCGAATTCCGGCAGCAGCAACCCTTCGCTGGCAAACGTGTGCTGGTGTGCGTGCACCTTGAGGCAAAAACCGCTTACCTGGCATTGGTTCTGGCCGCAGGTGGTGCGTCCGTTGCAGTCACCGGCAGTAATCCGGGCTCGACAAAAGATGACGTGGTAGCAGCGCTGGACGCCCTCGGTTTGCACGTGTATGCCCGGCACGGTGCAACACTGGATGAGATGGAAGGCTACATGAGCATGGCTCTCGATATCCGCCCGCACGTGGTGATAGACGATGGCGGCGACATCGTTGAACTGCTACATGGCAGTCGCAGCGAATTGTCAGCAGACATACTTGGCGCATGCGAGGAAACCACCACCGGTGTGTTACGGGCTAAGAACCGGGCGCAGGCAAACGAGCTCAACTTCCCGGTCATGCTGATCAATGAGGCACGCTGCAAATACCTGTTTGATAACGTACATGGAACCGGTCAATCCGTTTGGGACGCATTGATGCGCACGACCAACCTTGTACTGGCCGGTAAAACGATCTCGATCGTCGGTTTTGGCTGGTGCGGCCGTGGTTGCGCTTTGCGGGCTGCCGGGCTGGGTGCCAAGGTTATTATCTGCGAAGTGGATGCAGTTAAGGCGGCCGATGCAGCGATGAACGGCTACCAGGTGATGCCGTTGCTCGAAGCCTGCCGAAAAGCGGATATCGTTCTGACCGTTACCGGTGTACGCGACACCATCGACCGTATACATTTCGAGACCATGAAAGATGGCGTGCTCATTGCAAATGCCGGGCACTTTCGAAATGAAATCAATGTCGATGCTTTACAGGCGCTCGCCGTTGAACAGGCACCCATGCGAGACAAGGTGCATGGTTACAAATGCCCATCAGGTGCATGGTTGTATCTTATCGGAGATGGCAATATCGTCAATATCGCCTGTGCCGACGGCCACCCCGCTGAAATCATGGATACCAGTTTTGCCCTGCAGGCCCTGAGCGCACGTTACCTGGTCGATTTTCATGAAAAGCTTGAACCTGGCGTTTACCATGTACCGGACGAGATTGATCAGCAGGTAGCAAGAATGAAGTTGGCCAGTATGCAAATCTGCATAGACGACCCAACCAAAGACACGCAGGGTGCGTAATGAATTACACACCCTGAGTCATTCAGGTTCCGGCCACATGATGCCTTGGCAGGATGGTCCCTTTGTTATTGTCACGCCGACCCCGTTTTTTGCTAAGTTTGCCCCGGGTCATCGCCAGGTTAATCAAGGCCAACAGGGCTCCACAAACCATCAGGCCGGATGCAATGTAGAAAGCCAGGTCTTCCTTGCCGGTGATGTCTTTAGCCATCCCGGCAATGCGCGGCAAAATAAGACCACCAACACCCCAGGCCGTGAACATCACACCATAATTCATCCCAAATGACTTCAGACCAAAGTGATCCTTCGTAGCCGATGGGAAGAGTGCGAGATTAGCACCGTAACAGGCCCCGATCATCAGCACTGCAAACAGGAGAGCGATGGAATCGTCACCATAGAACAAGGGAATCAACACCAACACACTCTGCATCAGGAATGCGAAGAACAAGGTTAACTGACGACCAATGATGTCCGACACAACACCGGCCAGCACCCGGCCGCCCGCGTTACCAACGGCCAGGACTGCAACGGCAACAAATGCCGCCGGCCCCAGTGCAGCCTTGGACATATTAGCCGCCGAACCGATCACCATTAAACCAGCCGCCGCACCAAACACATACATGGTCCAGAGCATCCAGAAATTTGAGGTTCGGATCATCTGGCGCCAATTCATTTCCACGGGGGGTTTGCTTGCTGCGGTCGTGGTGGGTCTTTGGTCAGCCTTGGCGTCAAACGGTACGTAACCGGCAGGCGGGTTTCGCAAAAACTGTGCCAGGGTCACCACGATCAGAAAGAATGCGATACCGAAAACAATCATCGTTTTGGAGACACCGTAGGCTCCGAGTAATGCCTGTGCAGTGGGGGCTATGTAAACAGACGCCAGGCCAAAACCGGCAACCACCAGGCCGGCGATCATACCGGTCTGCGAAGCTGGAAACCACTTGACCGCTGCCGGTGTCGCCGCCGCATAACCAAAGCCGATACCGATACCGCCAAACAGGCCAAAACCTACGACAAACCCGATATAACTCGAGCCGGCCAACCCTGCAATGATGCAGCCGAGAGCGACCGCCACGCCGCCGATAGTCGCGACCCAACGTGGACCAATTTTGTCTTGCAAACGCCCGGCCGGAATCATCGCAATTGCAAACACGAAACAGGCAATTGCATAAGGATCAGATTTCTGTGCGGCGGTCCAACCCCATTCCACGGGAATGGCTGCCTTGATAACCGACCAGGTGTAAAGAACTCCGAGGGCAAGATTGATACCGGTACCCGAAAATGTGACCAGCCAACCTTTTCTGTTTGAAACTGAATGTGTCATTCGTACTGTCTCCTTAATGTACGAAGCGGTATGAAAACCGCAAACATTTAGAAGGCTCAGTAGATCTCGAAAATCAGCCAGGATTTGGGAAATCCATGAGCGCTAATCGATTTCAGCGAATGTTAAATACTCCAGGCGTACTCCTAGCAGATGTGACCAATGAAAAAGAACATATCTTACTGTTTTTATTACAAATAAAACGTATCCTAAGTGTTCTTGTCAGGCTACTGATTTTAACAGAAATTCAATCACTTAGCTTATAGGGCCAACACCTTTGACCACCTTGGTTGACACAGATCAATTAGGACGGTTTCAGACGTCTGATCAGCACTGAACACATGGGTTTGGTGGTATGATTCAATCTACCAAAGGTGGGAGGATGCCGCCTACCCGTCAGGAATATCAGTTCAGATTATGAGCAGCACCATGCTTGCAAGAATCACAGGAAAGTACCATGCATAAACCCGAAATGTCCGCGATGCATCGCGGTGTAAAAATCCTTCATGACCCAATACGTAACAAGGGAACTGCGTTTACTGAAGCGGATAGAAAGGCCCTGGGCCTGACCGGATTGCTGCCCCCGCGCGTTCATACTGCGGCTGAACAGGAACTGCGTGTGTTGGGGAATGTGCGCGATAAAGCAACCGACCTTGCACGTTATCTCTACCTGATCTCGCTTCAGGATCGTAACGAAACGCTTTTCTATCGCGTGGTGATGAACAACATTGAAGAAATGATGCCACTGATCTACACACCAACCGTGGGAGCAGCGTGCCAGGAGTTTCAGCATATTTACCGCAGACCCAGGGGCTTCTATGTGTCCTCACGTGACCGCGGTAATATAAAGGAGATATTGAAAAACTGGCCGCATAAAAATGCCCGTATTATCGTCATAACTGACGGCGAAAGAATCCTTGGCCTGGGTGACCTGGGTGCTGACGGCATGGGTATACCCATTGGAAAACTGTCTCTTTATACCGCCTGTGCGGGTATTCACCCGACTGAATGCCTGCCGGTTATGCTGGATGTCGGCACCAACAACGAAGCTTTGCTGAATGACCCTTTGTACAACGGACTGGAACAGCATCGCGAACGCGGTGAGGCATTCGATTCACTGCTGGATGAGTTTATGGTGGCCGCACAGGAGCATTTTCCAGGTGTGCTGATTCAATTCGAGGATTTCGGAAACACCAACGCCTTCCGTTTACTGGATAAATATCGTGACAAGGTCTGTTGCTTCAACGATGACATACAGGGGACCGGTGCGGTTGCGCTGTCGGGTATTATCGGTGCGCTGCGGATCACCGGTGGAAAACTGGCGGATCAACGCCTGTTGTTCCTGGGTGCGGGTGAAGCAGGCATCGGCACTGCAGATGCGTTTGTTGCGGCGCTGGTTGAGGAAGGCATGTCGGTCGAGGAAGCACGCAAACGTTGTTGTTTTGTTGACACCCAGGGTTTGCTGACTTCAAAACGCGAAAATATCGCGCCGCATAAACAACGCTTTGCAAGAGATCTGCCACAAATCGACAGTTTCCTTGAAGTAGTGAAAATATGGAAACCCACGGCGATCCTCGGTCTCTCCGGCCAACCGGGGAGCTTCCCGCAGGAACTTATCGAAACGATGGCCGAACTCAACAAACGCCCCATTATCTTCGCCTTGTCGAACCCGACATCAAAAGCCGAGTGCACGGCCGAGGAAGCGTATCGCTGGAGCGAGGGACGGGCAATTTTTGCCAGTGGCAGTCCTTTTGACGCGGTTAAACTCGGTAACAAGACACTTGTTCCGGGACAGGGCAACAATGTCTATATCTTCCCGGGTGTGGGTCTGGGCGCCATTGTCAGCGGTAGCCGCAGGGTGACAGATGAGATGTTTCTTGCAGCATCGCATTCCCTCGCAAAACAGGTCAGCCCCTACGACCTGGAGCGTGGAACTGTTTATCCACCCTTGTCCAGAATCCGCGAGGTATCGGCCAAGATTGCATTTGAGGTGGCCACCATTGCCTTTGAAAAGGGCCTCGCAGACCGTGAAATGCCCGATGATCTCATGGCCGAAATCCGTGCACATATGTACCTGCCGGTGTACCCGCACTATGCCTGAATAGACGGTCTGGCGTTGATTGCGTTAGCCGGGCTCATGTAATCTAGACCCACAGCAGGAGAAAGGGGTCAGGAGAAAGGGGTCAGAGTCGAGTTCCACAGGAACCCCGCAGGCACGAGACTAAGGACCCACATAA
>Ga0316201_10004683_pt1 | contig 10382 bp, 11 predicted proteins | sample CS6wburrow_MG_FD_204516 | JGI IMG/M metagenome (GOLD analysis project Ga0316201, IMG submission 204516) | Coastal sediment microbial communities from Delaware Bay, Delaware, United States - CS-6 worm burrow | ecosystem: Environmental > Aquatic > Marine > Coastal > Sediment | place: USA... | reverse complement strand
AGCGTTTCTCGCAGCGTCTCGATACTCTCCGGGCTTTCCAGCTTTACCCTTATAGACTGGAATGAATTGCCACGCCGATAGGCGCTTTGTAGCACACGTATATCCGTCCAAAGCTCCGACTCGGAAACGCTGCCGCCGGCATCGAACGAACCGACGATCGCCCACTCGGTTTGTCCGAAGCGGATCGTCTCACCCACATTGAGTCCCACGAACTCAGACTGCGCTGCACGTCCGACAACGATTTCATTCTTGCCGGGCTCGAACATCCGGCCCTCGGAAATCTTTACGTTGTCCCGCACTGCGAACGCGCCCTGCTGTACACCACGAAATGGCACATTGGCGTCGGTCCCGCTTGATCGTTTTTTGACGTCTGTAATTACATACAACTCTGCAGACATTATGGCGCTATCGCCGTCTTTGAGAACGCCGGGCGCGTTAGCAACAATCAGGGTTTGCTCGTTCGACAGGCCGCTGTTGAGTTCAGATGTTGAGCCACTGCGCATAATTACCGCGGTATCGTCGGAGCCCGTAGCCATCATCGTTTTTTCAAGCCCGGCAGCCATCGATAAAACGGCAGCGAACACGAGGACAACAGCGCCCACACCCACAACAGCAACTACGGATGAGCCAAGTCGTTTCGGCAAATTGCGCAGGTTAAGCAGGGTGACGGCAATGATTTGCTTGATGGTATTCATTGCAGCTCCTCAGGCTCGCGCCAAAGCGTCAATGATGGACAGACGCATCGCTTGCAGCGCCGGAAATATACCGGCGACGATGCCTGCGCCAATCATCACGGCAATGGCCGTCAGTATCGCTTGTGATGACAGGAACATGCCCGGCAGGAAGGCCCCCATTGCCTGGGCCGCTCCTTGTACCAGCAGCCACCCGACACCCAGTCCAAGAAGCCCACCGACCAGCATGATTAAAATGGACTCGGATAGCACCGTGCCCAGAACCAGGCGATCCGAGAAACCGAGGGTTTTTAGTACCGCAAGTTCAGAGATGCGTTCACGCACCGATTGCGACATCGTATTTCCCGACACTAGCAGTAAGGTAAAGAAAACGGCACCGAGAATCAGGGTCACGATTAACGCGATATTGCCGAACTGCTTGGCGAAGGATTGGGAGAAAGCGGCTTCTGTACTTGTTTCCGTCTCGTTCGGCGAGTTCGCGAATTGCAGGTCTATGGCATTGCCAACCTGGATCGGGTCGGCGTCGGGGGAGACGCGAAGTATGTACCAGCCCACCGACCCCTTGCCGAATGCTCGTGCCTCCTCGAAATAGTCATACTGAAACAGCAAGAATGCGGTACTGCCCCGCGGGTCCTCGGTCTCGAATATTCCTTCGATGTCAAATTCCCAGGTCCGGCCACCATCGGCTTTCGTCCAGATCGTGGCCTGGATCGGAATGCGGTCGCCAACTTTCAGGCTGTATTGCTCCGCCAGTTCGCGACCGATGACGGCGCCTTGTCGATTGCGTGCCCAGCCATCGAGCTGCTCCTGTGGCATCTTGAGTTCCGGGTACATGGAGAAGTACTCGTAGGGCTCGGTCGGGAACTGCGGAAACTGGACGCGCGGGTCCTGGTAGTAACCGCCGAACCAAGATGAGTGCGTCACCGAATGAACGCCCTCGGTTGCCGCGATGCGGTTCTTGTATGCCATGGGCAGAGGGTTAATCAGCGTAATTTTGTCAATCACGATCAGTCGCTCGGCATCCGCCACATCGGCGCCACTCTTGAACGCATAACCAATTGCCGAAAGCAACGCAAAGAGAAGGAATGCAATGAACACGGAAAGGATCGTCAGCGACGTGCGAATCTTTTTACGCCAAACGTTTTTCCAGATGAAGCCGAAGTACTTCATGCGGCCTCCTGACGCTCCAGCGTGCCTTTGTCGCAGATCAAAATGTGGTTTGCGTACTCGGCGGCCTGCGCATCGTGAGTCACCATCATGATTGTCTTGCCGTGCTCGCGGTTGAGTATTTGCAGGAGCTTGAGAATTTCACTGGCGGTTTCTCGATCGAGGTCGCCGGTTGGTTCGTCACAGAGCAGCAGTGATGGGTCGGATACGATGGCGCGGGCGATGGCGACGCGCTGTTCCTGGCCGCCGGAAAGCTCGCGCGGATAGTGATCCGTGCGGCCCTCGAGGCCAACGATTCCGAGAGCAATCCCGGCCCGATGCGCACGTTCGCTACCGCTGAAGTTGGTTAGTAGCAAAGGCAGCTCCACGTTTTTTTGCGCGGTCAGGACGGGTAGCAAATTGTAGAACTGGAAGATGAAACCGATATTCGTGGACCGCCAGCGCGACAACTGGCTGTTGGACATCGAAGAGATTTCGGCTCCACCCACGTCAACTGTTCCTGACGTCGGCTTGTCCAGGCCGCCCAGCAGATTCAAGAGCGTGGTTTTACCGGATCCTGAAGGTCCCATTATCGCAATGAAATCACCGCGGGCGATCTCGAGATCGAGGTTGTGCAAAACTTCAACTTTCTCTTTGCCTTTCTGGTAGGTCTTGCTGACGCCGGTCAGCGTGGCCAGAGTTTCACTCATTTCATGTCCCCTTGGTGGTCTTGACGGCCTGGCCGGCTGATAGTGGAGCGTCTGCTGCGCTTACTACACTGTCACCGGCAACCAGGCCGGTTTTAATCAATACTTGCGGCCTGTCTCTTGGGCCGCCGAGATCGACCGAACGGCGCTCGACAGCACCATTTCGCACGATCCAGACAAAATCGCCATTCTCATCACTCCGCAAGGCGGCGCCGGGAATCATTACGCCCTGAACTTGTGGCGCCGTGCCCGTCGGGCTGGCCGATCCCAGGAAAGAAACTTTCACACCCATGTCACGAAGGACGCGGTTGTCGCGTTCCAGAAAGCCGATGCGTACCCGGACGGTCGCTTTTTGCCGGTCCGCTGTCGGGATGATTGCGATAACCTCTGCGGGAATGCGCCAGTCAGGATAGGCATCGAGAACCGCCGAGACCCTTTGCTCGGGAACGACGCGCTGAATGTAGGCTTCGTTGACATCCACCTCGATCTCGAGCGAGTCATTGTCAATGATCGTGCAGATGCCTGTGCGCGTGAACCCGCCGCCCGCTGAAATTGGTGAGATCATCTCACCGGGCTGAGCGTTCTTCGTCACGACCATGCCGGCGAAAGGTGCGCGAATCGTCATGTTGGACAACGCGTCCTTTGCCAGTAGTACGTTGCTCTCGGCGACGTCGACGTTTTCTCGCCCGGTTTCGAGACGCGCAGCGAGTTCGTCAAATACCGCCTCGGTATTGTCGAGGGCTGCCTGGCTCGTCAGGCCCCTGCCGGCCAGGTCGCGTTGTCGATCGCGTTCCTGCCTCGCGTTGCGCAGCTGCGCTGAAATCTCGGCCAGCGCAGCGCGCGAAGCTTCAGCTCGTGCTACTGCTACCGCCAGTTGTGCCTGCTGCGTTGTGTCATCGAGCCGAGCCACAATCTGGTCTTTTTCTACGCGCATACCCTCTTCGACGAGTACCTCGAGAACCTTGCCCGTGACCTTCGATGAGATTGTGGCCTGGCGTCGGGCAACGACATAACCGGATGCGTCAAGGACGCTGCTTGCCGCGGCCACTGACGGAGGCCGTCTTGCGATATCTGTTTCAACTTCGACCGCGCCTCCCAGTCGGGCCGCCAGCATCCACAGAGCGGTTCCGACAATTACGATGCCGGCTACAGCTAACAACCATGGCCATCTCCGACCTGCCGGAGGAGGCGCACTGCGATCGATCTTAAGCTGATGGATACTCTCTGAAGGATCCGCCACTTCTTGTCCTTTTTAAGCGGTCATGCGAGGACGTTAATGGTAGCAAAACTGCTGCCTTTCCAGCCGATATCGACGGCAAGTCCAGCATCGAGCAGACGATTTCGGACCTAATCCTCGGGCCGGTTCGGGAACGTCGTTTCGAGCATGTATTCTGCAGCCGCATCGATGATCTCATCCGGCAATTCTGATTTGCCGCCGCGCGCAGGCATTTCGAAGTAGCCGGTCTTGGCGTGTTCCATCAGCACCGCTTGCCAGAGCCCTGAGCGCGTCTTCCAGTCCTGTGGTTCACCCTCTCGCGGTGCGCCCAGCATCCCGGTTTCATGGCAGACCGCACAGTGTTCGTTGTAGGCGGCCTCGCCATTAATGGCGTCTGAAGAGAGGCCGTCTGCATTGTTACCCGTGCCCGCATCATTGTGCGTGCAGGAAGCCAGGGCGAAACCCACAGCAATCATTAAAGCGGTCTTTCTCATAAGGTCACCTCTACAGCTACTATGCTGGTATTTCCCACGGTTGCCAACAATACGCATTCTTGCCTACCATGGGAGCATGAAACGAACGCCTGTGTTGGCGCTGGTACTGCTGATTGGTGCTTGTGCAACTGCTATGTCCCAAGAAGACCTGAATCCCTGGCCGTCGGCTGAGCCCGGCGAAACCCGCTATGTGATCCGGCTGCCAGAGATGCCGGACGAAACGGCGCACGGCGTTGAGTTGATCATTGGCAAGCAACTCGAAATCGACTGCAACCGTCACTGGTTCGGCGGCAAGCTCGAACGGCAGGTGGTGTCGGGTTGGGGTTATCCACTTTACCGATTGACGAGTGTTGCGGGTCCGGCGTCGACGATGATGGCCTGTCCCGGCGACGAGAAACGTACTGCCTTTGTTGCCGTGAATCTCGAGGATCCGTTTTTGCGCTACAACAGCAAGTTGCCCGTCGTCGTTTACGTGCCAGACGGGTTCAGTGTTCGCTTCCGGACCTGGTCTGCCGATGGCGCTGCGCAAGATGCGCCAGCCGAATAGCTGTTAGCGGTTTTCATGGAAGAATTCGCCAAACAACCGGAACTCATCGACACGCCGGCTGCCTTTGCGCCAGACGAGCCCGATCGTTCGATAGCTCCGCTCATCGATGGGGTAGAGCCTGACGCGGGTATTACGTAGCAGCGTCGAGTCACGAGCCATTTCGGGCAAGAAAGTAATGCCGAGGTCGGCATCGACCATCTCGATCAGTGTGAGCAGGCTGCTCGCACCGAATCGCCTGACTTTCTCGGTGCCGCGAATTTTACATGCCGCCAATGTGTGGTCGCGCAGACAGTGGCCGTCTTCCAGCAGCAGCACACTGTCGGTATCGAGGCGGTTGAACCGATAATGTTCCGGATCTACCCGGTCGGTGCCTTCGCGACACGCAAGACAGAACGGGTCACGAAACAACGGCAATTCCTCGACACCTTTCATACTCCAGGGCAGTGCGAGGAGCAGCACGTCGAGCTCGCCATCCATGAGGCGCCGGTAAATCCGTTCGGTCTGATCCTCGGTCAGCAACAGTTCGAGTTGGGGATACTGCTTGCGTAGCTTTGGCAAGACACCGGGTAGTACGAAAGGAGCAATCGTCGGAATTACGCCCAGGCGCAGTTCCCCGGTTAGAGGATCGTCCCGCCCGCGAGCGATGTCGACCAGGCTCTCTGCGTCGGCCACGACAAGCCGGGCCTGCACGGCGACCTCCTGGCCTGTCGCAGTAATGGTTACGTTGCGATTGGTGCGGTCGACGAGTTCTGCGCCCAGCGTGGACTCGAGTTCCTGGATGGCGTTGCTGAACGCGGATTGTGAGACGAAGCACAGCGCGGCGGCACGCCCGAAGTGTCCGGTTTCGGTCAGCGCCAGGAAGTATTGGAGTTGTTTTAGTGTCGGTAGACGCATAATCGATAAAATAGAATATAACGAGTTAATTAAACCATTTTATTTATTAATCTACAACTTCTAAAGTAGCGCCATCTATTAGCAGGCAGGAGTGAACATGAAGCTGAATACCGGAATAGCACCGCAGGACCGCGAGACTATCGCAGCAGGATTGTCGCGTCTCTTGGCTGACAGCTACACGCTTTACCTCAAAACGCATAACTTCCACTGGAATGTTACAGGCCCCCAATTCAACACCCTGCACTTGATGTTTGAAGGCCAGTACACGGAACTCGCAGCCGCGGTCGACGAAATTGCAGAACGAATTCGTGCCCTGGGTGTGAAGGCGCCCGGATCCTACTCGGAGTTCTCAAAGATGACCTCCATTATCGAGGGTACCGGAGAGGAGTCTGCGGAAGAGATGATCCGTCAGCTTGCGATCGGGCAGGAAACAGTTGTTCGCACTGCCCGCGAAGCGTTTCCAGCAGCAGATGCTGTGCACGACGAACCAACCGCAGATTTGCTTACTCAACGTATGCAGATCCACGAAAAGAATGCCTGGATGCTGCGAAGCATGCTGGCTTAAGACTGAAAACTACGACAAGGAAACTAAAATGTTCAAAAATCTCGAAGGACAAAGAATTCCCGACGTTACATTTCGTACACGTCGCGAACATGAATGGGTAGATGTACCGAGCAATGAAATTTTCGCTGGCAAATCCGTCATCGTCTTTTCGTTACCCGGAGCATTTACGCCGACATGCTCGTCGTCGCATGTGCCGAGATACAACCAGCTCGTTCCCCAGTTCAAGGCAAAGGGCATAGATGAAGTCATCTGCGTATCGGTGAACGACGCATTCGTCATGAATGAGTGGCAACGCGCCCAGAACGCTGATCGAGTAACGTTCCTGCCGGACGGCAACGGCGATTTCTCTGATGGCATGGGGCTGCTCGTCGGCAAGGAGGATCTCGGCTTTGGCAGACGTTCATGGCGCTACTCGATGCTGGTTCGTGACGGCGTTATCGAAAAGATGTTCATCGAGCCCGAAGAGCCCGGCGATCCGTTCCAGGTGTCGGATGCGGACACGATGCTTACATACCTCGATCCTGCCAGCGAATTTCCCTACGATGTCGCGGTGTTCTCTCGCGAAGGTTGCCCTTTCTGCGTTCGTGCAAAAGGTCTGCTGCGTGACGCGGAGATCGAATTCGAGGAGCTCGTTCTCAACCGCGATTACACTGATCGGACCTTGCGAGCCGTATCGAAGAGGACGACATATCCGCAGGTGTTCATCAACGGTGAACTGATCGGTGGATCCGATGACCTGCAAAGCTGGCTGGTGAGCCATCGCAAGAACGCCGCATAATTCTTCCCCTGATTATGTGACGCAGCCGGGTGGGCTTTGGGCTCACCCGGCTTTTTTACAGGTCCGATAATGGCTACTTTGCCAGGAGTGGACGCGTATACTTTGCGTCATGGATCAAGTCACAACACTAAGAAATGATGTCTATGAACGCGCACGACTATCTCGAGATGTGCGTTTTGATGGCCTTTTCTACGTTGGCGTAAGGACCACCGGCATTTACTGCCGCCCCGTTTGCCCGGCCAATCCACCGAAAACCGAGAATGTCAGGTTTTTTGCGACGGCTGCGGCCGCGAGTGAGGCGGGCTTTCGACCCTGCTTACGCTGCCGCCCGGAATGTGCTCCGGGTACGCCAGCCTGGCTCGGGACTTCGACGACGGTAAAGCGCGGCCTGCGCCTGATCTCCGAGGGTGCGCTAGACGATGGCGATATCGAGAGTCTTGCGAACCGCCTGGGCGTAACCAGTCGGCACTTGCGGCGCCTGTTTAACAAGCACCTTGGCGCAAGTCCATTGGCCGTCGCTCACACGCAGCGACTGCAGTTCGCGAAGCGCCTTATCGACCAGACCACGTTGTCGATGCAGGAGATTTCCACTGCCGCCGGGTTTGGCAGTGTTCGACGCTTCAACGATACGTTCCGCAAGACCTATGGACGCGCGCCAAGAGAATTGCGGCGCGGCGGTGAAGTTCCGGTGTCAACAGGCGCGCTCAGCGTGCAGTTACCGTATCGAAAGCCATATGGCTGGAAGCAAGTCCTTGGTTTTTTTGCGGGCCGGGCAACGCCCGGTGTCGAACTTGTGACAAACGGCCGCTATTTTCGCACGGTGAGAACCGATTCATGCCGTGGAATTATCGAAGTTCGTGATGCGGACGGTTTTGTAGAACTGACCGTTCACGGTATTGGCACTGACGCACTGTTTGCTGCCGTGCAGAAAACGCGAGGATTATTTGACCTCGACGCACCGATAGATGACATCGTCTCGGTCCTGAAGCGTGACTCGGCGCTGCGCGATCTGCTGACGCGTAACCCAGGAGTCCGTGTGCCGGGCGCTTGGGATGGATTTGAGTTGACGATACGTGCGGTGCTGGGTCAACAGGTTTCGGTGAAGGCAGCGACGACGTTCGCCGGGCGCGTCGCGGAGCGCTATGGCGAGTCTATCGATGTTGCCGTTGACGGAATCATGAATGTACCGGACAAGCTTTTTCCCGAGCCCCGGGCGCTGGTACGCGCGCGATTGGAGAATCTTGGGGTCATCGGAAGTCGTGCACAGACGATTCGCAATGTTGCACGGGCCGTCGTCAATGGCGATCTTTGTTTCGACGCTGCGCAGTCCACGGAAGATTTTTGCAGAACGCTGACGTCGATTAAGGGCATCGGTGACTGGACGGCAGCCTATGTTGCGATGCGTGTACTCAAAGATCCGGACGCACTTCCAGCCTCGGATCTCGGACTTCTGCGAGCTTTCGATGAGCCGGGCTGTGAGCGACTGTCTCCAGCGGAGCTTATCGCACGCGGGGAAGTTTGGCGGCCCTGGCGGGCCTATGCTGCATTATTAATTTGGGGTTCTGGACCCGGAGGCTGACCATGTATTACTGCTATCTCGATACACCGATTGGCGAACTTCTGTTGGCCGGGGAGGATAGGGCGCTTGCGATGATTGGATTTCCAAAAGGGTCAATGCGCCGCGAGCCAGAGCCCGACTGGATCTTTAACGAAAAGCCGCTGGCAACTGCGCGTAGGCAGCTTCAGGAGTATTTCGCTGGCGAGCGTCGTGAATTCGACCTGCCGCTCAAGTTGAGCGGTACCGAATTCCAGGTGAGCGTACTCGAGGCGCTGCTCGGTATTCCTTATGGCGAAACGACGAGCTACGGGGAGATCGCAAGACGCATAGGTCGACCGAAGGCCGTGCGTGCCGTCGGGGCGGCAAACGGCCGTAACCCTATTCCCATTGTCGTCCCTTGCCACAGGGTCATCGGCAGCACGGGCGATTTGACCGGTTTTGGCGGCGGCCTCGATACCAAGGAAGCATTGCTGCGACTGGAGGCCGAACATACGCACGATTTGTTGTAATACGGTACCGGACACCCTATTCAGATTTTCAATTATCGGAACCAACCTTGCAGGTTAGTGGAAATAGGGTGTCCGGTACCTAATTTACAGCGTGGTGTTTTGCATCGCCTTCAGCGCGTCCGACGGTTCTACGCCTTCCTGCACAAGGTCATCAGGTTTGAGCGTTGTAAAACGTGACTCGAGCGGAAGTACGCCCGCCCAGACCGGTGTGTCGAGATCCATATCTTCGTCCTCTGGCATACCGGTCGAGATCTTTGCCGACGCGCTTTGGATGTCAATTGCGATAACGCCAGTCATCTTGAGTTCGTTATCGGTTGATTTTCTCAGCTCCGCCCAGCGTCCCGGCATTGTGCACTCTGCAATGACGTGTAACGCATGTTTGTTGTCTTCCCAGTCTTCCACAAGACGCGCTTTGCCATACACCGTTACCGAGCGATAGTTCATTGAAGATGCAAACGCCGATCGCGCAAACACGAGACCATCCAGGAGCGTAACGTTTACACAGGCAGTTCCGGTTTCTTCGAGCAGCCGAATTACACGGGCTTTTCGCGCACCGTGCAGATACAGCGTTTCACCTTCCCGGCCATAGAGCATGGGAACGACAACCGGTGCGCCATCTTGTACGAATGCGACATGCGCCACCAGTCCGGCATCAAGAATTTCATGAACTGTTTCCTGATCGTACGCGGCGTTCTCGCGGAGTTGCCGAATCTTGTTCTGTTTGCTGACTGTATATTCGATAGACAATGTTGTGCTCCCTATAAAAACCTTGGTGCCAGATACAAGGCGACGATCGATACCAGGAATATGCCGACTATGTTGAGCATCATGCCGGCACGTACCATTTTTGGAATGGTGAGCATGCCTGAGCCGAAGACGATCGCGTTGGGCGGTGTCGCCACCGGCAACATGAATGCACAGCTTGCGGCAAGCGTAACCGGCACGGCCAGGACAATCGGGTCATATCCGGATTCGATCGCAATCGCACCGACTACGGGCAGGAACGTCGCTGTTGTCGCAATATTGCTGGTTAATTCGGTTAGAAAAATGATCATCGTCGCAGCGACGATGACAAGCGCAAACAGCGGCAGTGCGCCGATCGTCTGCAGGCTGCCGCCAAGCCATTCCGCCAGACCGGTGCGGGTTACTGCGCTGGCCAGGGTCAGGCCGCCACCGAACAGAATCAATACGCTCCACGGCAAGCGTTCTGCATAGGTCCAACGCAGCAGTAACGGATCACTCTTTTCACCGCTGGGTATGAGAAACAGTGCAATGC
>Ga0316201_10004682_pt1 | contig 10382 bp, 7 predicted proteins | sample CS6wburrow_MG_FD_204516 | JGI IMG/M metagenome (GOLD analysis project Ga0316201, IMG submission 204516) | Coastal sediment microbial communities from Delaware Bay, Delaware, United States - CS-6 worm burrow | ecosystem: Environmental > Aquatic > Marine > Coastal > Sediment | place: USA: Delaware... | reverse complement strand
CGAGGTTCAGCGGATCACCTACAGTGAAACCAGCAAATACCACCGCTCCAGCGTCCTACACTTGGTACCAGATCGCAAGGAGAATCATCAATGTTTAAAACTCACCGCCTGATTTTCGCCCTGTCACTGGCAGCCTTCTGTCCGAGCCTGTCCGCAGCGCACCCGTACGGCGTGAAAGCTGCCGACGACATGGATTTTTACGATCGGGGTTCCCCCTTTCCGGCCAAGGTGGAATTAGGGCGCAACCTGTTTTTCGACAAGATACTCAGTGGCAACCTGAATATTTCCTGCGCCAGTTGTCACCACCCACTGGCCGGGACGGGCGATGGCTTGTCACTGCCGGTTGGAGAAGGCGGCAACGGCCTCGCGGTCACGCGCGATACGGGCCATGGCGTACACTCGGTTCCGGAACGCGTGCCGCGAAACGCACCGGCGATTTTTAACCTGGGCGCCAGCGAGTTCAAGCGCATGTTCCACGACGGCCGGGTCGAAGAAGACCCTTCGGAACCGTCGGGTTTTCGCTCACCGGCCTTCGCACAGCTGCCCACGGGCCTGGACAATGTGCTCGCCGTCCAGGCCATGTTTCCGGTGACCTCAGGGACTGAGATGGCCGGTCAGCCCGGAGAAAATCCACAGGCTGACGCGGCGCATGCAAACCGGCTGGCGGGCGCCGACGGTGTCTGGAGCCTGATTGCGGCCCGGTTACGGGTGCTGCCCGGCTACGTAAGACTGTTCATGAAGGCTTATCCGGCAGAAGTCCGGCATCCAGCTGACATCGATTTCGTGCTGGCCGCCAATGCCATCGCCGCGTTCGAGGCGAGTGCCTGGCGTTTTGACGACAGCCCTTATGATCGTTATCTGCGCGGCAACCGCCAGGCGCTGAGTGGCCCGGCACGGGCCGGCATGAACCTGTTCTACGGAAAAGCCGGATGTAGTGGCTGCCACAGCGGCACCTTTCAGACCGACCATGGGTTTCATGCAATCGCGATGCCCCAGGTCGGACCGGGCAAGGGCGACAGCCTGGAAGGGTATACCGACGGGCGGGACGATTTTGGCCGGGCGCGGGTCAGCGGCCGCTTTGCAGACCGGTTCCGGTTTCGTACGCCGTCGCTGCGCAACATCGCCTTGTCGGCGCCCTACGGCCACTCGGGTGCTTTCGGTTCGCTGGGTGCGGTGGTGCGACATCATCTCGATGCCGAAAGCTCGCTGCACTCGTTTGACCGCAGCCAGGTGTCGCTGCCGCCGCACGCTGAGTTCGATATTTTCGATTTCAGCGTTATGGATGACCCGGTGCGCCGGGCTGCCATAGCCGACGCTAATGAATTGAGGAGGGTCAACCTGAAAGAAAGGGAGATCGAGGAACTCGTTACCTTTCTGCATGCCCTGACCGACCCTGCCGCGCTCGATATGCGCCGGGACGTGCCGATCAGCGTGCCGAGCGGACTGCCGATCTGGGATTGATACTGATTTAAAACCAGCGGCGCAGGCCTTATTCTAGAGGGATGATTCAGCTACCCTACGTTGAACCGGTCTTTCGTCCGCCATCAGAAGCGCGAAGCCTGATTTTGCAGGTCACCAACGGCTGTTCCTGGAATCGGTGCACGTTCTGCGAAATGTACACGCAAAGCCAGAAACGATTTAACGTAAAGCCGCAACTTCAAATCGAGCGCGAACTGGAATCGGTCGCTGAGACCGGCCAGGCCGTCCGGCGTATTTTCCTGGCTGACGGCGATGCAATGACGCTTTCCTCGCGGCGCCTCAAGCTGATTCTGCAGGCCATTCGCCGGTTTTTGCCGGGCGTTCAGCGCATTTCCTCCTATTGCCTGCCGCGCAACCTCAAGAGCAAGAGCGTGGCGGAACTGTCTGAACTTGGTGAACTTGGCCTGAACCTTTTTTACGTTGGATGTGAATCGGGTGATGACCTGGTGTTGCAGCGTGTCAACAAGGGGGAAAACTTCGAATCATCGCTGGCCGCATTGAAGAAGATAAAATCCGCCGGCTCCCGAAGCTCAGTAATGATACTCAACGGCATGGGCGGCAAACGCTACAGTAAGCAGCACGCGGTAAATTCCGCTCGCCTGATGAACCAGGCGCAACCGGAGTACCTGTCCACGCTGGTGGTGAGCTTTCCCGCCGGCATCGAACGTTACCAGGCAGGATTCAAGGGTGAATTCGAACCCCTGGACCAGGCCGGCCTGTTTCAGGAGATGTTCTGGCTGCTGGATACGCTGGAACTCGACAACACGATTTTCAGAAGCGACCATGCTTCCAATTACCTGGTGCTCAAGGGCACCTTGAACCGGGATAAAACCCGCCTCTTGCAGACGGTGCGTGACGCGCTGGAGCGTCCGGGCACAGTGAACCTGCGCCCGGAGTGGATGCGCGGGCTTTAATTTACTTCAACTTGAGCTGGGTCGATTTCTTATTGGCCATGAAACTGACTACTTTCTTACCGGCCTTTTCGAACTTGCTCTTCATGCTTGAAAATTCAGAGTACCTGGTAATGCTGCGGCGCTCGTAAACGAGATCCTGGCCGTCCATGTCGATAAACGTGGTTACGACAATCGGGGAGCTTTCCTGCAGCAGTGACTGCACTGCCTTCTTGTCCATGTTTGCCATATCCCTGACTTCACCGTTCGGCAGTTTTCCCTCGATCCTGCTGTCAATTTTTTGCACATTGGACATATTGTAAAGAGCGCCATTGTAGGCGATGGTTTTATCCGTCTGGTACACCTTGGTGCTGCTGAAACAGCCTGTCATCAGCAACATGAGAAAAGCCAGCAGGAACACGCCAGGCGTGCTGACTTTCTTGGGATTGACTGGCGGGGTGATGATTTCTGGATTCATTACGAAGCGCTCCGGGGCAGTTGAAAACAGCTTGCCAACTTAACCCTTTCGGGTCCCGAATTCAATCACCCGGTAAGCTTCACCCGGCACTGCTTTAGGCTCATACTATGGCTTCATGTCAACTTCCAGCATGCCGCCACGTGATCTGCTGTTCGTAGGGGTCATATGCACCGTCTGGGCCGGAAATTTCATTGCCGGCGCCAACGGCATGCAGCATTTTTCACCCTACCTGTTCATGATCCTGCGATTTACACTTCTGCTGTTGATCCTGCTTCCGTTCATCCGGCGCCCGCCGCCGGGCCAATGGTTGCGCCTCGTGAGCGTTTGCCTGTTGATCGGGGGCGTCCACTTCACGCTGATGTTCTGGGCGTTGTCACGCTCAGAGGATGTATCCACCGTCGCCATCGTGCAACAGACCTACATACCCATGGCGGTGATTCTCGCGATGTTCCTGATGAGAGAGTCGGTCGGCTGGAGAACCCTCGCCGCTACCCTGCTGGCGTTTCTCGGCGTACTGGTGATCGGCTTCGACCCGCTGGTGCTCCGGCAAACCGACGTATTGGCGATCACGCTCGCTTCCGCGCTTTTCCAGGCCCTGGGTTCGATCTATCAGCGCGGGATCAAAGGGGTGGGTGTGCTGAGTTTCCAGGCCTGGACGGCGGTGATCGCGCTGCCGGTGCTGCTGGCGGCAACCTTGCTAACCGAACAGGGCCAGATCGAAATCATCCGCTCAGCCCGGTGGGAGCACTGGGCCAGCGTCGCCTACTCCGCGGTGATGGCGTCGTTGGTGGGGCATGGGCTGTTCTTCTTCCTGGTCCAGCGGCACCCGGTCTCCAGCGTCATGCCCTACCTGCAGCTGACGCCCGTACTCGCTGTTTTGTTCGGTGTCATTTTCTGGGGCGACCGGCCCGGTATGCGCCTGTTGCTCGGCGGTACGCTGGTCATTACGGGCATCGTGCTGATCACGCTTCGGGCACGGCAGAAAGCAAGCCGCGCCTTACTTTCAGGGAGTGCCTGAAGCCGGCGGAATGTTGGCCTCGATAAAGCCTCCCGCCGCCTGAATCTCATCCTCTGTTGCCCAACCGCCACCCAGGGCCTTGTACAGGCTGACGATAGCGACAACCTGGGCTCTGCGGGTCGATGAAGCCAGCAATTCAGCGCGGAACAGGGAACGCTCGGACTCGAGCACTTCCAGGTAACTTGTCACGCCACCATCATAGCGCGCCCGGGAAAGCATGGCGGCACTGCTTGCTGCCCGGACCTGCATCTCGCGGGCCTCGGCTTCCTGGCGATAAGTGGCGATTTCAACCAGTGCGTCATCCACTTCCTGGAGTGACCGCAGCACGGTCAGTTGGTATGCATTCAGCAACTGCTCGGTCCTGGCGCGCTCTGCCTCGACCCGTGACCGGTTGCGCCCGGCGTCGAACAGGGGCCCTAGAAGATTGGCGCTGATTCCCCAGACCCGATTGTCGCTGGAAATGAAACCACTGAGGTCGTCGCTGGCCAGGCCCAGCGTTCCCGTCAATGACAGCGACGGAAAGCGCAATGCTTCGGCAACGCCGATTCGCGCCGTTTGCGCGGCGAGTTGCTGGGAAGCCTGCCGAATGTCGGGCCGCCGCTGCAGCAGCTCGGACGGAAGCCCGGCCGGTATGGCCGGTATGTTCAGCGCGGAAACCGGGTTGTCCAGGCTCCTCTGAACCGGGCCGGGATTCCGGCCCAGGAGCACGCTGAGAGAATTCTCCGCGAGCGCCCGCTGCCTCTCCAGGGCAAACTTTTCGGCAGCGGCGTCGGCCAGTTCGATTTGAGCCTGGTTTACATCGATCAGCGGTACGATGCCCCGGTCGAACCGGGCCTCGATCAGTTTTAGCGCGTCTTCACGCGTTTTCCGCGTGCGCTCGGCGATTTCCACGCGGTCGTCCAGGTCGAGCAACAGCAGGTATATGCTGGCTACGTCGGCAACCAGCGTCAGGGTGACCGCATTTCTCGCTTCGACGGTCGCCAGCAATTCGGCACGCGCGGCCTCGGTGGAACGCCTCAGTTTGCCCCACAGGTCGACTTCGAAATTCAGGTCGGCCGCAAGAACGAAAGTGTTATCCACTTCCCCCGGAATACCGCCGCCCGGAGCCGGATCGCCGCGGCTTGCCCCGGCCGAGCCGCTCAGATTCGGCAGTTGATCGGCACGGACGAAGCCCAGCGACGCACGGGCTTCCTCGATACGCGCCAGGGCTGCCGCCAGTTCCCGGTTGTTGGTCAGGGCCGTTTCGATCAACTCGATTAATTCCGGGTCATTGAACAGCTCCCACCAGTCCAGGTTGGCCATTGACGGGCCCTCGGCAAGTTCAGACCGGTAAGCATCGGGAAGCGGCACGTCCGGGCGCTTATAGTCCGGCCCCATCGTGCAAGCAGCCAGGACCGCCGTAACACTCACTACCAGCAGTGAGCGGCCGAACCGGATCATTCCGGCGACTCCGCGGTCCGCGCTTCACGCGCAGCCGTCGAACCCTTGTCCCGCCCGGTCACTCGTTCGACCAGCACGTACAGCGCCGGAATGATCAACACCCCCATCACGGTCGCCGCGAGCATACCCGAGAACACCGTCATACCCATGACTTTACGGGCTTCGGCGCCGGCGCCACTGGCGATCAGCAGGGGCAAAACGCCAAGGATAAAAGAAAACGCCGTCATCAGGATCGGCCGGAATCGGTCGCGGGCGGCCGACAACGCGGCCTCCAGGGCGGAAAGCCCCTCGTCCGACTTGAGCTTGGCGAATTCGACGATCAGGATAGCGTTCTTGGCCGCCATGCCGATCAGCATCACCAGCCCGATCTGGGCAAAAACATTGTTTTGGTAGCCAGGCAGGAACAGGCCGCTGAGCCACAACCCGGCCATTGCCCCGAAAATCGCGATCGGCGTGCCCAGCAGCACCCCCACCGGCAACGACCAGCTTTCGTACTGCGCCGCCAGGATCAGGAACACAAACAGCAGCGCCAGCATGAATACGGTCGAGCCGGAACCCGCAGCCGCCCGTTCCTGGAAACTCATTGCGTTCCAGGAATACGTCATGTCCGTCGGCAGCACTTCAGCTGCGACTTCTTCCAGGGCATCCAGCGCCTGGGCAGAACTGTAACCCGGCGCCGGTGACCCGGTCAGTTCAGCGGCCCTGAACAGGTTGAAACGGTTGGTATATTCCGGACCCTGCGTGGCGCGCGTGGATACCAGAACCGACAGCGGTACCGTCTGCCCCGTGTTTCCACGCACGAAAAAGTAACGAATATCATCCGGATCAGAACGATACTCAGGTTCCGCCTGCACATAAACCTTGAACAAGCGCCCGAAGCGGTTGAAGTCATTCACATAGGCACCGCCCAGGAAAGACCCGAGCGTGGTGTTCACATCCGCCGGCGAGACGCCCAGTTTCATGACCTGGTCCTTGTCCACGTCCGCAAAAATCTGCGGGACATTGGCCCGGAACGTTGAAATGACATTGCCGATTTCCGGACGTTGTCTCGCGGCCTCCATGAACGCCTGTACTTGTTCAGCCAGGTACACGGGTGTGTTCCCACCGCGGTCCTGCAACATCATGCTGAATCCCGAACCGGTACCCAGGCCCGGAATGGCCGGCGGACCGAAGGCGAATACGACCGCCTCCGGTACGCCCATGGCAAATTTCCGGTTCATCTGCTGAATGATGCTGTTTACGTGCAGTTGCGCATCGCTACGCTCGCTCCAGTGCTTCATCGAAACGAACAAAAAGGCATTGTTGGGTGACAGCGAGGAGGTCAGGAGACTGTATCCCGCCACTGCATTGACCGATTCGATGCCGTCCGCTCCCACCAGCATGGCCTCTACCTTTTTGGTCACTGCATCGGTGCGTTCCAGCGAGGCAGCATCGGGCAGCTGAACATTGACCAGGAAGTAGCCCTGGTCCTCCTCCGGAACAAAGCCGCCGGGAACGAGGTTAAACAGGCCGCCCATGAGCACGACCATGATGAGCAGGGTCCCGATGCTGAGCAGCAGTTTGCGGGTAAACAGGGTTGCGATACGCATGTAACTGCCGGTAGCACGCTGAAAAGCCGCGTTGAACCCGTTGTAGAACGGAGTCAGGAAATTCGCTTTTTGCTGTGCTGGCGGCCGCAGCAACATGGCGCTCAGCGCCGGGCTCAGGGTCAGCGCGTTGATCGAAGAAATGGCGACGGAAATGGCGATCGTGATCGCAAACTGCTGGTAAAGACGGCCGGTGATACCGGCCATCGCAGCCACCGGAACGAACACGGCGATCAACGACAGCGAAGTCGCAACGATCGGCCCCGACACCTCTTTCATCGCGGCCACGGTCGCCTCTTTCGGTTTCAGCCCCTCCGCCATCTTGGTGGTCACGGCCTCCACGACGACGATCGCATCGTCCACGACGATACCGATGGCCAGCACCAGGCCGAGCAGGGACAGCGTGTTGATGGAAAACCCCAGCAGGGGAAACACGGCGAAAGTGCCGATCAGCGATACCGGCACGGCCAGCGAGGGGATCAGCGTGGCGCGCCAGTTTTGCAGAAAAATGAACACCACCAGGATCACCAGCGCCACAGCCTGGAACAGGGTCGTGATGATTTCACTGATGCCTTCCTTGATCGCCAGTGTCGTGTCCAGCGAGACTTTGTATTCGATGTCGTCGGGAAAATCGGCCGACAGTTCCTGCATCACCGCCTCCACCTCGGCGGCGACTTCCAGGCCGTTGGCCCCGGGCAGCTGGTATACGGCAAGGATGGCGGCCGGTCCGCCATCGAGCCGGCTGGCCGCATTGTAGGTCTGGGTGCCCAGTTCGACCCGCGCCACGTCCTTGACGCGCACCTGTGAGCCATCCGGGTTCGACCGGACAATGACATCACCGAATTCCTCGGCTGTGGAAAGACGTCCCTGGGTGCGCACCTGGTAGGTGAACTGCGTCCCGGGAACGGCCGGGGGACCGCCTATCTGGCCGGCCGGCGCAATCACGTTCTGTTCCTGTATCGCGCGGGTAATATCCGGAACCGTCAGGCCCAGCTTGGCCAGTTGATCCGGCTTTACCCATACGCGCATCGCGTAATCACTTCCGCCCAGCACACTCGCCTGCCCCACGCCCTTGATGCGCGCCACCGCGTCGAGGACATTGATAGTCAGGTAGTTGCTCTGGAAATTCTGGTCATACGTTCCGCCGGGGGAATACAGGGAGACCAGCAGCAACGGGAATGAAAGCTTCTTCTTTACCGTGATGCCAAGCCTTTTGACTTCCTCGGGAATGCTGGCCTGCGCCTCCGAGACGCGGTTCTGAACCAGCACGTTGGACATATCCAGGTCGGAACCCACCTCGAACGACACGGTCAGGTTCATCGTGCCGTCATTGGAATTGACCGACTTCATGTAAAGCGAATTTTCGACGCCGTTGATTTTCTGTTCCAGCGGGGTCGCCACCGACTGCTCGACGATTTCGGCATTGGCACCGGTGTAGGTCGCCGTTACGCCGATTTCAGGCGGTGTGATCTCAGGGTATTGGGCAACGGGCAGCGTCCCCATCGACACAACCCCAACGATCACGATGATGATCGCAATAACCATGGCCACAATCGGGCGCCGTACAAAAAATTCCGCCATGCTGTGCTATCCCTGGGGTGATTCTGCAGCAGATGAACTGACCGGCTGGACCGTCACTCCCGGCCGGACTTTCTGGATGCCTTCGACAATAACCGAATCACCGGCCTCCAGCCCGGCCTCCACGACAACATCATTGCCGGTTTCCGGACCCAAAGTCACCTCGCGAACAACCACCTGGTCTCCAGCCGCAACAACGTAGACGCGAAACAGGCCCTGCAGTTCCGAGACCGCCTTGCGGGGGATAACCACAACGTTCTCCAGTGTCTCGTAAAGGGCGCGAACCCGGGCGAACTGGCCCGGCAGCAACAGCAAATCCGGATTCGCAAAGGAGGCCTCCAGCGTGTAGGTGCCGGTATCCTGGTTGATGGATTGAGAGGCGGCCACCACGTGCCCGGTATGCGGATGTTCGGTGCCGTCCGCCAGGATCAACACCAGATTGTTTTCGCCTGAGCCGGTTTGACGGGCCTGCCTTCCTGCACCGCCCTTCGTCGAGAGATAAGTCCTGGCCAGCACCAGGTATTCACGCTCAGAGATCGAAAACCGGACCCTGATAGGATCAATATCGGAGAGTTGGTTCAGCACGACCGGGTTAGGCTCGCGGCCGACGAACTCACCGGGCTTGGCCTGGGTCAGGCCGATGAGTCCATCGATGGGGGCGTACAAACGCGTGTAGCTCAGCTCGATCTCGGCCAGTTCAACGGCCGCCTCGCTGGCCCGTACCGACGCCCGCGCGGCCGCCTCCTGCGCTACAGCTCCATCCAGGTCCTGCTCACTGACCGCTTTCATTTCCGCCAGTGGCCTGATCCGGACCAGGTCCGACTCCGCTTTCGCGTGCTGCGTTTGCGCTGCGGCCAGCTGGCTTTGAGCCTCGACCAATTTAGCCTGGAAAGGCTGCGCATCGATCGTGTAAAGCAGATCGCCTTTGTTGACGAACCTTCCCTCGTCGAAGTTGATGGATTCAAGGAAACCCTCAACACGTGCGCGGATCGGCACGTCCTGCGTACCCAGCGTGGAACCGACCATTTCCACGGTCAGCGGCACATCCCGCCGTTCAGCCGGGCTTACGACCACCGGCAGGGCCGGGGCAACGGCTTGCGCTCCGGCACCGGTGTCGTTTTCGCAACCGGCGAGCAAGCCTGCCGAAATCACAATTATCGCTAAGCATCCCAATGCTCTCATCGCTTTCCATCACCTTTGTAATTGTCGCTGCCCGGCATTCGGTACTCACCAGAGCCCGCGGTGTTGCGCGGGCCGTAGTTGTAGACCCGGCGCTTGTTGCCGTTCAGTTCCCACTCCCAGTCCGTCTCCCGTGAGTCGAGGTCATAGGTTGCCGTACGGCTGTAGCCATAGGGATAGTACCCACCCCAGGGGCCGCCATAACCATATCCGTATGTATACGGATAGCGCCAGTAGACGGCGCGGTCATAATATCCGGGGTAGTACCAGCCGGTGCCGTAAACCACGGTGGAGCCGGTGTAATAGCGGTTGTAGTATCCGCCGGTGCTGGTGTAGGCAACCCTGCCACTGCTGTCATCGAATGACTCTACCCGTACGAACGTCACGTTGTAAGCAGGATCGGTCGGGGGAATCGAATAAATAGCTTCGGGCACTTCGGTTGCTGCGCGCCAGCCCGTTCTCGGGTCGGTGGAGGCGTACCAGGCGCCCTCGTAACACAGGTAGTAGAAGTTATTGTGCTTGATGACCTGGTAGGGCGTATTCTCCGCCCGCAGCAGGCCGGTAGCTTCGATATCGACGAATTTCGGTTCGCCGATGTACGGGACTTCCGGGCGGTTTTCGTCGTTCAGGGCGACTACCGCGCGCTGCGGCCTGGCCGCCTCGGCCACCGCTTTCTCAGCCTGGGGGGTGCCGGGCACCGCGGCTAAAACACGGGCCTTGCGGTGATCGGCCGG
>Ga0316201_10004681_pt1 | contig 10383 bp, 11 predicted proteins | sample CS6wburrow_MG_FD_204516 | JGI IMG/M metagenome (GOLD analysis project Ga0316201, IMG submission 204516) | Coastal sediment microbial communities from Delaware Bay, Delaware, United States - CS-6 worm burrow | ecosystem: Environmental > Aquatic > Marine > Coastal > Sediment | place: USA... | reverse complement strand
TAGGTGTCGAAAAAGTGGTGTCTGGCTATTCTGGAGGTAATGTTCCGGGTCATCCTACTTATCGCGAGATATGTTCTGGTTTGACGGGACATGCTGAAGTTATTCAAGTCACTTTTGATGCCAATGTGATTTCTTATGAAGACATTTTGGTGATTTTCATGACCACCCATGATCCAACATCCCTGAATCGTCAGGGAGCGGATCGCGGCACGCAGTATCGTTCTGTGATTTATTATCATAATGAAAACCAGAAGGAAATAGCTGAAGTTGTTTCAAAGGAAATCACACCCTATTACGAGAATCCAATAGTCACCGAGATTGCACCTTTAGATGTTTTTTATGAAGCCGGAAAAGAGCATCAAGATTATTACAAGAACAATCAAGGACAGGGCTATTGTAGTTTCGTAATTGCACCGAAACTTGCAAAGTTACGTAAACTGCATGCGGACAAATTGAAATAGTTCAATTCCTGTAAATTCCAATACCTAGCGGGAAGGATTTCATTTAACTTAAAGAAAGGACGATTATTATGTCGAAACAAGCAGAGAATACAACGGTATTCAAAGCTCCAGAAATCAATGTCAGTCAATGGATTGACGCTGATGGGAGTGAAATGGAGGCCATAAGGCTTTCAGATTATAAAGGGAAGTTCAAAGTGGTTTACTGTTTCCAAAGTTGGTGTCCAGGTTGCCATAGTAAGGGGCTGCCAGATCTCAAGAAGATGGTTGATGCTTTAGAGAATAACGAGAATGTTATTTTCTTGGCGATTCAAACGGTTTTCGAAGGGTATGATTCCAATACCTATGCAAAGATTGCAGAAACCCAGAGAAAGTATAAGTTGAAAATACCATTTGGCCATGATGCTGGAGATGATGGGAAATCACGGTCAAATATCATGACGGCATACCAGACAGGAGGCACTCCTTGGTTTTTGTTCATTGATAAACATGATAATGTGGTGTTCAGTGATTTTCATTTAAATCCGGATGTTGCGATTGAATTCTTGAAAACATTGGATTGACATGACACTGGAAATTAAACTTTATGGCACCAAAAGGTGCCATAAAACAAGACATTATCAAACTTATTTACGAAAAAGGGATTTACAATTCACATTTTTAGATGTGGAAGAAAGCGAATTGAATGCTAGAGCATTAAAAACATTATACAAAAATAAAAAGCTCAATTTTCCCACGATAACCATTGGAACTAAAAAGCTCAGGAATCCATCGGATACGGATCTTCAAAAATGGATCGACAAATTAATGGAATGATCAAGGAGAGAATCAATTTAGTACCTAAAGGCTATTCTGAAGTTATTTTTCAGCAAAGAAAATATGGCGTGACTAGAAGCGATTTCAATAATGGCAAGAGTATAAAACTATATGCTGAAGAATTGGGTGGTAAGGATTTTGTGAGTTTCAATTATTATATAACATCTAAAGAAGAAATCCTGAAACCATGTGAAATGCCTGAGCAAAAAGTGATCAATTTCTTAAATAACATGAAACCAGTATGAGCTCAATAAATCGATTGGGGCTTGGAACGGCAGCATTGGGACGACCTCAATATATTAACCTGCGACAAGAAAAAGTCCTGAATCAGGATCTTGAAACCTTTAAGCAACACGGTTTTAAGGTTTTGGAAGAAGCTTACGGATTAGGAGTTCGCTATTTTGATACGGCACCTGGTTATGGGCTTGCTGAACGATTGGTTTTGGAATGGGTGCAAACGAAAAATGATCCTTCTATTCAAGTGGCAACAAAATGGGGTTATACTTATGTTGCTGATTTTGATGTCAATGCGAAAATCCATGAGATAAAGGAACATAGTTTACTGAAATTGAATGAACAATGGGAAGTTTCGAAAGCATTGATACCGCATTTGAAATTGTACCAAATCCATTCAGCTACTCTGGAAACAGGCGTGCTTGAAAATAGATCCGTTTTAGACCAATTGGCCTTTTTAAGAGCTGAGCACAGTATTAAAATTGGGATTACCACTACTGGTGTAAATCAGTTAGAGGTCATAAAAAAAGCATTGGATATCACTATAGAAGGAGAACCATTGTTTGATGCATTTCAGGTCACCTATAACATACTGGATCAAAATTTAAAGACCATTTCAGATATGCTCATACGAGAGGGTAAATCAATAATCGTAAAAGAAGCTTTGGCCAATGGAAGGCTCTTTAGGAACAAGGCCTATCCACATTATAGCGATCTATATGATCTCATGGAATCTTTGGCAGATATGTACAATGTTGGTGTCGATGCCATTGCACTTGGTTTTTGTGCGGCAACTATGCCTGACCAAATTGTTTTAAGCGGTGCAGCAAACAAAAGGCATTTAGAGGATAATGTCAAGTTGGCGACATTCACAATGAATGACGAAGATATTAGAAAGCTAAGTGAATTTAAGATCAATGAAGGAAGTTACTGGGAAGAGCGTAAGCGATTGGTTTGGAACTAGGAGGTATAAAATAGCTTTCGGAGGTGGCTGTCATTGGTGCACGGAAGCCGTTTTTCTGTCATTGAAGGGCGTTGAAAAGGTTGAACAAGGTTTTGTTGCCTCAACTGGCGCAAACGATTCATTTTCTGAGGCTGTAATAGTTCATTATGATCTTGAAGAAATTGATTTAAGAACATTAATTGAAATACACTTGCATACTCATAGGAGTTCATCAGAACATTCGATGAGAGATACTTACAGATCCGCGATTTATTATTGCAGTAACGAACAAAAAGAAGAAGTACTTCTATGGTTGAAGGAATTACAAAAGGATTTTAGTGATAAATTAATAACCAAAGTGTTGCCAATTCAGGCATTCAAGCCTTCTAGAGATGATATTTTGAATTATTATTATAAAAATCCTGAAAAACCGTTTTGTAAAACATTTATTAATCCGAAATTAGCATTATTGTTGAAACTGTTTTCAAATCAGGTCAATACACAAAAATTGGAGCATCTAGAACAATCTAAAGTATAGAAACCATGAGCATGATAACCAACATAAAAAATTATTTTAAAGCAAAATCAGCAGGAGAAGAAACTCTTAAGGCGCCTGAAGGTGTATGTCCTAATTGTTGGGGGAAACAAGAATGGGATGGAGAATTTTATAAAAAGATAAAAGCAAACAATATAACCCCAGAACATGATACCTATGATAATTTTATTCATAAAGTCGCTGAGAAACTAGATAAGATAACCTTAAAGCAAGATACTTATACCTGTGAAACCTGTGAAGTAAACTATAAAGATTAATGCTATTATTACCTTTAAAAATATAAAACAAGTATGATTAAATCGCTTAGATTCCTAGTTGTAATTTCAGCATTGCTGTTATTAAATGCATGTGCTACATTTAAACCTCAATACAAAAATGCGAATCGCCTTGAAAGCGTCCCAGATAAAGATATTGCACATACTTTTTACTTAATTGGTGATGCAGGGAATTCGCCGATGGGAGAATCAACAATAGCTTTAAAGGCCTTTGAGAATGAATTGAATAAGGCCTCCAAAAACAGTACGGCTATTTTTCTAGGAGATAACATATATGAATTTGGTATGCCCACTAAAGACAGACCAAGCCGTAACCTGGCCGAACATCGGATAAATGTTCAAATAAATGCGGTAAAAGACTTTAAGGGTAAGACAATTTTTATTCCGGGTAATCACGATTGGTATAGTAAAGGTATTAAAGGATTAAAGCGTCAGGAAGAGTATATTGAAGAAAAGCTTGGTAAGAACACATTTCTACCCGAAAAAGGTTGTCCCATCGAAAGCAAAAGTATTACTGATGATATCGAATTGATTATTGTGGATTCACATTGGTATTTGGCAAATTGGGATCTTCATCCTACTATAAACGATAATTGCGATATTAAAACACGAAATAGGTTTTTAGAGGAGTTTGCAGACTTGATCAAAAAAAATAGAAATAAAACAACAATTATAGCAATTCATCACCCCATGTTCTCAAACGGAACACACGGTGGGCAATATTCGTTCGTGAGCCATTTAAAACCACTTCCAGTATTGGGGACTTTAAAAAATATTATCAGAAAAACTGGAGGGATAACTACGGCAGACCTGCAAAATGCAAAATACAATGAATTAAAAACGAGATTGGTTACAATCGCCCAGCATAATGAAAATGTGATTTTGGTATCTGGTCATGATCATAATCTTCAATATATAGTTGAAGATAATTTACATCAAATTGTAAGTGGTTCAGGTTCCAAGGAATCTACCACAAGAAATGTTGGAGGTGGGAAATTTTCATTTGGAAAACAAGGATATGGCATATTGAGAGTCTATAAGGATGGTTCTAGTCATTTGCAATTCATTGATGCGCGAAGTGAAGATGTTGTTTTCGAATCTAATGTATTGCAACCTGAGGAAAAAAAGAAGTTTGTAACATTTCCCAAAAGCTTTCCAAAAGAAGTTAATTCTTCAATTTATTCAAAGGAAGAGACTGAAAAAAGTGGCTTTTTCAAATTTTTGTGGGGAGAACGCTACCGCAAACTTTACAGTACGGAAGTAATGGCGCCAACAGTTGATTTGGATACGCTTTTAGGAGGTCTAAGGCCTGTTAGAAGGGGTGGTGGGAATCAGTCAAAATCATTACGATTGAAAGATAATAATGGTACTCAGTATGTTATGAGGGCATTGAGGAAAAATGCGGTTCAATACCTACAAGCCATTGCGTTCAAGGACCAATACATTCAGGGACAATTTGATGATACAGTTATAGAAAAATTATTGTTGGACGTTTTTACAGGGTCACATCCTTATGCACCTTTTGTCGTAGGTGATTTAGCTAATGCTGTTGGTGTATATCATACTAATCCGAAGTTGTTTTATGTGCCTAAGCAAAACGCACTTGGATATTTCAATGAAGAGTTTGGCAATGAGCTTTATATGATCGAGGAGCATACTTCTGAAGGACATAATGATAAGGCAAGCTTTGGGTTTCAGGATAAGCTTATTAGTACAGAAGACATGATGAAAAAAATTCATAAAGATGAAGATATAGTAATTGATGAAGCTTCCTACATTCGCGCACGTTTGTTCGATATGTTGATTGGTGATTGGGATAGGCATTCGGATCAATGGCGTTGGATAGAATTCAAGGAAAATGGAAAAAAGGTGTATCGTCCCATGCCTAGGGATCGAGACCAAGCCTTCTCAAAAATGTCAGATGGATTTCTGTTGGGTACCGCTGTAAAATTATTACCTACTGCTGCCTTATTGAAAAAGTATGACGAAGACTTAATTGATGTTAAGGGAATCAATGTTGAACCATATCCTTTGGATATGGAACTCATACAAGAGTCAGATAAGAAAATATGGGACACTCAAGTTAAAATCATTCAAAATGGTGTTACGGATGCCATTATTGATGAAGCCTTTTTAAATATTCCTATTGAAGTACGTGATTCGAGTTATGATGAGTTAAAGCACTTGCTGAAAATGAGAAGATCTAATCTTCAAGCCATTTCTGATCGATATTATGATGTGGTAAATAGGTTTGCTGTAATTAAAGGCACAAACAAGGACGATTGGTTCGATATACAACGTCGTGAAAATGGAATCACCAAAGTAACGGCTTACCGCATTATAGATGGTAAAAAGGATGAGATTTTCCATGAAAGGACATACGATGAAAGTATTACAAAAGAGATCTGGATCTATGGTTTAGATGATGATGATATTTTTACGGTACATGGAACTGGTAGCGCATATATTAAAATGCGTCTCATCGGTGGCCAAAACAATGATACATATGATATTCAGAATGGAAGGGGTATTGTTAATTACGATTTTAAATCAAAAGCCAACACATTCAAGACCAATAAAGGCCGTAATAAATTAAGAGAAGATTACGAAACAAATGTATATGACTATAAAAAGTTGAAAAACAACACGTTTAGCATTGCTCCACATCTTGGGTTCAATCCGGATGACGGATTTAGTATTGGTTTGGCAAATACCTTTACCAGTTTTGGTTTTGAGCGAAATCCTTTTACCTCCCGAAATACAATTACTGCTGGGTATTACACGGCTACTAATGGGATTATGTTGGACTATTCGGGTGAATTTGCCAATATACTCAAGAAAGTGAATTTGGGCTTCAATGTCCATTATAACACCCCAAATTATGCGATAAATTTCTTTGGTTTTGGTAATGATACATTAAATCCAGAGGCAAATGAATACGATGGCTTGGATGTTGATCTTGATTATAATCGAGTAAAGATCAGGACGCTAAGTGCCTCATCAACCATTTTATGGAAAGGAACGGCAGGTGGTAGTTTTACAACTGGATTAACTTTTGACTCGCATCAAATTGAACGAACCGAGGGTCGCTTTATTGAAACACTTTCAGAAGATGATCCTATTTTTGCTAGACAGGAATTTATAGGGGTAGATGGGCATTACCAATTTGTTAATCGCAATAATAAAGTATTTCCTACATTGGGTTTATTGGCCGCATTTGAATTTGGCTACAAACAAAATATAGAATCAAATGATGGTTTTGGGTTTCTGATACCTGAAATCGCATTTGATTATAAACTAGGGGCTGCCGGGAATGTTGTATTGGCCACTAATTTAAAGGCACATCTTAATTTCGGCGATGATTTTCAATTTTTCCAAGCGGCGTCAATAGGCGCAAATAACGGATTACGAGGATACAGAAATGAGCGCTTTACAGGAAAAAATGCTTTTATTCAATCAACGGACTTACGATGGAATTTTACTAATCTAAGAACTGGCTTAATGCCTATTAGTTTGGGTATATACGCAGGTGCTGATTATGGAAGGGTTTGGATTGAAGACGATAATTCCAAAAAATGGAATAATTCATATGGCGGAGGTCTTTTCCTGAATTTTGCTGGATTAGGGGCTGGAAATATTTCTGCCTTCAATAGTGAAGATGGTCTTAGGATCGCCTTTAGAATGGGCTACACTTTCTAGATTCTATTCAAATTTCAAGTCAAAATAATATAGGTTGCCACCACTGTGCCCTTTACGCTCATCATTTATGTAAAAGCTATTTTCGTCGTTGAAACAAATGCCTTCTTTTTGGGATTTATGTTCAAATTTTTCCTTCTCAATTTTTCCTGAGAAGAAATCATCACCCTCGAAACCCGATAATTTCCATAGTTTATCGCTGTTCAATAATACAACTGTTTTGCCATCATTACTGATGTCTGCGGAAGTAATAGCATTGTGTTTGCCTGCAAAGGAATGCCGAGTAATGATCTTTGCTGTGTGCGTTCCAATTTTGTTGGGTACTTTGAATAGCATAGTTTCCTTGTGGTCCTTGTTGAAAATATAGAAATGATCATTGTAAATAAAGAAAGCCTCGAAATCTTGTTTATAGATGTCCTTTGGTAATTTAAAATTAATGGTAAGCGCTTGTTCATTTTTATTTGAGTGCATCGGGTCAATGACTTTATAAATTGAAAACACCTTCCTCTTATGTGCGTTATTGCCAAAATCACCAATATAGATATTCCCGGATTTATCAGAAGTAAGATCCTCCCAATCAATGTTGACAGCGTTATCAATTTCAATGTCTTTTACGATTTCCCCCTTGATATTAATGGCATATAAGGTGTTTGCATTGCCAGAGTCCTCTATTAACCATAACAAATCTGAATCCACAGTTTTTTCAATCGCAGATACTTCCTTTAAGCCATTCGGTAGGTCATTAATGACTTTAAGCTTGCCTGTGTGACAGGAAATTAAGATAAAAAGTAAAACAATAGCTCGGGCCATATTCATAAGTAATGATGATTTAATTTGCGAAATATAAAAAGATCAAGTTTAATTTCTAAGACTGTAGTCTTAAACTTATAATAAAATAATTTCGTTTCAAATACTTAAAATTAATATCTTTCTATAGATTTAAGGATTACTTTAATTATCATCGTATATGAAAAAGCCAATAATCATAGGCCATCGGGGCGCCATGGGATATGAAACAGAAAATACCTTAGCCTCAATCCAGAAAGCATTGGACCTCAAAGTAGATGGTGTCGAAATTGATGTTTTCAAATGCAAATCTGGAGAAATTGTCGTTTTTCATGATGACGAGCTTAACAGGTTAACAGATGGCGTTGGATCGATTGAAGATAAAACATATGATGAGTTACAACAACTCACAGTTAACGGCGGTCATAAAATCCCTCTTTTGAAAGAGGTTCTCAATTTGGTTAACGGCAAATGTATCGTCAATATTGAGTTAAAAGGAGGCAATACGGCCAATGCAGTGAGCAAGATCGTGAACATGTATCTTGAGTTTGACATGTTTGCCGAGGAAGATATCATTATCTCCAGCTTTAATTGGGTGGAATTAGAGGCATTTCATAAAAAGAACAAGAATATTCATATTGCCGTGCTAACAAATATTGATCAAGATCCTATGGAGGCTTTGCAGCTCGCAAAAAAATTAAAGGCAAAAAACATACATCCAGAAGCATCTACGATAACTGAGGATATAGTCAAGAATATTAAGAAACGTGGTTTCAAGATCTTCACATGGTTTGAAAAAGAACCAGAAGATCTAAAGAAAGTACTGAATCTTAAAGTTCACGGTATCATAGTGGATCGACCAGACACAGTATGATCAGAGCGGATATTATTGTCGTTGGCGGTGGTGCTGCAGGATTCTTTGCAGCCATCAATACAGCGGAAAAACACCCGGATCTTAAGGTCATCATTTTAGAACGTGGCAAGGAGGTTCTAACAAAAGTAAGGGTGTCTGGTGGCGGACGTTGTAACGTAACCCATGCAGAATTCATTCCTTCAGAATTGGTCCGAAACTACCCAAGAGGGGCAAAAGAATTGCTGGGTCCTTTTCATCAATTCATGACAGGAGACACCATAGAATGGTTCGAGAAAAGAGGTATTGAATTGAAGATAGAAGAGGATGGCCGGATGTTCCCCGTTTCTAACTCATCACAAACAATTATTGATTGTTTCTTGAATGAAACAACACGTTTAGGAGTTGAGGTCCTTAAAAATCATTCCGTTAAGACCTTATCTCATAGAAATGACGAGTGGTTAATTTCTACTGATCAAGGAGATTTCATTGCCAATAAAATAATCATAGCCACGGGAAGCAATCCAAAAATATGGAAACTAATGGAAGGCTTGGGACATTCAATTGTCAAGGCAGTTCCATCGTTGTTCACTTTTAACATTAAGGATGCTAGAATTCATGACATACCTGGCGTTGTCGCCCAAGATGTGTACGTTAAGGTTATTGGCACTGACCTGTGGTCTGAAGGGCCTCTACTAATTACGCATTGGGGTTTAAGTGCACCATCTATCTTGAAGCTTTCAGCTTTTGGGGCATTGGAATTGGCAAAACTGGATTACAAGTTCGAAATCGAATTGAATTTCATAAAAACGAATTTTGATGAATGCCTGGAAATCCTAAAAGAAGCTAAACAGGACTTATCCAAGAAAAGAGTTTTTAATGCTGCACAATTCCACTTGCCAAAACGTCTCTGGCAAAAATTGGTTTTGGCATCCGATATGGATGCCGAATCCCGTTGGGCGGATATAAACCGTGTCCAGCTTGTTAAACTAGCTGAACAACTAACCAAGGCGGTTTTTAAGGTTGATGGAAAAAGCACCTTTAAAGAGGAGTTTGTAACTGCTGGTGGCATAAATTTAAAAGAAGTCAATTTCAAGAATTTTGAGAGTCGGCTACATAAAAATTTATATTTTGCTGGCGAAGTCCTGAATATAGATGCGGTTACTGGAGGTTTCAATTTCCAGAATGCATGGACAGGAGCTTATATTGTGGCACAAAACATTAATAAATGAAAACATATATAGCATTGCTTCGTGGTATTAACGTAGGTGGACATAAGAAAACGCCAATGGCAGAATTGCGGGCGCTTCTGGAGAAGAAAGGCCTTGAAAATGTCAAGACATATATTCAAAGTGGAAACATTGTGTTTCAATCCTCAATAAAGCAAAAACCGGAAATTGAAGAATTGATCAAAATTGCGATTCTGGATAATTTCGGATTTGAAGTACCAACACTCGTCAAAACCCGTGATGAGTTACAAACGATATTTGATCAATGTCCTTTTCAGAAAGAAAAAAAGGAAAATAGCTATTTTACTTTACTGTTCAAAGAACCAGATAAAAACATGATTGCAGAAGCCAGTAACATATCATACCCAAATGAAGAGATCATCATCACTCCAAATTGCCTTTATTTTTATTGTGAAATGGGATATGGTCAAGCTAAATTCAATGGTAAATTATTTGAGAAGAAGCTAGATACGACATTTACTGCACGGAATTATCGCACAATGGCTAAACTACTTGAAATGTCTGCATAAGGATCAATCT
>Ga0316201_10004680_pt1 | contig 10384 bp, 7 predicted proteins | sample CS6wburrow_MG_FD_204516 | JGI IMG/M metagenome (GOLD analysis project Ga0316201, IMG submission 204516) | Coastal sediment microbial communities from Delaware Bay, Delaware, United States - CS-6 worm burrow | ecosystem: Environmental > Aquatic > Marine > Coastal > Sediment | place: USA: Delaware... | reverse complement strand
CGCGTTTTTGCAATTTTATCAAGTTTTACAAGGGTCTCAAGAATATCAGGTAACGCGTTTAATTTTACCATATTTGGTCCATCAGAAGGCGCGTTATCAGGGTCTTGATGAACCTCCATGAAGACTCCGGCCACGCCAATGGCCACAGCCGCGCGCGCCAAAACGGGAACCATCTCTCGATCCCCTCCAGACGAGTCTCCTTTGCCGCCCGGTTGTTGCACCGAATGCGTAGCATCAAATATCACGGGATAACCCGTCTTTGCCATGATCGGCAAGCTCCGCATATCTGAAACCAGCGTATTATACCCAAAAGACGCGCCGCGCTCACACAGCATAATATTATCATTACCACTATCCGCGACTTTTTTGGCGACATTGGCCATATCCCAAGGCGCAAGAAACTGTCCCTTTTTAATATTGATCACCTTGCTTGTCTTGGCCGCCGCAATCAATAAATCCGTCTGACGGCACAAAAACGCCGGAATCTGAAGCACATCAACAACCCGTGCAACAAGTTCGCATTGCTCTTCCGTATGCACATCAGTAATCACCGGCACATCAAATTCTTCCTTAAGCTCCGCAAAAACATCCATTGCCTTGTCCAGCCCAATCCCGCGCTTTCCATGCAACGACGTCCGGTTTGCCTTGTCATAGGATGATTTATAGATAAACGGAATGCCCATCTTCGTGCTCAGCTCCGACAATGCACTGCACATCTCAAAGGCGTGATCACGGCTTTCCATCTGGCATGGCCCCGCAATAAGGGTCATTGGCTGGTCATTAGCAATTTCAAGCTGGGCAACTTTTACAATTTTTGTCATGAGAGAACCGTATTTTTATTGACGGCCGTTTGCAAGTAGGAAAAAAGGTCTGTAAAAAAAAAGTACAGATGATATATTTTATAGTTATGTAATTTTAATTGAACTGGGTGAGAGAAAAATGCCAAGAATGAAAGAAGTAAGATTAGCAAAAAGAGCATTGGCGGCTGCTTCAGGAGAAAGAAAACAAAAAAAAGAAAAATATAAGGGACAAGGTAAAGAAGCAAATAACAAGCGCGTGCATGGGACATCGCGTAATAATCCCGACGAGCAATTGGTGAAAAGGGTTCTAAAAAGAAGCAACGGTAACCCCGATACATTTAAATCCCTTTGTAAAAAAGCAACCAGTGATCCACATTCTAGTATAACAAGAGAGAATATTGAAGTTTTTTTGGCCGGAGGGGATATAAAAAATTATCATATCCCTCCTTTAAAACAAGCAATGGAAGCGCTTGGGCTAATTGAAGAGGATAAGCTAATAAGAATTCTGAAAAAAAATGATGATAAATTTGAAAGTATTTATACTGAAATGAAAAAGTATAAAGGTTCAAAATTAACCACAAAGACACTTCAAGAATATGCAGAAGGTAAAGCTATAAAAGATAGCCATATCCCTCTTTTAAAAATGATTGTGGAAAAACTTGGACTAACAGAGCAAAGAAATAATCCTGAAAAAGGTAAAGAGCACAGAGGTAAACCAAAACAAGCTAAGCATAACAGTCCCAAATGTAAGAATGATGCCACCACAAATGATGCAAGGATTTCAGCTTATTTCTTGGAGTGTGTAAGAAAAGATTGTTTTGACCAAGAAGGAAACTTAATAAATATGGACATAGTTCAAGAATTAAGTGAGGCTACAGGCGTTCATATCAACAATCTGAAAGATCTTTTTATTCAGGGGGTAGGCTCCCTTAATCAAACTGAAGAAAAAACCGGAAATGATCCTTTAGAGCGGCAAGCTCCTAAGATTTCTGTCCGCCTTAGACCTGGGCAAGAAGCGAAAATCGTAAGTGCCTATGCCCAACTTGCACCTGATTCAGGTATTGCCTGAATATAAGAAGCTAATCCTCACCCGGGAAATGCTTCGCGATAAGCGCCTTAAGCTCCGCCATAAAGCTCGTGCGCTGCTCATATTCCAGCTCATCAAGATCTCCTTCGAAATCCTTGAGGTGAATCTCCAGATGCCGCAGCCATTCATGAAAATTCGGAGGCAATGTCTCGGCCTCCACCACAAGGTTGCGGAGTAAATCACTCTCGAGTTCCGTATAGAGATGATCCTCAGAAATACGCTCCTGTAGCCACGCAAATTGCTGCGCACTTAATGTGCCGGGCGCATCATCAGAGTTAATCAAATACGACGTCACACCATGCACGAAAAGATTATAAAATGTCTCATCCGCTTGCTCGTTAGCTTTGAGGTGCTTCTGTATATCAAACAACAAGGATGCTTCGCGTGCATCAACAACACGATCCTGCAACAGCGTCTCTTTAAGCACAGCCAGCTCTTCTTGATTCAAGACCCCGTCACACTGAACGCCTTTAGCAATAATTTCAAGTATACGTGCGTAGCTTTCTGGCTCTATCATGGCTTCTTCTCTTTCTTAAGTTTAAACCAAGCGCGATTGCTTCATCGCCGCCTCAATAAAAGAAACAAACAGCGGATGCGGATCAAACGGCTTTGATTTCAGCTCAGGATGGAATTGAACCCCGATAAACCACGGATGGTCCTTGTGCTCGACAATTTCTGGCAAGCGCCCGTCCGGTGACAAACCAGAGAAAATAAGCCCCTGTTCCTCCAACTGATCACGATAACTTGTGTTCACCTCATAACGATGCCTGTGACGTTCACTGATCTCGGCATGACCATAAACTTCATGCACATGCGTCCCGACTTTCAAAGAAGCCGGGTAAGCACCAAGGCGCATAGTCCCACCCAAATCAGTGTCTTTCGTGCGCGCATGAGTCTCATTGTCCCTGACCCACTCCGTCATCAGGCCAATCACCGGCTCATCACATGAACCGAATTCCGTAGAATTCGCATCGCTCAAGCCGCAAAGGTTACGCGCCGCCTCAATGACCGCCATCTGCATCCCGAAACATATACCAAAGTAAGGGATTTTACGCTCCCGTGCGTACCTCACCGCCCGCACTTTGCCTTCCGCACCACGCTCTCCAAAACCGCCGGGAACAAGAATACCATTCACACCCATCAAATGATGTTCCGGTTCTTCGCTTTCAAATATCTCTGCTTCGATAAACTTAAGATGCACCTTGATCTTGTTAGCAATGCCGCCATGAACCAGCGCTTCATTGAGTGACTTATAGCTATCCATCAGGTTGGTATATTTTCCGACAATCGCGATCGTCACTTCGCCTTCCGGCTCCTTGATATTGTGGATGATGTCTTTCCAAATCGACAGATCCAGACTTTCTACATCCTGAATACCAAAACTCTCCATCACCTGATTGTCTAGACCCTCATCATGGTAAGTCAAAGGCACCTCATAGATCGAAGATACATCCAGCGCCGGAATTACTTTTTTCTTATCCAAATTACAAAACAGCGCAATCTTGGCGCGCTCTTCTTGCTCAATCGTGCGATCGGCACGACACAGCAAAATATCAGGACGAATACCGTAACTCATCAACTCTTTCACTGAATGCTGCGTGGGTTTGGTTTTCAACTCCCCCGCAGCAGGAATATACGGCAAGAGCGTCACATGTAAAAACAAAGCACGATCCGAACCGACCTCATTACCAAACTGGCGAATAGCCTCCAAGAACGGCAAGCTCTCGATATCGCCTACCGTTCCGCCAATCTCACACAGTACAAAATCAGCGGTGCCTTCTTTCTCACGGATAAAATCCTTAATCGAGTTTGTGATATGAGGAATAACCTGAATGGTTGCGCCGAGATAATCGCCCTTACGCTCCCGCTGTAAAACCTCGGTATAAATACGCCCCGTCGTGGTGTTATCCATCGCCTTGGCCGGAACGCCTGTAAAACGCTCATAGTGACCTAAATCCAGATCCGTCTCCGCCCCATCATCCGTCACAAACACTTCACCATGCTGGAACGGGCTCATGGTTCCCGGATCAACATTCAAATACGGATCAAGCTTGCAAAGTCTGACGCGATAACCACGCGCCTGTAACAAAGCGCCAAGCGCAGCGGAGCCTAGTCCCTTCCCCAAAGAGGAAACAACACCGCCTGTAATAAATATATATCGTGTCATGTTAACTTTACTGCGCTACCGGGGCCAATGGCTCCTGTGGGTCTTGTGTTTGATCTTCACTCTGTGTTGATAAAGGCGGCTGCACTTCATCTTTGGTCATCTTTTCTGCTTCTATCGTCGCATTTTTCTCTGGCGCTACATCAATCTCAGGCTCTGTAAAAGTCACACCCGCAACAGGTGCCTCAACAGGAGCTTCAGCCTGAATATCTTGGACACTCACAGCCTCTAGCAAACCTTGATTGGCCTGCGTATGACCGCCGGCCATAACACCGAGTGCAAGTGAAGTTATAAAAAAGGCCGCAGCACAAGCCGCAGTCAATTTGGTCAGAACATTCGCCGTGCTCTTGGCAGAAGCAAATCCACCCAAACCACCACCGCCGCTACCGCCGCCGATACCTAAACCGCCGCCTTCAGAACGTTGAAGCAGAACAAGGGCAATAATCGCTAGAGCCAAAAACAAGTGAATTACAAGAACGACTGATTCCATACTTTTACTAATCTCTTTAAAAAATAATGTCCGGTTTTATAACGCTGCCCGCGCAATAGCAAGAAACTTATCTGCCTCCAGCGAAGCCCCACCGATCAAACCACCATCAACATTCGGCGTAGACAGCAAATCCGCAGCATTCTCAGGCTTCATAGAACCGCCATACAAAATACGCACATTTTGAGAATCCGCAAGCCCGTCGCTAAGTTTTTCACGGATAAAAGCGTGCATAGCTTGAACATCTTCAGGAGTCGCCGTCTTTCCTGTCCCAATCGCCCAGACAGGCTCATACGCGATAACCATATTATCAGCGCTTGAACCCTGAGGAATTGACCCTACAAGCTGCGCGCCAACAATGTCCTCATCCTTCCCTGCTTCACGCTCCTCAGCCGTCTCTCCAACACAAATAATCGGAACCAGACCATGCTCAATAGCCTGAGATGCCTTTTGACAAACCAATTCACTGCTCTCATCATTATACTGACGGCGTTCCGAATGCCCGACAATGACATAGGTACACCCAATATCACGCAACATAGAAGCCGCCACCTGCCCCGTGTAAGCGCCTTGTTCTTTGTCGGAGCAATCCTGTGCCCCCACCGCGATAGACGTCCCCTCAAAAGCACCCACAACACGAGAAACATAGACAAAGGCCGGACAAACAGCCAAATCTAATACTTGCGAGACCTCAGAGGAATACCCGTCCGCCAACGCCTTCACAAGCGCATCAGCGCTTTGCGTATCCATATTCATTTTCCAGTTTCCAGTAATTAATTTTTTCATAATCATACCCCCACTTATAAAACATATATGCTCACAAGAGCCCTTACTACAATCCGTCAGGTTCAAAAGCAACGACTCTTTGATAAGATATAGACAATTAGGTGCTTGCTCCCTCGCTTGCGCCACCTTATATATAGTGCTGAATCAAACGATCGAAATGATTTAGGAATAGAGTTCTTATGGTTATGCAATCTCTGCGCGACGGCGCATCAAATGGTTTACTAAAGTTTTTCTTGTTCGGACTCTTGGCGATGGCCGGAGCCGGGCTTGTCCTGATGGATGTAAATGGTGTTTTTCGCGGAGGTGTCGCAAACTCAGATGTTGCCCGCGTTGAAGATAAAACCATTAGCATCAATGAATTTGACAGAGTTGCACGCCGAACATTAGCGCGTCTGGGCATGACACCGGAACAAGCCTACCAGTTAGGCTATATGGATGAATTGCTCGCACAGGAAATCCGCGCAAACTTCGTTATAATCGAAGCAGAAAAACTTGGCATTACCATCGAACATGACCGTCTAAAAAAGAAAATAGCACAAATTATTGCACCCCATGTGCAGGAAGACATGACCCCGCAACAAACACTAGAGCGTGTTCTATCCAGCGAAAGACTCTCTCAGGAAAACTTTGTCGCAGGAATCAACCGCGAGATGGTCGGCGATATTTTGATGGAAACCGTACAGAAAAGCTTTACCGGAAACTCAGAAAAACTGGCGCGCGATCTCTACATTTTTCAAAATCAGACGCGCGATATTGAAATGGTGATCTTCATGGATGAGGAAATCAAAGACATTGCCGCGCCAACAGAGGAGCAAACTCAAAGGCTCTACAACTCTTTTAAAAACACGCGCTATGCAATTCCTGAATACAGGACTTTAAAAATTGCGCTCATTGACGATCAAAACCTCAAAAGTGAAATAGCCATTAGCGATGAAGATCTACAACAAGAATATGAACAGAATATGGATAGTTTCCAGGTCCCACAGCAGCATATTCTGGAGCAACTCATGTTCAAGAGCGAAGAGGAATCGCAAAAAGCATTGTCTTTGATTAAAAACGACAAAAAAACATTAAAAGAGGCCTATGACGCCTTAAACAACGCATCGGCTTCCTACGTCCCACCAGCCCCGTTTGAATCTGAGTCTATGATGGAAAGCATAAAAGAGCCTGTTCTCGCCGCAGAAAAAGGTGACGTCGCAGGCCCGGTTAAAACGGCACTTGGCTATCACTTGATTCATATCAAAGATATCACCAAGCCACGCCAAAAAACCTTCGATGAGGTTAAAAACCAGATCATGGAAGAATTGCTTTTCGTAAAACTTGGAGATCAGATTTATAACATCTCAACTGACTTTGATGATCTTCTGGCTGGCGGCGCAGACCTCGAAGAAGCCTCTCAGCAAGTCCCCTTGCAAATTATTGACATCCCGGCAACCGACAGTTTCTCTCTCAACAAGGAAGGAAACAACGCGTTCACAGCCTACGGTCCGCAGGAACAGCAAGACAGGGAAATCCTAACGCAAACAGCTTTTGAACTTCAGGACAAAGAAATATCTCGCGTCATAGAATTGCCTAGCGGACGCTTTGCCGCCATTCAAATTATCTCAATCGAAGAAAAAACACACAAACCGTACGAAGCGGTACGTGAGGAAATCGTAACGCAGTACATCAAAGATCAGCAGCGCATCGAAAACGCAAAACGTGCTGAAGATATGGCCAAAAAGATCACAGAAAGCAAAGAAACACTGCGCGCTCTAGCCAAAACAGAAAACAAAGAGCTGAAGAAAATTGTAGATATCTCTATGACAGCGCCTTTGCAGGCACCGCTCACAGATAATCTACGTCCCCTTTTGTTCAAAGAGCCCATTGGCGGAACATCAACGGTCCCCATAGAAGGCGGCAGAGCACTCATCACCATCACAGGCTATAATCTGCCAACAATAGGTGAGAAAATTGCACAAGCCTCTTTTAAAGCACTCATGGCTTCCATTGATCAGGAAACCAAAAACGAAGCTTTCATCATGTACTTGCAAGCATTGGGGAAAAAATACCCTGCCCAAACGAACCAGAAACTCCTTGAACAAGTCTATGGCGCTTCTCAAGAGGTCTATTAATCGAAATGAGCCCAGCCCCTAAAAAGAGCACTTGCTCACCCTCACCCGAAGATTTTGCAAAAAAATTCAATGCCGGCAAGCCTCAGCTTATCTGGCACTGGACATCATCAGATTTAGAAACGCCCGTTTCGGCCTATTTAAAACTCTGCGGACACAAACCATATAGTTTTTTGCTGGAATCCGTAGAAGGTGGCGTGACCTTAGGGCGCTATTCGATTATAGGCACAAATCCTGATCTCTTATGGCGCTGTAAGAAAAAACAAGTCGCCACGAAAAAGGACAATGGACAATGGAAAAATAACCAAAGCCCGGCACTCACCGCACTCAAAACAGCCATCAAAGACAGTGTCATTGACGATATCCCACATGACTTGCCGCCTATGTGTGCTTTCGGTCTATTCGGTTATGTCGGCTATGACATGGTACGTTTGATTGAAGACATCCCGGATAACAACCCTGATCCACTTAATTTACCTGACAGCATGTTGATGCGCCCCGGCTTGCTGGCAATCTTTGACAACGTCAAAAACCGAATTTGTCTTGCCGCCCCTGTTTACGACCATGCAAAAAACTGTAAAGACTCAGAAGAAAAAATTTATGCACGTGCTTGCAATAAAATACATGAATCACTAAAAATACTTTCTGCGCCTCTGGATCAAAAACAACTAGCTCACGAAACAAAGCTCAATACGCCGCTTGATATCTCCTCCAACACCACAGAAGAGCAATATAAAGGCATGGTTAAAAAGGCCGTGGATTACATTCACGCCGGAGAAATATTTCAAGTCGTGCCCTCCCAGCGCTTTTCTGTTTTTTTCGATCTACCGGCGTTCGAGCTTTACCGCGCCTTGCGTAGCGTAAACCCCTCACCCTTCCTATTTCATCTGAGTTTCGAAGATTTCGCGCTTGTGGGCTCCAGCCCGGAAATCCTAGTCCGCGTGCGTGATGGAGACATCACCATTCGCCCCATTGCCGGAACACGAAAGCGCGGCAAGACCGCAGAAGAAGATCTTGCGCTGGCACAAGACCTTCTGGACGATCCAAAAGAATGCGCAGAGCACCTTATGCTGCTTGATCTAGGACGCAATGACGTTGGACGCGTGGCCGAAATCGGCAGTGTCAAAGTGACGGATAGGTTTATCATTGAATATTATTCCCACGTCATGCACATCGTTTCGAATATCGTCGGAAAACTGCGCAGCGACTTCGATATTGTTGATGCCCTGTTTGCAGGATTTCCGGCAGGTACAGTGAGCGGCGCGCCCAAAATTCGGGCCATGGAAATCATTGATGAATTGGAAATAAATCGCCGTTCTTTCTATGCAGGCGCCGTCGGATACTTTTCCGGCCAAGCGCTAGATAGCTGTATAGCCCTACGCACGGCACTCGTGAAAGATGGCAAAGTTTACATTCAGGCCGGAGCAGGCATTGTTGCCGATAGCAACTCCGACGCTGAATATCAGGAAACCTGTAACAAGGCCCGCGCCCTAGTCAACGCTGCTGAAACCGCCATAGATAACTTTTCTTGAAGCCTGGTTAAGGTTCTATAACTGCATCAGGAAACACTGTGACTGAATCTGGCGTTGCCTCCATAGCCTCCCACGCTAATCCTTCATCATCCAATGAAACGTCAATGCGCTCATCTTCGCCTTCATTTTTAGCCTCATCACGTGCCATCAAAAGTGGCTCTTGTGCATGTTTCACCACGGTGCTCGCCGGAACAAGCGTTAACCCTTTATCCTTTAAAGTCGGCAGCCACTCTTTAAGTGCCTCAATCGTCACCCTGTGCGGATGACCGATCGCAATCGCATAGCCCTTCCTATAAGCCGTGCGCTCCAACTTAACCAAAGCCCCCTTTACAAATTCCGGTGTAATCTCATGATCCAAAAACACATCCCGCTCTGCATAAGACAATCCCTTTTCTGCCGCAACATCGGCTGCTACAGATGTCCCAATTGTTTTGGAATCAACAAAATAAAGCCCACGTTTTTTGAGTTCAGCCATCACAACCCGCATAGCCTCAACGTCTTGTGTCAAACGGCTTCCCATATGATTATTGACGCCTTTGTACCCTTCAAATTGCGATAAGCCATATTTCAAAACGCGTAAAAATTCATCGTCATCTTGTCCTACCTTCAATACAGCAGGTCCACCATCAAGCTTACCATTAATCGGCTCCATTGGCATATGAACCATCAACTCATGCCCGTTCTTTTTGGCACGGGCCGTCTTCACCGGAAGATTGTCCGCATAAGGCAAATATGCGAGCGTCAACGGGCCAGACAAAGCCTCAACTTCTCGGCTACGGTGCGTTAAGCCCATATCGTCAATCATAATAACGATCATTGCCTTGCCCTTTGGTTCATCATATTGGTAAACAGATTCTGTATTGTGCACTTCTGGCTCAGAGCTTGTTAAAGCCACCTTCTTCGGCCTGATCAAAACCGCTGGCCCAGGCTCAACCTCCAGTTCAGCCGACGGTTCAATATAATTAAGGTCGTGTTGCACAAGAACACCTTCATCAAGCGCCTTCAACACGTTCTGCTGCGCATCATCTACAACACCAGCCCCCTCAATTTCTGGCATACGGTTTTGAGTAACACGCACAGCAAGCTCTGTTTCAAAACCCTGCGCCAAGTCCGGCTCCAAATCTGACACCAAGACTTGCGCAATAAAATCCTTCAAGGACGGCTCCAGGACAACTTGCATTGGCTTAGCCTCAGCAGCAATCTCACGCTCTGATACCACGATTTCATAAGGATATATTAAATCCGCATTATAGGTGTCCGCACGCGTCACAGAAGTTCGATCATTCTGTAAAACAGCAACACCCAAGCGCTCAGTATTTATAGCAATATCTTCGCCAAGAGCACCTTCGTTCATATATTTCAGATGCGTATTTTGAATGTCAGAAACTTTTTCTGCACTCATCACTTCGCGCTTTGG